>ERZ1673753.861-NODE-861-length-33076-cov-9.199600_pt1 | contig 33076 bp, 33 predicted proteins | sample MGYA00580201_ERZ1673753 | MGnify/ENA primary metagenome ERZ1673753 (study PRJEB41218, sample SAMN15661747) | gut metagenome | host: Homo sapiens | place: Canada: London | collected 2015-08-20/2019-03-30 | study: EMG produced TPA metagenomics assembly of... | reverse complement strand
TGTACCGCCGAGCATTGTCACAATACGCTGTACGATGGAAAGTCCCAGACCGAATCCGTCTTTTGCGGCAGCGTTTGACAGACGTTCAAACGCGCCGAACACCCGTTGCTGTTCCTCTTCAGTCATACCTGTACCCGTATCTTCGACGGTAATTTTCAGAATACCGTTATCATAATCAGTCGTCAAAGATACACCGCCGTTCTCAGTGAATTTGATGGCGTTTGACAACAGGTTGTTGCCGATTTGCAAGATACGTTCCTTATCAGTCAGAACGATTGCATTCGTGCGGTTCGTTACGTTAAGAGCCAACCCCTTGTTCATAGCGATAGGCATAAAATCCGTTTCAAGAATGTGCGTGATTGTTGAGATCCGGCAAGGAGAGAAATTCGGCTGCTCTTTGCCGTTGTCCAGCCGGAAGAAACTCAGTAGAGTGTTGAGCATTTCACGCATCCGAGTGGAGGAATGCTGAATGTTTTGGATATACATTTCGGCTTTATCCGCATCTCTTTCTTTTTCCATCAATCCTACATATCCGGTTATAGCAGTCAGGGGTGTGCGCAATTCATGGGTGATGGTATGTACGGCTTTCTTGCGAGAGGCTATCAGAGCCTCGTTTTGCTCTAACGACTGATGCAACTGCCCTATTAAATCAGTCGTTTTCCGTTTGTACCGTTTAATGCGGTTGGCATTACGGTGTATGATTATATAGGAGATTACCAACAGCAAGAGGACGAATCCTGTCAAGCCGCCAATCTGAAGAAACGACCGTTCCCGCATGGCGGCTATCTCAGCTTCCCTCTTTTGCAGGTCTGCTTGAACTTTTCCATCTATTTGAATTATCAGTCCTTGTAGTTGCCGATTCAGTTCTGCGTTTCGTATGGCAAGCTTATCGGCATATTCAGACAAACGATGACTTTGAGCTTGTTGTTCAGTTATTATATTTCGGTTAAAAGAACGGAGCATCGTGGTGGTCATGGTTGGTTTTGTTTCCTCCTTTTTGCCAAATATGCCCAAGAACCCTTTTCGTTTCGGTTTATTTGACTGTTCATGTACGCTTTTTTGCACGATTACAGGTACTTGACGGACGATTTTCTCTTTGAGGGCTTGTTGTTGTTCTAGTATCTGAACGATTTGACGCATCTGTCGTTCCTTATCTTCAAGAAGATGTCTTACACTGTCAATGCGCTCTGCCGGATAGTTCATGTTGAAATGACATAGCATACTATCTATTTCCATACGCTTAGCGTGGTAATGTTCCAAATCTTCATCATCCCATTCCAATATTGATTCACCCAATAGAGAAAACTCTATCAGTTGAATATGAACATAGTTTATCTCTTTCCGGAACTCGTCAATCTGTCGGTTATCTGATTCCAATGCCTCCACTTCTTGCCATTCTTTATGCCAAGTGTATGCTATACAAATTATTAGTAGTGTAATCAGCAAATAACCAGAAGCGATTATCTTTTGAATATATTTCATTATATATTTATCCCTGTATTTGTCTTAAGTAAGTCGTAAAAATTAATTTATACTAAGCCGCATGGGCAAAATTGATATTGAGTTCGGACCCAATTGCCGCCAATGCACGGTTGGTTGCATAAAGCAGGGAATCTGTGGAGCAATAATCCGCAGGTCTGAGCCATTTGCCCTTGAGGATTCGCCAGAGCGTCTCGGCGATGTTCAGATGCGGACTATAGGGAGGGAGGAAAAAGAGATACAGACCTCGCTTCTCCCATACAGGACGAAGTTCTTTGATGAGCTTGCATCTGTGAACGCTTGCATTGTCAAGGACGACAAACGTGTTCTTGCGTATACGGAGCAAAAGCCGGTCAAAGAAGTCTGCGACTTTGTCGGCGGACATATTCTCGGCAGTAGAGAATCCTTCATATCTGTTATTGCGGTCTATCATGCCGAAAATATTGAGCCTCAGACCTCTTTCGGATGGAATATAAACCTCCTCACTGCGGAACAGCCATCCGTATGGCACATATCCCTCGGTGCAGATGTGGCTTTCATCTCCATAATAGAGGTCGATGAGACCGTCTCTTTCCTGTTGTTCGAGTTCTTGCAGCTTCTCGGTCTTATACGCATAGAGCTGCGGCGAGGGTTTCCCCTTCGGACGTTTCCTTATACGTCTATATCCCGCGCCAAGGCGGATAAAAAAGCTCTGAAGGTACTCTCGGAGGCTTCTTTCCCCGAAGCCTGCTGCCATGCCTCTTTCGCTTTCTTCACGCTCTGCCTGTCGTTCTCTATGGCTTTGCGTACCGCTTCTTCGTCCGAGCAGTCCATGATTGGCTTCCGACCTCGCCCGGGACGTGTCTCCAGACCTTTGATCCCTTCGGACTCGAAGCGTTTCACCCAGGAATTGACTGATATATGGGTCATGTCGGTTTGCTCTCCAACCTGTTCCGAGGTCATACCGGTGGATTTCAAAAGTACTGCGCGACAGCGCATACGGTACGCATGGCTCTTGCCTTTGCGAAAGCCTTCTTCCAGTTGCAGACGTTGCTGGTCTGTCAGTTGTATAACTTTGATTTTTGCGATAGCTGTGTGTATTTATATGTTTACACGAAGATACGCAATTTTTTTGATATAAACTAATTTTCAACATCTACTTATTTACTATAAATATGCTTATTTCATATAGTGCCCACATCGGCAATGCAACCAATGACAGGGTTAACACATCTGAAGTTGGAGTTATCATAGCTGCCACTACAAGAATAATTATAATAGCATGCTTCCGGTATTTGCGCATTAAGTTAGCCGATAGCAATCCCAATTTAGCGAACAGCCACGAGAGAATCGGTATCTCGAAAACAAGTCCCATTGCCAGCGACATGGTCATCAGCGTGGAAATGTAGGATTGCAAGGCAATCATGTTCTCCACTTCACCGCTGACCTGATAGGTTCCCAAGAAACGGAACGTCAGCGGGAAAATCAGAAAGTAGCTGACGGCCACGCCCAAGGCGAACATAGCATAGCCACCTCCGACCACCCGCACCACATACTTCCGCTCATTGACGTACAAGGCCGGTGACACGAACCGGACAACTGGTAGAGAATGTATGGCGATGCGCACAGGATACCGGCACATAATGCGGTTTTCATGTGAATGATGAACTGCTCGGCCAGTCCCGTATTGATGAGCTGCACGGCAAAACTTCCGGTTTCTCCGCCAGCCCATGCCGCAATTCGGTTGAAAAGACGATACGTAACGAAGCCATCGTCTTTCGGAGCGAGGACAACAGCAAACAGCCCCTCCTTGAAACAAAAGGCGGCGATACCGAACCCGACAGCGACGGCAGCGATTTTTACAATCGCTGTCCGCAGCACATCGAAATGTTCCCAAAAGGATTGTTTGTTCGTCTCCACCGCCATCCGTTACTCTTTCTTCACCGGTTCTTCCTCGATTTCTTTCTCCATATTGTTCATTCCCTCCTTGAACGAACGGACGCCTTTGCCCAGACCTTTCATCAGTTCGGGAATCTTTCTGCCACCAAAGAACAGCAGCACGACCAATGCGATGAGCAGCACTTCCTGCATGCCCAGACCGCCGATAAAAAGTAGATGTGTCATATTATTACATTGTTTTATCAACTTGATGCAGCCACTCCGACAAGTGATCTGCTAATATATCATTGTTGAGATCCTGCATCAGGAAATGCGTATTACCATAGATACCGATTTTGGGTAACTCGACCAGCGTTGCATTGCCGCCGTGGCGGTTTATAGTCTCCACAAACTTGCGGGCCATTTGCAGGCGCACGCGCCAATTCTCATCACCGAGGTTTTCAGAAGGTGTTTCAGGGATGTAGTCGCCGAAATAGAGGACGATGGGAATTTCCGTAAGCCGTTTGAACTGTTTCATTGAAACAGGAGTTCCGGCTACACCTCCGGTCAGCCCGTCGATACGTTCCGGCACTTCGCTTTCAGGAAATACGAAGCCGCCCGGTTCATAGGACACGACCGCTTTCACCTCCGGATTCTGCATGGCGGACACCCATCCGGGAAAGCCGCCTGCCGAATGGGTGACAAGGATATGATTGCCGATACGCTTTGCCAATGCACCGAGGGCAGGCACATCCTGTTTATGGTTGCTGATGTCGGGTGTCATTGCACGGAAGAACTGCGAAAGCGATACGGAATCTTTTGGGAATTGTACCCCTTCGTTATAGTTCGACCAAATGCCAATGCGCCATATATCGAACCAGAACATTTCATCGGCTACGGGCTTGACCGTTGTGGTTGCCGTTGTTCTTCCTGCACGTCCCCGACCGGGCAAGTCCATTACATAGCTGCTCCATCCACGGCGCAGCATCAACGTGGAGAATCCGTCCCTGCCATCGGGTGTCATCTGCCAGCAGACACCCGAACCGCCGTAACCGTGTACATACACCAATGGCAGTCGATGAGCGTCTGCGGGTATCTGAAAATCCACAAAGGCATGGTCGGCACGGTAGCTTTGACCGGTCTCTTCCTGCTCTGCCCAGCCGATGAATTTGCTGTTGTTGTATGTCCCCGGTCGATGTATGGTTGTGCCTCCTACCGAGAAGTGTCCTTGTTTAAGTATCGCAACAGCCTCTTGCGCTTCGGCTATTGCTGTAACCGACAGCATCAATACCGATAAGATTATCTTCTTCATCTCTTTTCCGTCATTTGATTCAACACTTTGCGAAGCGGTTCCGAATAACTCTTGCCGAGATTCATTTCCACAATGTTCAGCAATGCCGAAAGTTGTTCGGGAGTAACATCAAGATGCAGGCATATTGCGGCATGGCTTCTAAACATCGGCTCTACGCCGCCCACTCCGGCAAGGATGGATACTGTGGCGAGTTCCCGCTCCCGATAGGTCAGCAGGTCGCGTTCAAAAAGGTCGGCGAACAAATGCTCTTTCAAAAATCGTTCAATGGCTGGAGCGAATAGGGCGTATCCTGCTTTCGGAGCATCAGCCGATATGCCCGATATTTCAGCAAGTACATCGCGCCCGCGTTCGTAACGGCTGCGCGCGTCGTCGATTGCCGTTGCTTCCCGACCGACGGGATCATTTATTCCGTTCGCTTTCCGTTTATCCACCACCTGCATAAAGGTCTGGATAGCCCGCAAACTGCGTGGAAATCCGCAGTAGGCGTAGGCGTGAATCAGCACTTCATTTATCTCGTTGACGGTCATGCCTGCCTCCAAAGCCTGCGCAAGTGCCGATTTCAGATGCTCCAAATCACCTTTGCCGGTATAAGATGCTACCGCTACGATAGCCTGCTCACGAGCGGTCAATACCTTGTTGGCCTCGGCATAACGGCGTTCCGCTTCGGTCGTGGCTTCACGATACTGCTCATCGCTTACCGGAGAGAGCCATACCGCCGCATTCGACTGCGGATTGCACTCGATAGCAATATGTGCAAACCAACTGTCCGCCGCCGCTCCGTGCCAATGCTCCACATCGGGAGCGATTTCAACGATGTCGCCCGGAAACAACCGTCGGGCGGGCTGCCCTTTCTCCTGATAGTAGCCTATGCCTGCGGTAGCAATCAGGATCTGTCCGCCCTTGTGCGAATGCCAACTGTTGCGACAGCCCGGAGCAAACGTAACGTTGAACATCGGGACGTTCAATTCGGGGTGTTCGCTCAACGGCGCAAGCCACACTTCACCCGTAAAATTAGAATTGGGAGATATTTTTTCACCCGGCGGATAAGGCTGACGGAATGTTTCTGCGGTCTGGGCCGTTGCAACAACAGATGATAAAAACGACATAATCGTTATAAATAAATGACTGATTTTCATATCTGATTCTTTCTCAATTGTTACCTTGTGATAATTGTTTCTTTAGTTTCTTCACTGCATTATCCAATGTCTCGGTCGGTTCTATGATGTTATATTCCTTCCAATAGTTCTCGTTCCAGTACTCTTCTACTACATCATAAAATATCTGCTTCGGACTAAAGGCATTTCGTCGAGCAATGATACGATCCGGTTGTTCGTCTTGTTCCACGACAACCATTTCGGAACGAGCGGTATAAGGGGAAGAAAATAAACGTCGCTTCCAGTCGCATTTGAAACGCATTTCATTACAGATGTAATGCAGATAGGTCAGACCGTTTCGTTCGTGGTAGGTCACAAGGAAATTAACTTCCTGTGGACGAAAGCGCAATCCGACAGGCTTCTTACGAAGAATAGCCCGAGTGGCTTTTTCGCGGTCAGACAAATCGAGCGAAAATTCAGCCCGTGTGATAGCCAGCTTTTCTCGGTCGATGAATAACTTACCGGTAAACAACGCATAGCTCAATTTTACGCGAGGTGCGAAGCGGATAACGTATTGTGGGCGGTTGTCTAATAAAACGGAAGGTTCTTGTGTAAATGTGTAATACTCCATAGACTGCTGCTCTAACAGGGCATCTTCATTCTTTGCAATATCCAAGAAAATAGATTGGTTGGGGCCGCCTTCCATTTTGACAGCCAATGTGTCACTTTGCTTTTGGCTTACTAAACGGCGTGCTTTGATGAGCTGTACCTTGTCATGATTGGTATTCCGATTCGTGTAAGCTGTTTTATACACATCCATCATAGCTTCGGAAACACCGATATAGCGATGCCTTTTTTGAATAGTTTCTCGATAAAAAGTACTCAACATACTTTCATGGGCTGGATAATTGACAGGTATTTTTTTCAAAGCCTCTTTAACGATACGGCGTGCGTCACCGCCATATACCACAACTTCGTCCAGTTGCTGTGTGACAGGAGTCATCCAGATTGTAGCCGACAATTGAGAGGAATTGTCGGGAACTGTCATTGCGAATTGGGTGTTCTGATAACCGATATGCGATAGTTCAAGTTTGGAGTTAGATAGCTGTTGAGATAATTTTAACGAGAATACCCCTTCGGCATTCGTTACGGTTCCAATAGATGAACCTGCAACGGAGACGGTAACATTCTCCAGTTTGTTTTTGTTAATTCGATCTCTGACAATGCCATTAATAACAATTTCATTCTGTGCATATACATTGATAATGCTACATAGCAAAGCTATGAGCAGAGAGGTAAATTTATATTTCATCTGTTACTATTTTTATTCGATTTAATCTTTTATTTGTCATCGCTTAATTTCGGAAAGAAAAACGGCAGAGCGTTGTAGCAAAACTCCCAAACGGAATTGAAATCGTGCTGCCCGCCCTCTTTCTGGTGATAGGAGAAATTCTTCGCGTTGAATGTTTCGGGCAACGCTATCATGGCCGACGCCTGATTGTGCGTCTGATAGAATCGGGAATCACGTGTGCCGACCGCATACCAAACGTAGAAATTGTCTTTATAATCGGACGCAGTGACGACTTCCGACAGGAATGCAGCGGTGGCTTCCGGCTCATACTGGCCTCCGAACATTTGGATATGCCAGTTGTCGCCGCTCATAGGCAGAAACCACTTTTGCAGGTCGAAGCAGTGCTCAAAAATATACCAGGTGGTAATCGAACCGAGCGAAAATCCTCCGAAAGCCCTGTGGTCGCGCGACGCCAGAATACCGGCTTTATCGAACGTCTCGGCATAGGTGGAATATCGGCTTTCGACGGCCGGGATCAACTCGTTTTGGTATTCGTTGTGAAATACGGCAACTTCTCTTGTCGATTCTCCCCAGTCTTTGCTGCGGTTATCCTTATCCCAAGTGGGCGAAACGGCTATGAATGGTTTGCAATCTCCGTTTTGAATCATATTGTCGAACAAGTTCTTCATCTGCGGCCAGGACGCGAGACCGAAATACTGCTCGGCCGTTCCCGTCCAGCCGTGTATCAGATAGATGATATCGTACTTCTCGGTATCGTCATATTCGTAAGGCAGATACACATAAGCGGGCTTGGTCGTGGGAGCCATCGAACCGGTGTAATCTTTCGATTCATATTCGACGACTTCTACTATTCCCTGTTGTTCGGCCGCCCTGAAATAAGCCTCCGGCACGGCTGTCGTCATCTGAATCGTTGTCGCCTCAGGCGGCGTATCAGGAGGCGTTTCGGGCTTCTCTACGGGTGTTTCGGGTTGCTCGGCAGGCTGCCTCGGCCCCTCTTCCGTACAGGCATAACAACTCAACGTTGAGAATACAATAGCAAATACTGCAAATTTTATCTTTTTCATTTTCAATTGAATTTATTATTTCTTTCATTATCGAAACATCCGGCATAAACCAAATTGCCCATTATTCACCCAACGTTCGCGTAAAGGCAAGCACGGAGAGCTGCCATCGGCCGTTTTCCATCACATAGACTTCCGTCACTATAAAAGGGAAACGGACGGAGTTACCCCCGACCTCGGAGTTCAGATGAATACGGCTGTAAACCGTTGCCGTACCTGCGGCAAACTTGACCTGCACGTCATGTATCTCGGCTTTCTTGTACCAGATGGCCCCAGAACGAATCGTGTTCAGTTCCTGCTCCTTGCCCCAATAACCGCCCATGTGGACGAACTGTGCACTTTCGTGAAACAGCTCCGCCAGCTTATCGGCGTTCTTTTCCGCCATCCAGTCCCATTTGTTGTTCGACAAATCGATGACGGCTTGCTCCTCGGGGGTAAATGTTTTTGCGTTCTCCTGCGCCTTTGCTCCGACCGATAAAGTCAGAAAAAGCAATACCGTAATAACCAATGATTTCATATCGCTCTGATTTTTAATTGTTACCTTGCAAAGGTAGCGGGACGGCAGAGAAACGGCGATACAAAAAAATCGGTAAAAACTGCGATTTTTACCGATTATACAAGAATTGATAGATGATTATTTCCGGTAATCCGTTGGATTAAGCCCGAGGTTCTGTTGCACGTAACGGCTGAAATAGGCGGGTGACGAGAAACCGAACATATCGGAAATCTGGACGAACGTCAGCGACTTGTCCCGCAACAGCCGCGAAATATCGAGAATCGTGTAACGGTTAATCCAATAGTTGGCGGCATATCCGCTGACCTTTTTCGACACCTCCGACAAATATTTAGACGTGACGCACAAACAATCGGCGTAATAGGAAACCTCCCGGTGTTCACGATAGGTTCCCTCTTCCAGCATTTTCAGAAAACGGTTCATGATGGAGGCGTTCTGCGTCGAAATATCGCTCTGACCGTAGAGGGTGGCGTGAAAGTCGAAGAAATCGAGGATAGCTGCCTGCATGGCGTTGATGAGCGTTTCCTGATAAAAACGGTGTTCCTTATTCCGGATGCGCAGTTCCAACAAATCAAAATCCCGGCGGCAGACGATTTGCTGCTCCGGCGTAAGGTGCATCACGGGATTGAGGAACAGAGCCAGCGATCCTTTCATACCGTAATTGCTTTGCGGCGTGCACAACTCGATAAAGCCGGGCGTGGCATAAATTATCTTGCATCGGAAGTCATCCGAAGGCTCGACCTTCTCGACCATTTTCCGTTTGCGGATAATTGACAAATCCCCGGCGTGCAACTCGAAGTCCCGCTCGTTAAAACGGTAACGGCACGTTCCGCCCAAGCAGAGCAAATGAGCCAGATATTCCTTCTCGGAATCCGTTCTCACAACGCCCAACTTGTCAGCGACGATGATATCTTTGGGGTATTCCATGCCGTAACCGCTTGATTTCCGCTTGTAAAATTACAAATAAATTCACAAAAAACTCACAATCAATGTCAATGCGATTATGAGTTTTACTGTTTTTAACGATATTTTGGCTGTTTATCGTATAACCTGAATCGTTCTCAGCCAATTTTCCACTCCATTTGTATTTCTTCCGGTTGTTCCGAATCCTTGCAGATGAAGGGAATTGGGAGTGAGTTCTACGATTTTGGCAAGTGTTTCCTCCCGATAGGTCGAAGCATAGGTACAGAACGGTACGATAATCTTGTCTGAAAAGTCATGTTCCGAATTTTCAAGAAACGACCATATAGCCATAGGGGCAGTATGCCACCAAACAGGACATCCTACGAAAACTACATCATAGTCATCAAGGTTTTCCACTGTGTCGCTTAATTCTGGACGAATACCATTATCCAGTTCTTCTCGGGCAACTACAGTACATTCGTTGTAATCCGTCGGATAGGGATTGACAGTCTCGATACGGAAAAGATCGGCTCCGGTAATATCAGCTATGGTTTGGGCAAGGTGCTGGGTATTACCGCCCCAACTGAAATAAGCAACAAGAATTTTACGACTTGCATCGTACTCGATAGTGTCATTCCTGTATAATGGAGTATCGGAGTCGTTATCCTTCGAACAAGCTACTATCAGACCACAAATGAACGACAGCAATATCACTTGATAAAACCATTTTTTCATATTCTCCATTTTTTTATTATTCAATTATTCAGTAGATGATAAAAATTAAATTTATACTGTTAAACATTTAATTTTCAAGTGATTAAATTTGCAAAAGTCCTTGAAATTTAGTAATTTAAAGGAAAAGTTTGGACGCTTTTTCTCATGAAAACTACTAATTTCAAGGACTCGGTCAAAGTTAACCAAATCCTCCCGATTATGCAAGAGCATTTTGGACAAAATATGAATCTGACACGCATAAAACTTATGGCGTTGCTGCTCCACGCACTCTGTGTGGTGCAGACTGTCAGCCTCCACAAACTGGCTGATGCGATGCCTACGGCTGTCGACAAGGATTCCAACCTCAGACGTCTCCAAAGATTCTTTGCCAAGTATGTTCTTGACCTTGACATCATAGCCCGTATGATTTTCTCGCTGCTTCCTGTCAAGACCGGTCTTGTGCTCAGCATGGATCGCACCAACTGGAAGTTCGGAGAGTTCAATATCAACATTCTCATGTTGGGCATCACCTATAAAGGGATTGCCTTCCCTTTGATATTCAACCTTCTCCCTAAACGTGGCAACTCCAACTGGGAGGAACGCAAGAAGATTATGGAACGCTTTATCCGTCTTTTCGGAGCGGAATGTATCGACTGCCTTGTGGCAGACCGCGAATTCATCGGGAAGGAATGGACAGGATGGCTCAACAGCTGTCGCATACGGTATTACATCCGAATACGTCAGGACTTCTGGATTGTCAAGCCCTCCACCGTTGAGAGAATCCGTGCATGGTGGCTGTTCAATGATTTGAAGGTCGGTCAAGAGAAATTCTTCCATAAGCTCTTTCTTCACAAAGGTGAGTATGTCTATCTTGCCGGCAGTCGAATCAAAAACTCCAAAGGAGTTCCGGAATTGCAGATTCTCATATGCTTCAACCGCCCCGAGGACGCGATTTTGACATACAAAAAGCGATGGGAGATAGAAACGGCTTTCAGAGCCATGAAATCTTCCGGCTTTAACATCGAGGACACCCATATGCGTGATATGGAGCGCATCGCAAGACTTCTCGCGATGCTCTGCATGGCTCTTGTATGGACATATCTCGTTGGCGAACATAAAGATATAAATATTAAACCGATAAAGATTCTAAAACATGGAAGAAAGGCAAAGTCGCTTGTCAAGTATGGTTTAGAGGAGATTTCGACCATACTTCTGCGTCCGGCTTATATCCCAAAATTCGATGTTTTCAAATTTTTGTCATGTACTTAACTCGTGCAAGAATTGTGTCATTTTCTTTTTCATGGGTCGAAAATTTATAAATGAATATTAGTTGCTTATATTTTGTGTTTATCTACTCGAAATTATCACTCGCCAGCTTCAACGCCTTCGGCAAGCACTCCTGCCAGAAAGCCCAGTCGTGCCTTCCGGGGCGGGTGGTATAGATATAGTCGAGTGTTGTTTGCTCCAATATGCTGTTCAGTGTATTATTCATCGGATAGGCTGCAAAGTCTTCCGTACCACATTCCATGACGAAAGCGGGAAAGTCGGCCAGTTCCGCCTCCGTTCTTTCCGTTACAAGCGGCGCAATGGGCGGTCTGTTCGACCCTGTAACGGTGAATGCCGCGCTCATCGCAAAACAACTACTGAACATTTCCGGGCGTTTGAACGCATGGAAAGCACAACCGTAACCTCCCATCGACAGTCCGGAAATGGATCGTCCGCCTTTGGTTGCCTTTACTCTGTAAGTAGATTCTATTGCCGGAATAAACTCATTCACAAAATAGTCTTCGTAATTCATATTCTGAGAATAACCGTTGCAATAAAACGAGCCGTATGCTTCGGGAGAGACGATAATCATCTCTTCGCATATCCCATTAGCGATAGCATCGTCGGCAATGGCTTTCAGGTTGCCGTTGGTTTCCCACGATCTGTAATTCTGCCCAAGTCCATGCAGGAGATAGAGAATGGGGTATTCTTTGTTAGGGTGAGTCTGATAACTCGGCGGCAGGTAAATGGTATAGTTTTGCTGCCCGCCTAATATCTCGCTCGCTATGGTCTGCGACATATCTAAGGTTCCTTCGGTCGGAACGTCCGGTTCCGGTTCGGGAACAATCGCTAAAAAAACAGCCCGGAGCGTTAAATCCCTTTCCGGCATGGAGAAAGAATAGGCGGCAACGCCGGAGAGTCTATTCTCTTCTTCATACCATGCGCTGAAAGTGAAGTCTTCATTGGGTATTGCCGTTACGAGTACGGCTTCCCCTGCCGGATAAGCCGATTTTTCGGATTCGGCTGCTCCGCCGCCTTCGGTTATAAGTGTTAATGAATAGGTAGTTTGTTCCGGCTCCACAGTCGTATTATCCTCCGAACAGGCCACTGTTAAGAAGAGAAAACTGATTACCGCAAACAAATTCAATCTGGTACTCATTTTTAGTTGCTATTTTTTAGTAGATGACAAAAATTAAATTTAAGCTGTTAAACATTTAATTTTTAGTCGATTAAGTTTGCAAAAATCCTTAAAATTTAGTAATTTAGCGGAACTGAAACGCACCGCCAGCACAGACGAGAACAGCACCCTTTACCGTCGTGCCTTCCGCAACCGGAAAGTAGTTCATATAAGGGCGGAACGACGGCGGATCTTGATAAGAGCCTTGACTGCCCGTGTAGTTCGTTACTTTCGCCATATTGCCCTCCGGCTACAGATAGATGGTCGAAGCCAACGGATTCTGCTCGTCATCCCCATCGGCAGGAGGCGTATCATCATCCGAACAGGCAAGTGTCGTGAATCGTCGGGACTGACCGTAAACCGTACTTTCGGGTGTCGTAGCATACGCCCGAAGATAATAGGTCGTATTAGCTACGAGTTCCGTGGCATAGCAGGCAAAAGAACTTGCATCGCCGGCTCCGGTATTACGGCTGTCGGACACGGTCGGATTGTCGGTCGTTGCCCAGCAGATGCCGAACTCCATAACTGATTGCGTCTCGTCGATAACGCTACCGCCCGAAAGAGCGTTGTCGGAAGCGATGGCCGTTACCTCGGCAGTCTCGACCCTGATGCCATAACCGGAAGAAGCGACACTGTCGTTGTCGTCACAACTCGTTGCGGCTGCAACGACAAACGACAGGATGAACGACGCGATAATCAGTCTCATTTTTATCCTAATCTTTTACCGGACGCACCGAATAGCCCATATAACGGCGGCTGTTGCGGGCGGGCTGCTGGTTGCCCTCGTAGAAGTAGAAATAATAGGCGTAGCGAGCATCGTTGCCGGGATAAAGTGTACCGCTCCAGTAGCATCCGCGCTGTCCGACCTGATTCGAGACGGTTTCGCCGTCGCGCGATGCAGCAGCCGGGAAGAATATCGAATTGCCGTTCGGAGCGGTCGCACGACGTCCTGCAACACCGTTCACTTCCGTCCATTCCCACGTGCAGTTATCGACCAGTTCCTGAAATTCGGCCTGCGAGGGCAGCCGCCATCCGTCGCCCCATTGTGCACGGGCGATGTCGTACTCCGTACCGCAGATGTTCTCGGGCGGCGTTGCACTCGGATAGTCGTCGAGTTCGGTCGTCCGCTTTTCGCCCGACGGGTCGGCCCAACCGTAGCGGCCGCCGAACTCTTCGGGAGCCGATGCCCCGACATTCCACGAAGCCCACTTTACGCTCAATCCCAAATCGACGGCTTCCGCCGTGGCGGGTGCAACTGCTTCTTGCTCGAAGCGTGCTTGCAACACGACGTTTCTCGCCGGCATGACGAACGTATGAACGGCCTCCGTTGCAACCGCTTCCCCGTTTTCGTACCATCCGGCAAAAAGATACCCTTCATCTGCCGTAGCTGTTGCGGTCACTTCCTCGCCCTCCGGACAGGTGTTCTTGTTCGCTGCGGCGGTTCCGCCTTCGGCTGCTGATACCGTGACCGTATAGGTCGGCTGCGGTTCGTTTTCGCCGCTCTCCGAGCAGGAGACGGCAAAGCCGGCGAGCAGTGCGATCGCCAGACTTTTGATAATTCCATGTTTCATATTCGATTGATTTTATAAGTTTTTAGAGAAAAATTTCGTCAGTTTATTCACTGCCTGATTCACATACTCCGGCACGTGGTAGGTCTGGATATGCGTCGCGCCGGGAATCAGGAACAGCTCCTTTTATCGTCATGCCATCGGCTGCCGGAAAGTAGTTCATATAAGGGCGGAACGACGGCGGATCTTGGTAAGAGCCTTGACTGCCCGTGTAGTTCGTTACTTTCGCCATATTGCCCTCCGGCCACAGATAGATGGTCGAAGCCAACGGATTCTGCTCGTCATCCCCATCGGCAGGAGGCGTATCGTCATCCGAACCGGCAAGCGTCGTAAATTGGCGGGACTGACCGTAAACCGTTCCGGCGGAAGTCGTGGCATAAGCCCGGACAAAATAGGTCGTATTTGCCGAAAGCCCTGTTGCATAGCAGGCAAATGAATTTGCATCCCCGGCCCCTACATTGTGGTTGTCGGAAACGGTCGGATTGTCGGTTGTCGCCCAACAGATGCCGAACTCCTTTACCGCTTGCGTTTCGCCGATAATGCGACCGCCGGATATGGCATTTTCAGAGGTTATTGCCGTCACTTCGGCTGTCTCGACACGGATGGCGCTATCGGGCATGGGGTTGTCCGAGCGTTCGTCACATCCTGTTGCTGTGGTAACTGTAAACAGCGACAAGACTGCATAGAGAAATATGTTCCGTTTCATATTTGGACAGATTCGATGGCTGTAGGCGTGTAGGTATGATCATAGGTATAATCCTGAAAATTTCCGAAGTTTCCGTTACCGTAGGATATATTGAACGACCTTCCCGCATCGCCAAGGTCAATGGCACGGATAGCTGACATTTCCTCATCGGACAGCTCAAAGTCGAAAATGCTGATGTTTTCGAGAATGTGATCCGGGTTGGTTGAGCCGGGAACAGGACAAAGCCCTTCCTGCATGTGCCAGCGGAGAATAATCTGATAGACCGATTTTCCGTGTGCAGTAGCAATCTGTCGGAGTATAGTATTATTAACGTCACCTCTGTTGTGGTTCAGCGGATACCAACACTCCACCTGAATGTCGTAATTGTCAGCATAGAGTTGTCTGGCTTCCTTTCTTTGGGCAAGCGGATGGCACTCTATCTGTGCCACTTGCGGCTTGATTTCCGCATTTTGCATGACGTAATTGAACGCCTCCATGCGGTTGTCGAAATTACTGATACCGAGTGCACGTATTCTGCCTGCCTTATATTCATTTTCCATCACACGCCAACATGCGAGTATATCTTCCAAAGTGCCAGCGGGGTGATGAATATATACAAGGTCTATATAATCGACTTGTAACCGCTTGAGCATTCCTTCAAACGCATTTTGCGCATCTGCCAAGTCTCCGGATATTTTGCTTGTTACCCATATTTCTTCCCGAGGGATGCCGCTTTCCTTTATTCCCCAGCCTGCTCCACGTTCATTATAATAGAACATGGCATCGTCCAAATGACGATAACCCGACCGGAGTGCCGAGATGACCATGCCACGAACTGTCTCGTTAAGCTGCTGCCGTTGGTTTGCGCCTTCCATGCTTTGTACTTGGGTGCCCAGTCCGAAACGAGGCATCATGACACCGTTGTTTAGCCTTACAAGCGGAACACCGGAAACCGATGTTATATTAGATACCGCTTGAGGTCCTCCATCGGAAGTGTTTCCGCCCGGTGCAGGCTGGGTCACTTGATGGTCGAAATTACCGGCAGGTACTGCCGCTTCTTGCTCGAAGCGTGCCTGCAACACGACGTTTCTCGCTGGCATGACAAACGAGTAAACGGGTTCCGTTGCAACAACCTCCTCATTCTCGTACCATCCGGCAAAAAGATACCCTTCGTCCACCGTAGCTGTTACGGTCACTTCCTCGCCCTCCGGGCAGGTGTTCTTGTTCGTTGCGGCAGTTCCGCCTTCGGTTGCCGAAACTGTTACCATATAGGTCGACTGCGGTTCGGGTTCATTTCCGCCGTTCTCCGAGCAGGAGACGGCAAAGCCGGCGAGCAGTGCGATCGCCAGACTTTTGATAATTCCATGTTTCATATTCGATTGATTTTATAAGTTTTTAGAGAAAAATTCCGTCAGTTTATTCACTGCCAGATTCACATACTCCGGCACGTGGTAGGTCTGGATATGCGTCGCACCGGGAATCAGGAACAGCTCCTTTTGCTGCGTGCCCGTCGCACGGCTATAACACAGCTCGGTCATATAGAACGTGTCGGCGATGCTGCCGGCCATCATCAACAGAGGTTGCTTGATAAGATACATGCCCTCGCTAGCATCGAACGCCATCAGATCGACAAGGCTGCTCTTGGTGTAGCGGAACGTCGAATTGGGGTGCGCATGGCTTTGCAGGTAATAGCCATAGCCGTCGCGATAGAGGTCGAACGGCAGTGCGGCAGCCTGTTCGGGCGTTACGCCGCTCATGTCGCCCACGTATTCGATTTCTCTACCCTCGGCCTCTTTCTGGCGGGTGACGCAGGCATCTGTCAGACGCTCCTGCACGCTGTTTATCTGCGAGTCGAGAAATCCATTACGGCGCACCAGTCCCGTATTGAACATGCTGAGCGTAGCGACCGCCTTGAACCGTTTGTCGGTCTGTGCCGCTGCCAGCGTATAGCCGCCACCGCCGCAGATGCCGAGAATACCCACACGGTTTGCATCCACACCCGGATATTGCAACAGGATGTCGGCGGCACGGCGGATGTCATCGATGCGGTGGGCAGGCTTGTCCGTATTGCGCGGCTCGCCCTCGCTGGCTCCCTGATAGGCGGCATCGAACGCCAGGCAGATATAACCTTTTTCCGCCATGCGCTGACTGTAAAGTCCTGCTACCTGCTCCTTCACTCCGCCGTTAGGGTGCGCTACGACGAGGGCAGGATAGCTTTTCGCGGGGTCGTAGCCCGCAGGCGTATAGACATTGGCGGCAATTTTCAACCCGTTCAAGTCGTAGGTAATGGGGCGGATATTCACCTTGCCCGGAACATTTTCGGTAATGGCATCGGCATAGACCAATCCCCACGGGTTACTGTTGTGGCTCTTGAAGGCAGACATATCTGCCGCGGCGAATGCTTCGTTCTCTTTCATTGTCTCCTGTGCGTTTAATGTATTGCAGACGGCCAGTGCCGCGCACAATACAACTGTAAGTATCTTTTTCATTGCTAATTATTTATATACATTCTACAAATATGCAAATGTAAAAAGGGAGCATGAGACTCCCTTTACATTATTTTCCGTAAAAAATACCATTTTTACGGGAAATGTACTTCTCCCAAAATCTGACAGCATCTTTCTCCCAGCCTTCCGCACTCGTTTCGATGCCCAATCCAAAACCGTGACGCAGATTCGGGAAAAGGTGAAACTCGGCATCTATGCCCACTGCTCGAAGATTTTCCACCCGCTGCCGCATGACCGACGCACTCGCTATGCCATCGTTATCACCGATGACCACGTAGGTCGGCGGATCGTTGCGCGTGTAATCCGTATGGCCGGTATAGCCCATGATGACTGCTGCCGGACGCGGGTTGTCTGCGGCAATGAATCCCTGTGTAGAATAAGAGCCGAGATAGGCCGCCATGCGTGCGCCCGCCGAACCGCCCCACAGCGAGTAGTCCTCAGTCGATACCTGCAACTCTCCGGCATGGCGCAGGATGAAGTCGATGGCCGCGGCGAGGTCTTCGCACGCCACCTGCGCACCGCCGGTCCGGTACTGGATGGAAAAGGCGTTGTAACCCATTTCGCTCAAGGCGATAGCCAGCGGAAATCCCTCGTGTATCGCCCCGACATACGACCAGCCGCCGCCCGGGCAGACGACGGCGAACGGCCGCCCCGGTTCGCCGCGGAAGAAGAACAGTCCTGTGTTGTTCTTGCGCGGATCCGCCCGCTTCTCCGCTTCGGAGTAGATGTCGTAGAACAATCTGTTGCCGTCGTGTACATAGTCGATCATCCGGTTGATGGTCTCCACAGCCAGCTCGCCCGTCACATAGTTGTGATAAGGCAGCATGTTCGCCACGTTCCGAAGCGGCAAATCGTCGTCATACCTCCGTTCGGCAGGCAGGATGAACTGCCCGAAGCCGGCGAAAGCCTCGTGGTCCACCACATCCTTTACCGTGTTAGACGTGGTCAGATGTCCGTAAGTATTCATATTCCCATCTTGTCCGTTCGGAAAAAAGAACGGCAGCGCATTGTAGAGGTACTCCGCCATAGGTCTGTATTCATGCCGTGCGCCCTCTTTCTCGTGGAAAGTGAGATTGGAGAGCGGAAACACATCCGTAAGCCTTGCCATCGCTTCGACCTGAACCAGTGTCTCCCGATAGGCCGAATCGTCCGTTCCGCTCGCCGCCCAAATATAAAACCCATCGCCGGCGTAAGGCGACCGGCTAACGATATCCGCCAGATAGCGTGCCGTTTCATCGGGGCGGTTCATCCCGGCGAATCGTCCTAACGACCAGCAGTCGGCACTGACAGGCATGAAGTATTTGAAACAGGAGAGCGTATGTTCCAGTGCGTACCACGTCGTTACGGCTCCCATCGAAAAACCGCCGATGGCACGATGCCCGCGCGAAGCCTCCAAACCTGCGACATCCGTACTTTCGGCATAGGTACGGTAACGGCTCTCGACAATGGGAATCAGGTCGTTTGCAAGTTCTTCAGGCAGAGCTTCGCAATACGGGTCGGCATCGGCATAGTTCGCAGTCGGCTGCCCGTAGTTGTAGCTCGGCGACACTACGATGGTCGGAGCCATGTCCCCGTTCTCGGTCATGTGGTCGAGCAGTTTGCGTAACAGGCCGTTTTCCGCCTCGAATGTCGTTGACGCCGTACCGTAGTGCCCGTGTACGAAGTAAAGCACGTTATAGCGTCGGTCTGGGTGCTCGTCGTAGCCGTAAGGCAGATAGACGTAAGCCGTGTTGGTGCGTGCCGCACCCGTACTTTCGGCATAATCTCGCGTCTGGTAGTCGATACGCACCACTTCGCCCCGATGCTCCGCCTCCTGCCCGTAAGAGGCCGGTACGGGATAGGTCTTGTTTATCAGCCCCGCATAATCCTGCGGACGGTCGGGCGTGACGGGTTCTTCCTGCTCCTGATCCGGCGGCAGTATCGGTTCGTTTCCTTCGCTGTCCGAACAGGAGGCCATGGACAGACAGCAAAGCAGTATGGTTTGCAATATGATCGTTTTCATTTGTGTAGTTTCTTATGAAATTTATACCGCAACCACATGACGCCGTGTTCCCGCTGCTCTGCGGAGAGCAGTTGCAGACTTTGCCCCGCAGCCGGGCAATCGGTTGCACCGCCCACGTACTCGAAGATAGAAGGTACACCCGAAAGACCGTCGATGCCCGGATAAACGACCAAACTCAGTTCATCGGCCAATCCGTCAGCAAGCAGCGCACCGTTCAATATGCCGCCTCCCTGTACCGAAACGGAGCGGATGCCGAACTCACGGTCGACGGCTTCGAGCCCTTGGCGAAGGTCGGTCGCATCATCGGTGATGACGTAAGAAATCCGTCTTTCCCGCAGATGGGCGAGGTACTCCTCCGTTGCGTTCCGTCCTACGATAACGAGAATGTTGTTGCCCCTCAAAACCGAAGAGGTAAAGTAAATGTCGGCCTCCGGATCGGCAACGATAAACATCCGCTCCGAGTGACGGTCACCGACGGACACGGCAGGAGAATCCGACTCCACAGTATGTCCGTCGATTCCCCATTTATACGGAAATGCGGCACGGAGGGTGTTCTTTCCGAACATCCACGCATCCGTGCACAGCTCGCGTCCGATGGCGGCATAGACCTGAAACAAATCCGATGCGGGCGTACCGTCGAACGGCTCCGTCCATCGGTCGTTGAGCAACCGCCCATCGACGGAACTCATGATATGGCAGATTACTTTCGGTTTCATAATTTACTGCTTTATGGGTGATCCTCCGAACACTTCGCTCATCCGCATCGTCGCAAGGGCATCGTCGATAGCCTGCACCTGCCCGGCCGTCAGGCGGATGTCGGCGGCTCCGATATTCTCTTTCAGCCGGCATAGATGGCGTGTTCCGGGGATAGGTACAATCCACGGCCGTTTGTTCATCATCCACGCCAGAGCAATCTGCGACGGCGTAGCGTGATGTTCTTCCGCAAGTCCCCTGACCAGAGCGAACAACGAACGGTTCCGTTCGAAACTCTCCGGACGGAACTGCGGCATCGAAGCCCGGTAGTCGGTCGTGACATCGAACGTTGTGTCCGCCGTATAGCAATCGGTCAGCAGCCCGTTGGCCAGCGGCGAAAAGGCTACGAAGCCCACGCCCAACTCTTCGAGCACGGGAAACAACGCCTCGTGCCGGCGTGCCATCATCGAATAGCGGTTCTGCACGGCTGTGACAGGACAGACCTTGTGGGCGCGGCGCAGATATTCTTCCGTAGCTTCCGAAATACCCCAGTGGAGGATTTTGCCTTCACGAATCAGGTCGGCCATCACACTTGCCACCTCTTCCGGCGCAACCTTCGGGTCGATACGGTGCTGGTAATAGAGGTCGATGCGGTCAGTACGCAGACGGCGGAGCGATTCCTCGACTGAACGGCGGATGGTCGTCGGGCGCGAATCGGGAATCAGGGCGTGCGGTCCCGCTGCATGGGGTGCATCGAACGTCAGTCCGAATTTGGTAGCCAGCACGATCCGGTCACGGAACGGTCGCAAAGCCCGGCCCAGCAACTCCTCGTTATCGTGCGGTCGGTCGGGCGTGCCGTAAACCTCGGCCGTATCGAAAAAGGTGTAACCCATCTCCACCGCATCGGAGAGCAGTTCCGTCATTTCGCGCTTGTCTGCCGGTGCGCCGTAGGCATGGCTCATGCCCATACAGCCAAGCCCGACGGCGGATATGCGCAGACCGCTTAATCCCAATGTTCTGTAATACATTTTTTTCTTTCCTCCTTTTTACTTTCTTTCTTAATTATCGGATTAACGAGTTTATGATATCAAAGACTTCCTCTTTGCTCAATTCCGTATGACATGGAATGGCATCGACTTGTTCGCGGGTAATTTTTCCGTCATAATACATTTCCACTCCGAAACCTTCAAACAGTTCTACCAATTTTCGGGATGATTCTTCGATGGATGAATCGAAGCCGAATGCGTCATGATAGTATTTTCTGATGTCGTCCGCATGATGCTTGCCCATAGCTTGAAGGAATCTCGGAAAGACGGATGTCAGGCTCCTGCGATAAGAACTGCCGAATAACTTTTCCGGCAGGAACTCCAATTCGTAGATTTCGTAAGCGAACGGTTCCTCTTTCCCGATTCCCAGCCGGGATGAAGTGGAAAGCGAGGCGCCCATCATGATGATACCCCTCGCATCAAGGTCATCCGGATTTTTCTGCAAGGTCCGTGTCGCTTCGAACACATTCCGGATATAGGAAATCCCCGCATCGTAGGACATCCTATTTCTGTCACCGAGAATGCCGGCAGACAGTTGAACCAACGTGACAAGTCCCGTATAGGTCGTCATTTCCCGGTCCAAGGTCAGCGAATATTTGGGACAAAGAATCGCGTAGTCGGCGGCGATGCCGTAGGCCGTTCCGAAATCTCCGGTCCTCGAATCGACGGACACCGCACCCAGCCCGTTCTCGGAACCGCTGGACGGATAGGTAGGAATCAGCGCAAGCGGAAGACGTTCCAGTCCGTATGTATTTTTCCCTTTCACGTAATTCCATAGGTCAGATTCGTGATAAAAGCCGAACGCTATTAACTTTGCGCTATCCATCACGCTGGCTCCGCCGGCACCGATAATCATCGTTATACCGTTCTCTTTGGCAATTCGGATGCCCTCCTGTATTTTGGCGAACTCGCGCGAGGAATCTCCGTATTCCGCCAAAGGAATACCATTGTCGGTCAAGGTCTGCACGATGTCATCATAACAGCCGTTTCGTTTTACGGAGCCGCCGCCGTAAACGAACATGACCTTGTGCCCTTTGGTTATTTCGGTGACGGCTGTCCGTATGTCATTACGAAACAATAGTTTCGTGTCGTTTCTGAAAATAAAATCTTTCATTTGTTCAATTCTTCAGTAGTTTATTAATACATGCCCATCCGCCGAATACCTGTAAAAGCATTCCCGGAACGCCGATGCGGAAGTCCTGCACCGCCAGATAGAAATCTCCTTTCAGTACCCATTCTCCGAGCGTTCCGACAATTTGATAGGCCAGTACGACGGAAAGCAGTATCCACGCGGTCACTTTTCTAAAACGTGCCGCCGCCAACCCCGCGAAGAGAGCGAGCAGGACGGATTTCAGCAGGATAGACGGAAGTGATGCCAACATAGGCATACCGAACAGAAGCGAATTGACTGTCGGAGACAAGACGGCTGTCAGCAGCCCGACCTTCCATCCGTACTTGTATGCCCCGACAAGCGTAAAGAAATAAATCGGCAGCCAGGTTATTCCCCCTTGCGGTATGAGATGAAAAATTTGAGGCAATGCGATATTGCCCAATACGAATAACGAGGCTGCCAGATAGGTCTTGGCATCGTTATATGCCAGTGAGTATAATTTTACGGTTGTTTCCATGATGCTTCTTATATGATTCTTTTTGAAGTTGGTATTTTTGTAACGAACTCTCTGATAAGCGGAAGGCATTGGGCGGCAGTCACACAATCCTTGCACAAAGTCTCTACCGGACAGAGGTCGTCTCTTTTGCGGTTGATGATATAAGGGACTTTCTCGGCGAAACGGAGCGATATGCCGGAATCTTCAAGCAGTCCGAGGGCGGACGTACTGATGACACCGGCGAAAAGTTCCCGGACGCCGCCCAGTATTAGCAACGCGGCCGCCCCTTTGCCGACCACTTTGTCCACCACGGATGCACCCCGAAGCCAATCGGGATGTTCCGTCAGGATACCATACAAGTCGGATATGCCTCGACCGTCGAATGTGCGGATTCCGTCACCGGCTACCACCAAGGAATGGTTGCCGTCTTGCAGTATCCGAACCAATTCGTCCATCATCATCCGATTTCCTGTTTCAGCCGTTCCACGTATGCGTCTATCCGGTGCAGTTCCTTCGGGATGTCGATACGCTGCGGACAGTGAACGCTGCACTGGTTGCAGCCGATACAATGGCTCGCCTGACGCAATTTCGGGACACTGCGGTCATATCCCACGAGAAAGGCCCGACGTGCTTTCCTGTAATTCTCCTCCTGCATGCTTTCCGGGATGTTTCCCTCATTCAGACATTTATTGTAATGGAGCAGAATGGCCGGAATGTCCAGACCATACGGGCAGGGCATACAATACTTGCAGTCGTTGCAGGGAATCGTGTCGAACTGCATCATCCGTGTAGCCGTCTCTTGCAGGAACTTGAAATCGTCCTCCGTCAGCGGCTTCAAGGGAGCGTAGGTGCGCAGGTTGTCCTGCAAATGCTCCATACGGGTCATGCCGCTCAACACGGTATGCACGCCCGGCAGGCTGCCGGCAAAACGGAACGCCCACGAAGCCACGCTCATCTCCGGCTCGCGCTGCTTGAGGCGGGCTACAATAGTGCTCGGCACGTTGGATAGCCGACCACCTAACAACGGTTCCATGATGACAGCCGGAATACCGCGCTTTTCCAGTTCGCCATACAGGTATTCGGCATCTGTATTCCGAGGATTGATTTGCTTGGCGTACTTCCAGTCTAAATAATTCAACTGAATCTGCACGAAATCCCATTTGTATTCATCGTGCCGGGAGAGCAGATAATCGAATACCCCGACATCTCCGTGATAGGAGAATCCGAGGTTGCGGATACGTCCCGCCTTGCGTTCCTCCAGCAAAAAGTCGAGGATACCGTTTTTCATGTAGCGGTTCTCGAACTCCTCCATACCGCCACCCATCCCTACGCCGTGCAGAAGCAGATAGTCTATATAATCCACCTGCAACTCTTTCAACGAATTGCGGTACATGGCGATGGAGGCCTCGCGGCTCCACGTGGCCGGTGAGAAATTGGAGAGTTTGGTGGCGATGAAATACTTGTCGCGCGGATGACGGCTCAGCGCAATACCGGTGGCGTGTTCCGACTTGCCCCGGCAATAGGCGGGCGACGTGTCGAAATAGTTCACTCCGTGGGCGATGGCATAGTCCACCAGCTCGTTCACCATCTCCTGGTCTATCTCCTCATTTCCTTCGCGGGCACTACGGCCGCCGACAGACGGCAGGCGCATCATGCCGAAACCCAGCAACGACACCTTGTCGCCCGATGTCGGATTCGTCCGGTAAGTCATCCGGTCCGTAGGGATTTCTCCGGCTGCTGCCGTCGATGTCCCGTCTTTCCCGCCACCCACGCACGCCGACAGTCCGGTCGTGGCCACTCCGGCGGCTCCTATGGTTTTCAGAAAATCCCGGCGGGACAGGACTTTCTTCTTGTTATCTTGATTGCTCATATTCTTCCTGCTTATAAAGTTTTACATCACGCTGTGCATCGTGTGTCCCTCCACATAGATGGCACTGAACGGACGTGCCGGACAAAGGTTCTCGCACGCACCGCACCCGATACACCTCTCGGCATTCACAACGGGGATTCTGACTGAGTTCGGATCACCATTGTCGGACGGAACCATCAGTATCGCCCCCGAAGGACAATGACGGGCACAGTTGCCGCACTCCACGCCGTCGGTCAGCGGAATGCAATTCTTCCTGATCCATACGGCATGACCGATACGGGCGGATGATTTCTCTTCGATTGCTATCGGCCGGATAGCCCCTGCGGGACATATGTCGGAGCAGCGCGTACACTCCGGACGGCAATATCCCCGTTCGTAGGACATTTCGGGCTGCATCAGTTTCTGCAAGTCGGTCGAAGGACGGAGCACGTTGTTGGGACAGGCCGACACACAAAGCTGGCAGGCCGTACAATGCCGGGCAAAATGGCGTGCGCTCCATGCCCCCGGCGGTACAATCGGCGTGGCACGTACCGGTATCTTTTTGTCCTCGATGACCGCCAGTCCGCCGTCCACTTTCTTTTCCTGCGCTTTCACCACCGACGTGGCGGCAAGCACGGCTGTTGCCGAAAGGAAACTGCGGCGTGCGGTGTCTATCTGTTCGGAAGTTACAGTTTGTGCCGGTTTGTCGGTTGCCGTCTTATTCGTTTTCTTCCAGCGGTATTCCAACCGAAGCGCATCGTGTTTGCAGGTGTCTATACAATCCATGCACGCTACGCAACGGCTGTAATCGATGCGATGGTTCTTGTAGTCGATGCAGGCAGCCTTGCATCCACGGGAACACAAACTGCAATTCTTGCATTTCTCCGCATCGATCACTGGACGGAACAGCGAGAAACGAGAGAAAAATCCCAGTACCGTTCCCACCGGACAAACCGTGTTGCAGTAAGTACGCCCGTTCCGCCATGCAAGAATAATCAACACGACGAACGTAACGGCGGCAATAAGGAATGTAGGCAGACTTTTCAGCCAGACCTCCGTTTCATAAAAGGCATAGCTGTCCGCACGCTCGGCAAAGTAGGCAAGCAGGTTGTTTCCCCACCGGTACACCGGAGCAAACAGGTTGGTGGCGATACGCCCGTAGGAGCTGTAAGGAGCCAGCAAGGCCACGAACGAACCGACACCGGCTATCAATGCAATGACGAACAGTCCTAATACCCCGTAACGCAGCCACTTGACTTCCGGAGAATAGGAAAAACGGTACTTTTTCTTTTTGCGCCGTCCGCTTATCCACGACACAATGTCCTGCATCACGCCCAACGGACAGATGACCGAGCAATAGACACGACCCGCAAGCAGCGTCAATAGCACCAGCAGAGCGACAACGCCTGCATTTACCGCAAGCAATGCAGGTAGGAACTGTACTTTTGCCGTCCAGCCCAGCCACGCATGAATCGTTCCCGTAAAATCGAGGAACAAAGCCGTGACTGCCACAAAGAACAGCACGGCAAGCGTCAATCTTATTTTTCTCAACATATCGTCTTCGCTTTATCGGATGGGTTACAACTTCTGATTGTTTGCCAGCTTCAGATCCATCAGCGAGATGTGCTCGTTGCGGTAACGGGCATTCGGGTTCACCTCCGTTCCATCGGGGAAAGAGCCGTCTTCCGACTTGCGGAACTGTATCGCTTTCTGCGGGCAGTTCTGTATGCAGGCGAAACAGAACTCGCAGTCGCCGGACATCTTCACGCCCCTCGATGTCAGTTCGTAGTTGCCGCGCGGACACACGTAAGTACAGATACCGCAGTCGATACAGGCGTCGGTCACGGTAAAACACTTCTCGCTTTTCATCAAAAAGCCCACCTCCGGGTCGAGTTTCGTCCACTGCATGAATCCCCGGTGCATCCGGCGTTCCTCTTCCGTCACCGGTTCGTACCAACGCCGATGCACATTGATGTCAGCCGTTATTTTTTGCAAATTCTCCGGGATATGCTTGTCCATCTTGATTTGCTCGTTCATATCGAAATTGGGCAGCCAGTTATCCACCATGACGATGGTGTTGATGTAATCGAACGCATTTCCCGCTTTTCGGGATATGCCGTCCCAAATCTCCACCGCATCGCATTTTCTCGCACCGTATGTAAGTACGGCAAACTTGTATCCGGCTTTCAGCTTCGCTTTTTGGATGAACTGCCGGACCATATAGGGTGGCATGTGCCCATAGATGGGATAGACGATGCCGATTTCGTCTGCCTCGAAGTCATACTTTCCACGTTTCACCATCTGCGGAATGCTCAACAGTTCCGTATGCTCTTCGGCCAGTTGGCGGGCGATATGGAGGCTGTTGCCCGTTCCGGTGAAATAAAAGATAATGCGTTTGTTCTTTTTTTCCTCGCAGGATGCCAGTGAGAGCAAGCCCGAAGAAGCGACCGCTCCGCTAATTACGGCAGCTCCCATGCGCTTCAAAGCATCCCGGCGGGTGATTTTATTATCCTCATTCATATCTCTGATTCTTAAATATTATTGTAATCTATTGTCTGTTGCAAAGGTAGATGATACCCCCAAGAGCAGTCTTACAGAAATTACGGGACGTAATGCGATTTTTACGGTAGTTTTCTTTTCCCCGATGTACAAAAGCCGTTCTCCCGGACGGGTATGTCGGAAGAACGGCCTGCATGGATTTACATTCCTATTCCGTCATCCCGATTTTCTTCAGCCAGTTCTGTATCCCGTCTTTGGAGCTGCTTACACGGTCGCGGGCAATGGCATAGCCATCAAGGACGGTCGCCCCTTTCTCCATCTCGCGGATAGTCTTGATAGCATCCGAGAAACGGCTGCCGCCATGCGTGCAGAACGGAACGACGGTCTTGCCACTGAAATCATACTTGTCAAAAAACGTATAGAGCGGTTGGGGCATATCGTACCACCAGTTGGGAAACCCGACGAACACGACATCGTACTCGTTCAGATTCTTGATGTGGGTAGCCAATGCAGGACGGGCATCCTCGTCCGATTCCTTTTTGGCTGCGTCGATAAGTTCCTTGTGCGTACCGGGATAAGTATGCACCGTCTTTATCTCGAAAAGGTCACCGCCGGTAGCTTCGCGGATAACAGTCGCCACATATTCGGTATTCCCTTGCAACTTTCCGTCCGATACCAGTCGGCTTGCCCCCGAAGAAGCATCCACGCCATCGGTTTCGGGCACGGAAAAATAAGCCACGAGAACTTTGCCCCCGGTACGGGAAACAGTAGTTGGTATCGGCCGTTCGGACACGACCGCTTCGGAAGCATCCGTACGCTCTTGATCGGCAAAAGCGCAAAGGACAATAGCACATAAGGCAATTACCAGCGTACTGCCGATAAAATATCTCTTTTTCATTTTTATTCAGTATATTGATTTATAACATTACATCCGTTCCATCAACAGTTCGAAGATTTCATCTCTGGTGAGCTGACGACAGCACCCAGGAGTGATGAAACACGTGTCGGCAGCGGCACGGAGCATACTTTCGTCCGTAATACCCATTTCACTCCAATGAGTAGGAAGTCCGATTTCACGGATAAACGCTTCCAGAGCCTCGATACCCCGCATGGCGGTCTCTTCGATTGTCGTGCCTTTCACGCCCCATACGGTTTCCGCCATACGTGCCAGTTTTTCTTTGCCGGCTTCCAGTAAACGACGGTAGAGTGCGGGATGAATCACTGCCAAGCCCTGTCCGTGATTACAATCGGTATAGGCTCCTACAGCATGTTCTATCATGTGACACTGAAAGTCCGTTTGCTTGCCAAGTTTCAGCATCCCGTTTTCGGCCATCGCCGAAGCCCACATCAGTTCTCCGCGCGCAAAGTCATCATCGGGATTCCGGATGAGACGGCGCAGATTCGTTATCACGTTCCGCATCACCGCTTCGTTGATTTCATCCGAGAGATTCGTTGCCTGCGGTTTGCCCATATAAGTCTCCATACAGTGCGAAAGGGTATCGAATGCACCGCTGATTACCTGTTTCATGGGCACGGTTTTCGTCAGATCGCTGTCCAACACGGCGAAAGAGTGGAACGCACCGAAAAGTGGCTGTTTCAACTTTTTCTCCTCGTGGGTAATCACAGCTCCGTTGTTCTGTTCCGCTCCAGTGCCGGATGCGGTTACGACAGCCCCCATCGAAATAAATTCCGTCGGAAGGCGATGCCCAACATACCACATATCCCAGATATCTTCGTCCAGTAAGGCTTGTGCAGAGACAATCTTACAGCAGTCGATGACCGATCCGCCTCCGACAGCGAGGATAAAATCAATGTTGTTTTCCCGGACAAGCTGTGCCCCTTCCTGTACTTTGGCGTAGGTCGGATTAGGCATAATGCCGCCGAAATCCGTTACATTCTTGTCGGATGCCTCCAACCATGTCCGCAGTTTATCGTAAAGTCCCGTGCGTTTCAACGAACCGCCGCCATAAGCCAGCAACACGTTTTCGCCCACCTTTTTCAGTTCTGTCTTAATCGCTTCTTCGGCGCACCCCGCACCGAAATACTGTTTGATCGGATATTGATAAATAAAATTGTCCATTTCTATAATTTTAAGGTTACAACTACTTATGTTGTGTCGGAATCTGCATCTTGCCAATGTAGGCGCGCTCCTTTTCCTCCAAAGGCATATTGAAGAAACGCTTTTCCTTGTTCAGTCCACGCATCTGCGCCATCTCCTCGTCGGTCAGCTCGAAATCGAAAATCTCGATATTCTCCTTGATGTAATCGGGATTGGATGCTCCGGGAATGGCAGAGAAACCTTCCTGCATGTGCCAGCGGAGTATAACCTGCGCCGGAGTTTTGTCGTGGGCTTTAGCAATGGCAATGATGGTCGGATCCTTGAACAGTGCACCGTTCGACATCGCGCCACCCAACGGGAACCAGCAGGTGATGTGGATGCCGTAGGGCTTCACCTTCTCGCGCATGGCCAGCCGCTGGGCATACGGATGACATTCGATTTGAAGCACGGCAGGTTTTACAGTGGATTCGCTCATAATCTTCTCGAACACCTCATCGCTCGCATCGAAATTGCTGATACCCAGCGCACGCACCTTGCCCATCGCCACGGCTTTCTCCATATCTTTCCATGCACCCACGAAGTCGCCCACAGGCTGGTGGACATACAAAAGGTCTATGTATTCCAGTTGCATACGCTCCAACATCTCATCGATGGCTTTCAGTGTCTTACCCTCACCGTATTCCGTAGGCCACAGTTTCGACGTAATCCATATTTCCTCGCGCGGAATACCGCTTTCTTTCACGGCTCGGCCTACACCGGCTTCATCGTTATAAGCATGGGCGGTATCGATATGACGGTAACCTGCCTTCAAGGCCGTCAAGCACGACTGTTCGCACACTGCATCCGAGGGCTGAAGGAACGTTCCAAGTCCGAATTGCGGCATCAGAATACCGTTGTTGAGTTGTACCATCGGTACATTGGCGGCAGTCTTATAAATATCCTGCGCGAAAGAGGTGCTGCCGATCATCGAAGCCAACACCATAAGTCCGGTAATGATTTTCTTTTTCATTTCTTTATCTATTTAATGTAATACGTTGTCTTTGTCCGACGTTGCAAAAGTAGAGAGAACCTTTCGGGCAGGCTTTACAAGAAATTCGGTTGAAACTACACTTATTTCGGTTTTTGCATCCGTCCGATACAGAAGCTGTCGAGCCTCGCTGTCATTTTCTGAAAAAATGGTAATTTGAGCCGTATTTTTTGTTCCGCCGGTATGAACGGACGTATCTAACTTTGCATCCGGATAATTGCAAAAACAATCAATAAACAATAATGTAGATATGAAAAAGTACCTGATTTACCTGATGATGGCTGCGGCCATCGTAACATTCGGAGCCTGTTCGCCCGAAGACGAGAATGAACCTCAGACACCGGATATCGAAAATCCCGAAAAACCGGACGACGGAGGAGAAGATACACCCGATAACCCGAACAATCCGGAGAATCCCGATGACCCGAGTCAACCCGGCGACAATCCCGACACGCCGAATGGAGACAGCAAAATTCTGGTCGCCTATTTCAGCTGGGGCGGCACGACGCAGCGCATGGCGCAGGAAATCGTCCGTCAGACCGGAGCAGACCTGTTCCGCATCGAGCCGGTAGTGCCTTATCCGACCGAATATACTCCCTGCACCGAGGTAGCACTCGAAGAGAAAAACAACGATGCCCGTCCGGCGATTGCCGCAACGGTGGAAAATTGGGAGGACTACGATACGGTATTCATCGGTTGCCCCGTCTGGTGGTGGACAACTCCGATGATTATTTGTACCTTTGCCGAGAGCTACGATTTCAAAGGAAAGACTGTTGTTCCTTTTTGCACCTACGCCGCCACCTACCGCGACGAAACGCTGGCACGTATCGTGGAGCTTACACCCGATGCCGCTCATCTGACCGGCGAGGGACTGACGAGCGGACGAATCAACGAACAGAACATTTCATCATGGCTCAAAGAGATTGGAGTAATCGAATAATATATAACCCTGATACTTATGAATATATTCAAATACATCTTTACTATGACTGTGGCGATAGCCATGTCATGCGGTAGCACGGTACAAGCACAGATAAAAACTGATAGTAACATGAAATCGGTAATCGTGTATTTCACACACTCCGGCAATACCGAACTTGCAGCCAAGCAGGTCGCGGAAGTGACAGGAGCTAAAATGATCCGGCTTTTGCCCGAACAGCCTTATTCTTCGGAAGATGTCGATTGGACTAACGAACAGTCCCGCTGCACGCAGGAACACCTCAACCAGTCGCTTCGGCCGGCTATCAAATCGGTCGATATCGACTTCACAAAGGTCGATACGGTATTTGTCGGTTTCCCCATCTGGTGGCACGAAGAGCCGGCAGTAATCCGTACTTTTCTCGATAACTATGGCGAACAACTGAAAGGCAAGGTTATACTTCCTTTCTGTACCTCTTACGAAAGCCCGATGTCGGAAGCCGATGCCACACTGAAAAAAGGCTATCCTGATTTGAAAATCAGAAAAGGGCTTCGCCTGCCTGCCAAACCAGATGAAATCAAAAAATGGATCAAGCAATGAATACGGTAAAATTGAACAACGGCGTCGAGATGCCCCAGATGGGCTACGGCGTCTATCAGGTATCGCCCGCCGAGTGCGAACGGTGTGTGGCGGATGCGTTGAGCGTCGGTTATCGGATGATCGACACCGCGCAAGCCTACCACAACGAAGAGGGCGTGGGCAATGCCGTGCGCAAAAGCAACATTGACCGCAAGGAAATCTTCCTCGTGTCGAAAGTGTGGATTTCCAATTACGGCTACGAAAAGGCAAAGGCTTCCATCGATGAGAGCCTGAGCAAGTTGCAGACCGACTACATCGACCTGATGCTGTTGCACCAGCCGTTCTGCGACCGTTACGGTGCATACCGGGCGTTGGAGGAGGCGTATAAGGAAGGTAAGTTGCGGGCCATCGGTGTTTCGAATTTCTACCCAGACCACTTCATCGACTTGGCCAGCAACGTGGAAATCGTTCCGGCGGTCAATCAGGTGGAAACGCACGTCTTCGACCAACGAATCGAGCCGCAGCAAATCATGGAGGAGTTCGGTACGCGCATCATGTCCTGGGGACCGCTTGCCGAGGGGCGCAACGGCTTCTTCACGAACCCGGTTCTTGCCGAAATCGGTCACAAATGTGGCAAGAGCGTGGCGCAGGTCGCCCTGCGTTGGCTCATCCAGCGCGGTGTCATCATCATCCCCAAATCGACCCACATCGAACGGATGCAGCAGAACATCGACATCTTCGACTTCTCGCTCTCCGACGAGGATATGGCCGCCATCGCCACGCTCGACACGGGTGAAAGCCTTTTCTTCGACCACCACGATGCGGAAACCGCCCGTATGTTCATGGGATGGAGGTAAACAAACTCTATAGACAAACACGATATCATTCGTTGAGCAAAGAATTCGCTGATATCAGATAAATCGGTTATGGAAACGACCTATGCGCTCGGATTTGACTTTCCGTCGCATTTAAGTCGTCTGTTTATCTCAAACAAGCTTCAAAAATAAAAGCGTAACGGACAGAAATGATTCCGTTACGCTTTTATTTTTGAGGCTTACCTTTTTGAAACTTAATTTTATATTTTCATCCTTTTCGGTCAGTTCTCATCCTTAAACTGAAAACCCGGCCATCCGATGATGACATGGTCGGCAATGAAATTGCCTGACGGACTTCGTTCATCCACCGGGCTGCGTATCTGCAAGAATTATTCCTTCCGTTGTTCCCACTTGGCATACATCTCCCTTGAAAATTCCACAATCTCCCGGCTCAACTTAACAAGGTTGATGGTGTACTTCTCCAACTTGTAGAGCAACGCCATCGCCTTCTTCTCCGAAAAGTGGATGCGCA
>ERZ1673753.836-NODE-836-length-33660-cov-11.261717_pt1 | contig 33660 bp, 57 predicted proteins | sample MGYA00580201_ERZ1673753 | MGnify/ENA primary metagenome ERZ1673753 (study PRJEB41218, sample SAMN15661747) | gut metagenome | host: Homo sapiens | place: Canada: London | collected 2015-08-20/2019-03-30 | study: EMG produced TPA metagenomics assembly of... | reverse complement strand
GATATCGTGTTATGCCGCTGTCACGTGCGTATCACACAGAAGCACACACGATCGGTCAGAAAACCTTTGATGAAAAATACAAGGTATACGGTATCAAGCTGGATAAAAGGCTGTGCGAAATATGGAATGTTAAGGGGTGATTGTGTTGAGTGTTACACAATGCGAAAGAATCGTTCAGTATATGAATGAGTTCGGAAGTATAACGCCATTGGATGCCATCAGAGATTTAGGAATTACAAGGCTTTCCAGCAGAATATTTGATCTGAAAAACGCAGGATATAATATCAAGTCAGAAACGGTATACGGAAAGAATCGGTATGGTGAGACAACTCATTTTTCCAAATACCGGATTGTAGATACAGAGGGGTGATCCTTATTTGCCTAACAGAATAATAAAAGAATCAATATGTGCCAGCGATACTATTAATTCGCTGTCTTGGTTTGAAGAAGTATTTTTTTATCGATTGATTGTAAATTGTGACGATTATGGTCGGTTAGATGCAAGACCGGCAATATTAAAATCAAAGTTGTTTCCACTAAAGGAAAGGATAGCAATAAAGGATATCGAAAGTGCGCTTGTGAAGTTGGCGGATGCAGGCTGCGTGAGGCTGTACGAATGTGACAGTAAGCCCTACCTGTATCTCCCGACATGGGAAGTCCACCAAAGAATCCGAAATCAAAAAAGTAAGTATCCGGAGCCTAGCGCTGACAACTTGCAGACAATTGACAGCAACTCGCAGACAAATGTTGCCGTAATCCAATCCAATCCGAATCCTAATCCGAATCCAGAATCCGAATGTATGCCCGGAGCGAAAAGCGCACCGGACCGAACGCCGGAAATCACATTAACGCTGAATGATAAAAGCCAATACCCGATATATTCAGAACAAATCGATGAATGGTCAAAACTTTATCCTGCTGTGGATGTTCATCAACAATTGCGTAACATGAAGGGATGGCTGGATTCTAATCCTACAAAGCGTAAGACAAAATCAGGGATATTGAGTTTTATCACTAGATGGTTATCCAAAGAACAAGACAGCGGGAAATCGCGTGCTATTAATAAAAATCAAAGCCATAGTTACAACATGGATGAATTTGATAAGCTCGGATATGACATTCCGGAGGTGTGATATGAGCAAATACAATAGCCGCAAAACAGTTCTTGACGGTATCAAGTTTGATTCGGTTAAAGAAGCCAAACGATATGCCGAATTAAAGCTGATGGAACGAGCCGGAGTGATATCACATCTGCAACGGCAAGTGAAATTTGAACTGATACCGAAATGCGGAAAAGAGAGATCTAGTGCATACATAGCTGATTTTGTTTATCAAGAGAACGGAAGCACCGTTGTCGAGGATGTAAAAGGTGTTAAAACACCGGAATATATCCTAAAAAGAAAATTAATGAATTGGGTGCATGACATCCAGATAAAGGAGATTTGATTATGTTAAACAGAGCAATTTTGATGGGTAGATTAACACGCGATCCGGAATTAAAACAGACACCGAATAATGTTTCGGTAGCAACTTTTTCTTTGGCGGTAGATCGGAATTATCAGGCTGACAAGGACAATAAACAGACTGACTTTATCAACATTGTGGCATGGCGGCATACTGCTGAGTTTGTAAAAAAACATTTCACCAAAGGTCAGCTTGTAGCGGTAGAGGGTTCTATCCAGACACGCAGCTATCAAGACAAAGACGGAAACAACCGGACTGTGTTTGAAGTAGTTGCCGATCAGGTATATTTTGCAGAAAAGAAGCAAAATGGAAACAACCAATCTCAGTCTGAAAGTTCAGCGAAAGACAGCTTTCCGGTTGGTGGTTTAGGCGATTTTGAAGAATTTGAAGATTCAGACGGAGAATTGCCGTTTTAAGCCATGAAAAAGACAACGGATATATGCTCGATATGCGGGAAAGTGTTTAATATGTGTGCGATACAGCAGTGCAATCATGCAGTTGTTAACCGAAAATACGGTACTTCGGTATGCCGGTACTGCTGTATGAAATGCAAGCACAACATCATCACGGATATCGGTCAGGAATGCGAGTTGAGAAAGGAAGATATGAAATGAATGATGTTGTAAATCATCCAAGCCATTATGAAACCGGAAAGTTTGAATGCTTTGATGTCATGATGGAAGCGCTGGGAGTTGAAGCAGTGAAGCATTTTTGCCTGTGCAATGCTTTTAAGTACATTTACCGATCGCAAAGAAAAAACGGTAAGGAAGATATTGAAAAGGCACAATGGTATATTGACAAATACATAGAATTGGATGATGACAATGAAAATTAAAACCTACACGCAAGCCGAAGTAAACAAAATCAAGATTAAGGAATACAGCAAAGGCATAGATGAAGCGATAATCGCAATGGCACAAATTTACACGCTTATGCTGCTTGATAAATGGGGTTGGAGTGGCGACAAGGCTATAAAATTAGCAGATGAAGTGAATGAGGAATATTCAATGATCAGAAATGGATATTTGTCACTTGACGATGTCGGAAAAACATTATGGGAAGAATATGGAATTAAATTTGAATGATTGTCAGACGTTCTGTGTAGCCTTACAGCACACTTTTGATATCTCACCCATGAAATTACACTACAAAATCAAAAGTGGCTGTAAACGGCTGAATTTTAGCGGAGAAAGGAATACATGAATGACAAGGATAATCAAATGCGGTGATTGCGGATGTGATGTAATCGCCAAGAGCGACAAAAAGCAATTTTGCAATAAGTGTTTAGCAATAAGAGCAGATAAAAGCAAAAACAAGTATAGGGCAACGTGCAAGATTAAGCCTAAAAGAAAAAAAGTTGAAGTAAGAAAGCCGGCATTGAGTATTACTGAAATTGCAAAACGTGCCAGTGCTGCCGGTATGACTTACGGGCAATATGTTGCAGAAATGGGGGTGTAACTGATGACCAACTACGAACGCATTAAAAATATGAGCGTTGAGGAAATGGCAGAAATTATAAATGTTTTAACTCGTTGTTGTGCTACTGATGAATGTCACGAATGCCAAATTGGTGAATTTAAGGAAAATGGAATCGTTTGCTCAAAGATTTCGATTAAACAATGGCTTGAAAGCGGGGTTGATAACAATGAATGATATGAGAGATAGGCTGATAGAGTTGATTCAAGACATAAAGTTATGCAATCCAACAAATTGGGATAAACCAGAATTTATGGCTTTGGCTTTGCTTGCAAATGGTGTAATCCTGCCTCCGTGTAAGGTTGGCGATACGTTGTATGATATATCAGAATTTGTAAATGGATGTAGCTATCCTGAAATATATGAATATACGTGCGAGTATATTACAATTTTTAAAGACAAAGACGGTGAAACGGTTTTTGAAATTGACGCAATTAATTTTCATTTTAATGATTTCGGAAAAACCGTATTTCTTACCCGAGAAGATGCGGAAAAAGCGTTAAGGGAGCGTGAGGGAGAATGAATATTAGACCTATTACATTTCGTCAAGCCAGTGATTTTATAAATAAATGTCACAGGCACCATAAAGCTACAGTAGGTCACAAGTTCTCTATTGGATTATTTGACGGAGATCAGCTTGTTGGATGTGCAGTTTGCGGTAGGCCTGTAAGTAGGTATTTAGACGATGGTGTAACGTGCGAAATTAATAGATTATGTACTGATGGTACTAAAAATGCGTGTTCAATGCTATATGGAGCCTGTTGTCGAATTGCCAAAGAGATGGGATATGAGCGAATAATTACATATATTCTTGAAAGTGAAAACGGAGCAAGTTTAAAGGCAAGTAATTTTGTGTGTGATGGAGTTGCCGGCGGAACGCATTGGACTGGTGAGCGAAACAAAGGGCAAAATATTCCAAATGAAATGAAAACTAGATGGAGCAAATTGCTAAACAAAAAGGGGGCGTGAGGGAGAATGAGCAGATATATTGATGCGGATGAGTTGATTGAAGACGTAAGAAGAAAAAGAGGTTTACATGAAATTATTAAAGGCGTTATTTATTCGTTTTTGCACGATGCTCCAACCGCTGATGTGGTTGAGGTTAAGCGTGGGGAATGGAAAGTAGACGAAACACACGATTACGAGCCGTATTGCTCATTGTGCGGTCATGAGCCGATAGCAGGAGAAAAATATAATTACTGTCCGGATTGCGGCGCTGATATGAGGGGTAATGAATGATGAAATTTAAATATATAGAATTAATTTTATGGTTAATTGTTGGATTATTAAATATAGCTTCCCGAGATATATCAATGGCGTCATTTGTTTGCGTTTGGATTGCTTTGCTTTTTTATATAATACAAAGCATTTTTATGGGTGATAAGCGGTGAAAGATAGGAAAAAATGCTACCGGCATTGCTACAACTGCGAACATTTAGATGTTACTCCTGTTGAGAGTTATATATTTTGCGGTTTAAAGCATGGCTCAATACTGTTTCCAAGGCTTAAAGCATTATTTTGCACGAAATACATAGATAATAGGGGTGATACCGAATGATATTCATTTACGAAAGCCATTTAGGTGGTTTATATGTTACTGATAAATATTTAGATCATGATATTTTACATTGTGATCAATGTGGAGACAGTGATGTGCTTGTATTATCCACAAATGATATTGATGAAGTTAGTGAGTTCTTAAGAAAAGAAGTTGCTTTGTTCGGTAGCGGAGGATATTCTATATGCCATTGCAATCAAATATATGAGAAGTGTGAAAAATTGTTGCAGGAGAGTGATACCAAATGAAATACAGCACAGATAAAAATGTTCAAATTGACTTGGTAAATCAAAATATTACACAGCTTTTAATTATAGCATTATACAATACTGACGAGCATATAGAAAAGCATTTTGGTTCAGAAACAGAACTTCTGAAAGTGATCAACGGATATATGGATTTACTTGATAGATTGGAGAGTGATTCACAATGACATCGTTTCTATTATGGCTATTAGAGTTCGTGCAGTTTCTGTTATGTCTTGGCGGGATTTTAGGAATAGTATTTTTGTTGTATATGCTGCGTGAGTTGAAAAAGGATAAGGAAAAGGACGGTAAAAATGAGGACGTGTAAATATTGCGGGTATAAGATACAGTATGGCGACATTTGCGGTTCTTGCTGTACAAAGAAACGGATTATAAAAAACTGGAAATTCAAATATTGCAAAGATAGGAGAGTTGCGGATGACAATACCGGAAAAGAAAGCTATCTTGAATAAATGCCGAGAGTTAAACGACAGCATTAATGAGGAATTGGAAAAGCTGGCACGTTTGAAATCTCTGGCTGTGAAAGTGACTCCTACTCTATCATTAATGCCAAAGTCCACAAACGGAGACGATCGGATACAATCTTCCTGTGAAAAAATTGAGTTGCAAGAGCAGAAGATTGACAGAAAAATTGATTTGCTGGTTGATTTGAAAATTCATCTGCTGTATGACATTGCAATGACTGTTGACGATGAAGTTTGTATGCATTTATTAAAATACAGATACATAGATTTTCTTAGCTGGAAAGATACAGCAATGAAATTAAATATTAGCAAGTCAAACGCTAGAGGTTTTTATTATGTTCAGTCAATAAAAAATCTGGAAATATCAAGAAAAACACAAAATATTGTGAAAACACTTGACACTAAGCACAAAATGTAGTAAAATGGTAATATGGAAATAGTATAAGTAAGTTTCAAAAATATAACTTTAAGCATCTGCTTTATTAAGTAGGTGCTTTTTTATTTGCCGAAAAGGGGATGACAGATTGAAAGCAATCAAATGCGATTTGCCTAGCAATATATCCATGCTGGAATTACATACATTCGCAGATGAACATATCGGGGACGAGCATTCCGACATTGAAAGAATCAAGAAGCGCATCCAGTATGTTGCAGAACATAAAAACGCCTATTGCGTATTAAACGGAGATATATTGGATTATGCCAGCCGGTCATCCATCGGAGATATCGAAACAAGAGAGTTTAACATCATGGGACAGCTTGAAAAAGCAGTGGAATTATTCGAGCCAATCAAAGATAAAATCCTGTGCATAAATTCGGGCAATCATGAAGCAAGGGGATACCGGAAAGAGGGCTTCGACATTTCCAAAGTGATTGCAATGCAGCTAGGAATATCGGACAAGTATTCTCCGACAGCGGCGTTTTTGTTTCTTCGGTTTGGCAGCTTGCCAAAAAAGCACGGACGAGAGATAAACAAGGCAAGATACACCATATATATCAATCACGGTTCCGGCGGAGGACGCAAAGAGGGAGCCAAAGCAATCAGACTGGCAGACATGGCGAGCATCGTGGATGCGGACATATACATTCACAGCCATTCCCATTTGCCCATGATTATGAAACAAGGCTTTTTCCGGGTTGATGTCTGCAATTCAGCGATATCTCATGTAACAAAGCTGTTCGTCAACACGGCAGCCAATTTGGATTATGGCGGATATGGTGAATCGAACGAATACAAGCCGTCCAGTACCGATACGCCGGTAATATATCTGAACGGTTCCAGAAAGGAAATGAACGCAAGACTATAGGTGATGACATGAACGACATCAAAAAGATAATCTATCTGTCCCACAATTACGGCGGGAAAGAATCAAATAAACAGCACATTGAATTGGTAATGAAATCACTGGTAAAACAATACCCGGATTATACATTCCTTTCGCCTGTTCATGCGTTGGGCTTCTTGTATGATTATATCAGCTATGAAAGCGGTATGCGGCATTGTCTTGCTTTGCTTGATATGTGTGATGAATGCTGGTTTATAGATGGATACAATGACAGCAAAGGCGTTACGATTGAGCATGAATACTGCAAACAGCATCGCATACCGGAGATCATAATCGGCGATTGCGCCAAATGCGAATATAACAACCGCATCAAATGCGGCGTTGATTTTTGCATGATGCCGGGGTGCGTGAAAGTAAAGGAAGGTGGTGGGGATGAAATTAACAGCAAAACAACAGGCTTGGATTGATTACTATAAGCAAGGAAAAAGCGCGGCGGAATCTGCTAGGTTGGCAGGATATCGCGGGAATAATCATGACGTGATTGGCGCGCAAAACTTAGTAAAACTTAGTGAATATATTGTAGAGCGTGATGCGGTTTTAGAAAAGCCCAGAATAGCCGATATGGATGAAATAAATACTTTTTGGTCTGATGTTATGAGAAACAGCGAAGCGGATTTAAAGGATCGATTAAAAGCATCCGAGCTTAGAGCAAGGTCAGCAGGCATGTTTACTGATAAGGTTCAGGTGAGCGGAGGCTTGGAGGCCGGTTTTGAAAAACTGGATAACATTATGAAACAGATACGCGGTGATGCGGATGAATAATTTGGTGTTGTCCCCGAAATACAGAGCATTTATTAATCATGTAGCGCCGGTTGAGTTTTTAGAAGGGACGACAGCTGCCGGAAAGACAACGGTTGGAATTGTAAAATTCATGCTTCAAGTGACAAAATCCGAAAAAAGAATCCATATTTTATCCGGATTGGACTTGGGGACCATTGAAAAGAACATTATACAAAAAGAATTAGGAATATTAGATCAATTCGGCTCACTGGTAGAGTATCACGCCGCAGGAAAAGGCGGAAACTCTATGCCGCATCTAATATTTCATACACGTGGATGCGACAAGGTTATATATGTGCTAGGATATGATAACAAAGCAAGATGGAAAAAAGCGCTTGGCGGGCAGTATGGATGCCTGTATATTGATGAGATCAACATTGCCGATATGGAATATGTCCGTGAAGCCTCCATGCGGTGCGATTATTTATTGGCAACATTGAATCCAGATGATCCAAATCTTCCGGTATATTCAGAATATATTAACCATTCAAGACCGTTGGATGAATGGAAAGCGGACACGCCGAATGAAATTATAGAACAGCTTAATGAAGATCCAAAGCCTGGATGGGTGCATTGGTTTTTTTCTTTTGATGACAATTATGGACTTACAGAGGAAAAGAAACAGCAAATCATAACCAATGTTCCGGTAGGCACAAAACTTTATAAAAATAAAATTCAAGGATTAAGAGGAAAATCAACAGGGCTGATATTTAACCTACAAAAGCATAATTTGATTGCCGTAAAAGAAGCACTAGAATTTAATTATTCTGTGTTTTCTTGCGGGGTTGATACGTCATATTCCCAATCATCTCCAGACACATTTGCGTTTGTCTTTTCCGGGATTACTGTTGACAGAAAGAAAGTCACGCTTGCGGTTGAAACGCATAACAATAAAGAACGTGTAAAGCCGATTACTCCAAGTGATATACCACCGTTGCTGATTACGTTTTTGGAAAAGCAGCGTGCAAAATGGGGATTTGGAAGAAACGTGTTTATTGATTCGGCAGATCAGGCGACAATTTTAGAGTGTCAAAAGTATATGCAAGTTCATGGAAGCATATATAATTTTCAGCCTGCATGGAAAAAAACTACGAATATAGATCGTATCAATCTGCAATCCGGATGGATGGCACACGGAGATTTTCTTTTGGTTGAATCTGAATGTCAGCCTGAAATAAAAGAACTTAATCTATATAGCTGGAAAGAGGACAAGGATAATGTCCCAGAAGATAGAAACGACCACTGCATTAACGCAGACCAATATTCTTGGTTACCGTTTAAAGACCGTATAGGGAGCGTGATAGTGACATGAAAATAGGCGAGAAGGTGAAAACAATGATACAAAAATGGCTGAATGTGTGTCCGGCTGAGAACAGAACGTTTGCAATTAAAGAAGCGATGAGCTTTGAAACATCTGTTATTCAAAACAGAATATGGTACAGGGGAAAGGCTTATGAGTTAAGCCAATTATATCATCAATTGTACGGCAGTGGATTTACAGACGCAGGATTTTGGAGTTCTGTTCCGGAAAACAAGAATATCAGAAAAATACACAGCGGATTACCGGCGATTTTAGTTGACACCATATCATATATTGTAAAATCTGATATGTCGGACGTGTCATTCGAAAATAAATCGCATCAAGCAGTATGGGATGAAATCAAAGAAGATGTTGATTTTGATAATGTAGTAGGGAAAGCGATTACCGAAACGCTGATTGCAGGAGATGGCGCGTTTAAAATATCGGTCGACACAGAATTGTCACAATATCCGCTTATTGAATTTTATTCCGGAGAGAATGTGTCGTATCTATCCAGACGTGGAAGGATATACGGAGTTGATTTCTGGACTGATAGAAAAAAAGGAAAAAAAGAATATCGGCTGCGAGAGAGGTATGAACGGAAAGACGGGAATTGTTACATCACATATACGCTTTTTGATGATGAAAAAGAAGTCCCGCTCAATACAATCGATGAATTGTCTGATTTGAAGCCTGCAAAGATCGCGGGGGATTATCTTCTCGCTGTTCCATTGAGGTTTTTTGACAGCCCTTTGTTTCCGGGACGTGGAAAATCTATCTTTGAAAGCAAAATAAATACTTTTGATGCACATGACGAAGTAATCAGCCAGTGGATAGATGCTATCAGGTCCGGCAGAGTTGAGAAGTATATTCCGAAAAATATGATACCTACCGATCCAAATACCGGTGTAAAATGCGAAGTTGATTCATTTGGTACAAACTTTATACAAGTAGAATCAACTATCAAAGAAGGCGCTATTGATAAGATCGAAACCGTACAACCCGAAATCAAGTATGATGCATTTTTACATTCTTATTCGTCAACGTTGGACATGTGTTTGCAAGGCATTTTGTCTCCTGCCACTTTGGGCATTGATGTGGGTAAAATGTCATCTGCTGATGCACAGCGTGAAAAGAAAGACGTAACCGGTCATACAAGGAATATAATCACGGCGGTTTTGGAAAAGGCACTCCCGGAATTAGTACGTGCGGTAATGATGACTTACGACAACATGAAAGGCAATGTCCCTGGAATTTATGAGCCGTCATTAACATTTGGAGAATATGGCGCTCCGGATTTCGATAACAGAATAGAATCCGTAAGTAAAGCCGCCACATCTTCCATTATGAGCATAGAAAGCCAAGTAGATGAATTATGGGGAAATTCCAAAGATGATGAATGGAAACAACAAGAGGTTGCCAGAATTAAACAATTAAAGGGAATTGAAACAATGGAAGAACCAAAAGCCGGTTACGAGCTGCGAGATGTGGAGGTGACTGATGTTGACAGCGCGGGAGATAGCGGAGATATTTCAAAGGATAGAACTGCGCCTGATTCAGTCATTGAAAAGGAACCTGACGAGACACAAGTCATGGGAGAATAAAGAGGGATTCCAATGGTCAGCTTGGCAAGCGGAAAGCATTCGTAATATTGACCGGTTTCGAAAAGAAAACAAGGATATTATGTCGGAGTATGTACCGGTTATTGATTCTGAGGTCGAGAAACTTTTGCAGGAACAGTTTTCGGAAGGATATGACACGGTTACAGGAGAAGTGTTTGGAGATACAAATGGGGTTAGGACAGATAATTTTTTTAGAGTGAATCAGCGGCGTACTCAGACTTTAATTGATGATGTTAACAACAATATGCACGTTGCGGAATCCGCATCACTTCGGATGATGGATGACGTTTACCGACAAACCATTTACAAGGCAGAACTCGCCGCGAGCACAGGATCAGTCACAATGGAACAAGCAGTTGATATGGCAGTAAAAGATTTTTTATCAGCCGGAATCAATTGTATTCAATATAAAAACGGCAGAATGGTGAATATAGCCACTTATGCTGAAATGGCAATACGCACATCCAGTTTGCGTTCTTATTTTCGCGGTGAAGCACAGCGCAGAGAGGAACTTAGAATTGATACTGTTTTGGTCACTCAATATGGAGCGTGCTCCGATACCTGTCTGCCGTGGCAAGGGAAAGTATACATAGATGATGTATGGGGAAGTTTTAACGGAGAGCGTTCTGGGAACAGAGGAAAGAGCATTAATGGGAGTTGGTATCCGTTGCTGTCCGTTGCGGTAGATGGTGGTTTGTTTCATCCAAACTGCCGGCACTCTCTCGGCACATGGCGTGAGGGTATAGACAAGGTCCCAAATCCATTAGATAAAAACGAGGTTAGACGAGCCGCAGAACTGGAAGCGAAGCAGCGTGCCTTAGAACGTAATATTCGAAAATGGAAGCGATTGGAAGAAGGTAGCATATATCCGGAAGATGTGCAGGCATACAAACGGAAGCGGTTGGATGCGCAAAAAGACTTGCGAGAATTTATCCGTGAAAACAGCGACGTTCTCAGGCGTGATTATTGGAGAGAAAAAACATTCGGAATTCCTCACGAAGCAAATAAGGTTGCAGATTATGAAAATAATCAGTTGAAAAATCAGTTGAAAAGTGGTATAATAACATCAGGACGTGATAGCATGGGACTGTCTATTGAAATTGATGATTTTACTCCTTGTTTGGTGGAAAAATCTACCGGAAAAATAGTTGATACAAAATATAGCATAGCTAATAAGTCAGAATTAAAATCATTAAAACAGAAAGGTTGGAATTTTAATTGGACTGCTGATGATTTAAAAGATTCTGATATTTACAAACTGACTTTGGAAAATGATGATACCATTCAAGGATTGGTAGCTTTAACTGATTTTCCAAGAGATAAAGCTATGTATATAAATATCGCAGAAAGCGCACCTCATAATATTGGGGAAAATAAAAAATATGAGGGTGTTGGCGGGCATTTGTTTGCAATTGCAGCAAAAGAATCAGTAAACAGAGGCTATGACGGATATTTGTTTTTGGATGCTAAAAATATGGATTTGGTGAATTATTATCACGAAAAGTTCGGAGCAACATTATTAGGCATGCCGCATCCGTATAGAATGTATATTGATGAGGTTAACGCTAATAAATTGTTAAAAATATATACATTTAAGGAGGAATAGAAAATGTCTGATCAGGATATCAGAGATATGAGAAAACTGGATGAACTTGCTGAAAAGGCGGGTGGATATGTTGCATATCCTGGAAACGACAAGGTTCACTATAATTACAGAAAAATTAATCAGTATTGCAAAGAAAAAGGTATAGATCCATTGGATTTAACGATAAGGGAATTAAATCAATTTATTGTACAATAAAATCAGCTAAGCCGCCCTGCGAATGCTCGGCGGTATTTTTATACAATAAAATAATTCTAGCGTTATTCCAAACGGTATAGCGCTATTTTTATACCCTTTATTCGGATGTGGGAAAACAACCGAAGAAAGATAACCAATCTATAAATGGGAGAAAGGATGATCTTCATGGAAGAAGAAACCAAGGTAACACAGGAAACCTCTGCATCGGAAGAAAATTCCGCAGAAAAAGAAGCCGAAAAAACCTTTACGCAAGAAGAAGTCAACAATCTGCTTGCCAAGGAACGCAGAAAGATGGAGCGAAAAGCGGCTAAATCTCAGGAAACCGCGACGTCTGATGAAGCTGTTAATCCGGATAGCAGCAAACAGACCGAACAGTTAAACCGTGATTTAATGGAAGCAAAAGCGCAGCTTGAAGCATTCAAAGGCGGAGTTGCTTCTGAAATGGTAGAAGATGCGGTGTATCTGGCAATGCGAGAGGTTGAAAAAGCCGGAGATGAGCCGGACGCAGATTCGATTCGGGAGGCGTTGAAAATTGTATTGAAACGGCACCCAGAGTTTAAATCTAAGGAACAAAAAGGCGGTATTAAGCTGGGCGCGCCTAATGAAGAAAAACAGCCCGGAAACGAAAAGGCTTTGCCACATGGCAAGGTCATTTTTTAATGATGAAAGGATGAAAAAATAATGGCAAGAACAAATGCAATTAGTCTGTTATCAGCAGCAAGTACTCCTGCAACGCTGGAGGAAATTTATGGTTTAGTAATCGAGAACGTGCAGAAATCCACCTTATCTACTGCACTGAAATCTCAAATGTATACCGGAAATCCGGCTTCCGGATCGGTAGAATTCAAGCGCTTTGTAAACAGCGCATCCAAGGTTTATGGCACTGCGAGAACAGCTGGGAAAGGCGATAAAATTACGGCTCCTCCCACAACGGTAAATCTTTCTAATCATAAAGAAATCGTTGAGGAAGTGGCAAAATTTGATATCGATACTTTCGGAGTAGCAGATATCATGCGCCGCAGAGCGGACAATCATGTGATGTCTATGTCTGCTGAACTGGATAGAGCATTCTTCACCGAGGCAAACACTTCCGGTACAGCGTTCACGCCAGCAAGTGGAGTTACCGACATCCAGAAAATTGTAGAATCCATGATCCAAACGCTTGAAACCACCAAAAACGATTATGTGGACGGTGTGGATCGTTCTATGATGGATTTGGTACTCACTCCTGCAAAATACGGTGAGCTTCGTTTGTATCTCGATTCGCAGGGTAGTTCTAACGTAGATACAGCCGCAGAAGAATTTGGTCTGTATCATGGTGTCAGAGTATACAGTTGTACTCGTCTGCCTGCTGATGGTTCAAACGTCACAAATGCAATCTTGATGGTGCGTGGAGCTGTTGCACAGCCGGTTGTTGTAAATCAGTACGGCGCGCCTGAGAAAATTCCGCTGTCCAATGATTATGCGGTTTCTCTGTTCTATGACTACGGTACCAAGGCACTCACTCCTGATTTGATCTACAAATGGGTGACCACTGTATGATGAAATTTAAAAACCGTGAAACAGGAATTGTTCTGGAGCCTGCCACTGATGAGGTGGCAGTGCTCTTAATGAACGATATCCGATACGTTTTACAGAAAGAGGAATCTACTACGGTACGAAAGACATCCAAGCCTAAAGCGCCGAAGGAGTGATTGCGGTGTATGTATCGATGTCAGATTACACATTATTAAGCAAATCTGTATCAATACCAGATTCCGATATCGAAAAAATGTTGAAAAGAGCAGAGAATGATATAAACAGTTTGACTTTTAACCGGATCAGGAAAATAGGATTTGATAATTTGACCGATTTTCAGAAAGAAATGGTGAGACATGCAGTTGTAGATCATGCGGACTTTATTTTTGAATACGGCGATATGTTGACAAATCCACTTAGTTCTTATGGGATCAATGGTGTGTCAATGGCGTGGGATAACAGCAAAGTGCAATTCAAGGACAATATATACACGTCAAATGGAGTATTGTCATTGTTAGACCAGACAGGATTAACATATCTGGGGGTGCGCTGATGAAATGGGTAGAATTAGTGCCGGACCGTATATGCACTACGCCAATCAAGGTATTTCTTGAAAATGGCTTGAACGAGGACGGAAGTCCACACCAAGAAACGGTATTTTATGGTAATTGCAATTATTCCGAAAAGGCAAAAACGGTGTTCGACGGAGAAAGAAAGGCGGTCAGATTGTCTGCTGTCGCTCTGTTTAACGGTGATATTTCGCCTGGAAAAGATATTGAAGGTTGCGTCGAGGTAGGAAATACTACCCGACGCATTTTCTCTTTCAGCAGAGGCAGAAATCCCGACGGAACTGTTAATTTCACGCAATTGGAGCTGATATGATGGGAATTAGAATCACATTGAATCAGAAAGCGATTGCAAAGCTCGGGGATGCAATATTAAAGTCGGCGGATTTGACCATGGAATCACTGAAAACAGACGTGTTCAGCGAAGAAGTAATGCCGTTTAATGTTGGCACTATGCAAAATACGAACACTTTTGTTGACACATATCAAAACGGAGATAAGATATGTTCTTCACTAGTTACTACCGGTCCGCAACCTAGACGTTTGTATCATCACCCGGAATACAATTTTCAAACAGTAAATAACCATAACGCACAAGGATATTGGCTGGAGTCTTGGATTGATGGGAGAAAAAAGGATTTTGTCAGAGATGCTTATGCGGAAAATCTGAAAAGGGAGGCGGATTTGTGACCAATCAAAATATTGCTAATTGGCTAAAAAGCCAAATTGATGTTGGAGACGGAATTTCAGTCGGTGCAATTGATGAAAGTAAATCGCGTTTTATCGGAGTTTATGATTCCAAAAGCGCTGGTAAACAGCGTGTATGCATCGGCGGTAAATCCGCTACAAAATATCAAACAAAAAACGTTGTTATCCTTGTTCATTGGTCAAACAACCCTACTGTTGCGGAGCAAAAATCACAGGAAATCTCAAAATTGATGCATGGATTATCCAATGTAGAAATGGATGGGATCAATGTAGTTGCGTCAGATGCCTCTGAACCTGGTTGGGGTGGAAGGGATAGCAAAAGTATATGCGAGTATATCGTAAATGTAAAAATTGAGTATGAAAGGGATGTATAATAATGGCAGCAAATACAGGAGTTTACCCGGTATTCGATAATGTTTTTAAAATCGGAAAATCCGGTCGTTCTAGCGAAGCGAATGATATGGTATCTATCGCAGAGATGGAAAGTTTTTCTATTTCTATTGACGGCAATGTAGAGGAATGGAAACCGATGGAATCTGCTGGATGGACAAAGAGAATGACAACCGGAAAATCATTGACTATCTCGTTGTCAGGAAAGCACTGCCCAAGCGATGCTGGTAACGCATATATTGCCGGACTTGCATGGAAATCTGGAACAGACTGCGACACTAAATTTGAATGGGATTTCCCAAACGGTGACAAATTGGAATTTGACGCTGTTGTAAATGTAACTAATATCGGTGGCGGAGATAGCACTAACGTAGCGGCATTGGAATTTGATGTAATGTCTCATGGAAAACCCACTTATACACCCGCCACAACTGTATAATAATCGGTAAAAAATAGGCTCCTGCTGATCTGCGGGAGCCACATTCTTTTAGGAGGATTTTAAAATGGGGAAATTATATACGCTTGATAATAAATTGCTGGTTGGATCTCCGGAAGTTCGCATAGGAGATAAAATGTATCCGGTTGATGACCGTACCAGCACTGTAAAGAAAATGACGGCGCTGAAAGAAAAGGATAATTCTGACGAGGAAATCTTAAAGTTGGCATTTGGAAATGCAGCATATTCAGAAATTAAAGCTATGGATATGCCGTTTAAGGCACATCTGGAGTTGATAAAAATTGCTGTCGCCGCAATGACCGGAGAAGATGAGGAAGAAATCGATGCCCGATTTCAAGAAGAAGCCGGATCAAAATAATTGTTTGTTTGATTTGGAATACGACAAGGTTTTGATTGAGCAGAGCATAGCGAAGCAATACGGAATTCTTCCGTCTGAGCAAGGAGATTTGCATTATAGTGATTGGTCTAAAATGGTTTCCGGTTTAATGGAAGATACTCCGCTTGGCAGAATCGTTTCTATTCGTTCGGAGAAAGATTCAGACGTGATACGAAAATTCACACCGGAGCAAAAAAGAATACGTAACGAATGGATGAATTTCAGATTGCAGCAGCAAACCAATGAAAACGACATAAAGCAGTCTATGAAAAACTTGCAAACAATGTTGGCAAATATGTTTAGGGGGTGATGGATTTGGCTGATTCGGTAGGCGCTATTTCACTTGATCTTATTGTAGTAAACACAGTAAAAAAACAACTGGATGCTATCGCAAAAAGTGCGCAGTCTCCGGCAGAAGCTGCATTTTCTGATGTAGGAAAAACTGCGGGAGAAGCAATCGGAAAAGCAATTTCCGCTCCGATTGAAAAAGCAATCGATTCCGCAGAGGAAAGTTTGGATGCTATTGCGAAAAGAGCAAGCAAGAAAAACGTATATGTGCCGAGAACACCGGACGATGCACCACTCAAAACTGCTCCGATGGGAAAATCTACGCTTGCAAGCCATATAGTAAATCAAAGTGCGGACAAACAAAGTGAAAAAAAGTTTAAACTTCCGGATTTTAAAGTGGCGGAAGACTCTATTGGGAGAGCAAACCAGCTTCTGGATATTACATATTCAAAAATGGGGGATTTGGAAGAAAAACTAAACTCCTTGAAATCCAAATACGAAGAAATATCCAATGTAAAAGGCTCCGGAAGCGCAGAAGCGAAAAAGGTTGACTCTCAAATATCAGCCGTTCAGGAAAAACTGATTTTATTGCAAAATTCTGCAGATAAAACGCAAGATAAAATCAGAAAGGCTATGGATGGCAACGGAGCAGTAGAAGCTGCCGCAAACAAAATGGAAGGTGCAGCAAAGAAAACGGACAGCGCTTTCAAAAAAGCTATGGCTTCTGTTGGTAATTCAATCGGGAAAGCGTTCAGCGGCGCAAAAAGCAAGGTTTCTGGGTCGGTTAAGTCTATTCAGCACAAAGTATCCGGACTGGCAAGAAGCGTAAAATCTGCTTTTAAATCTGCGTTTTTGATGGCTGGATTATATGCTGCATTTCGGGGAATAAAAAGCCTTATCGGAGATACAGTAACGCAAAATAAAGAGTTTGCAAAATCACTTAATTTAATAAAAGCAAATTTGCAAGTTGCTTTTACTCCAATCATGCAGACAATTCAGCCGGCATTAAATTCTCTGGCATCAGGATTTGCCGCTGTGTCTAAGCAAATAGCGGTCGTATCTGCCGGATTGTTTGGCACTACATATAAGCAGGCTGCCGCGACTACTAAAAAAATGAAATCGGTATCACAAGCAGCGAAAAAGGCAAAAGAAACTGCAAGTTTCGACGAGTTAAATTCGATCGGTTCCAGTTCAAATGATGAATCTGGTACAGATTTCGGAGCACTTGATACAGCAAAATACGATGACGCAATGAGTTTTGGAGAAAGAGTTAAAACCATGTTAATGTCAGCTGCGTCATCTGTAGGACCGCTTATGGGTACAATAGTAAGCAAAATATCAGAATGTGCCCCTTCATTTGTATCGGCAGGCGTTCAGATATTGCAGAGTTTGTTGACCGGTATTAATCAAAATGCACCGCTTATCATCAATTCGGCGGTCAGCATTATTAATTCGCTGATGATTGGGTTGCAGCAACTTCTCCCGCAATTAAGCGAATTTGCGGTCAATACAATCGTTTTTCTCGCTACCGCTTTTCTAACAGCAGCCCCGCAATTAATATCATGCGGAATCACTTTGTTGGCAAATGTATTATCCGGATTATCCCAAAAAATGCCGGAATTGATACCAAAAGCCAAAGAAGCAATTTCAACGATTGTTCAGTCTATACAGGATAATTTACCGACTATCATCAAATCCGGTATGGAAATACTGTTGTCTATCATTCAAGGAATTGCAGATATGCTTCCCACATTGATTCCGGCGGCGGTTTCGTGTGTTGTAACCTTGGTGGAAGGACTGATTGAGAATTTACCAATGATTATTGAAGCGGCTATTAATTTAATTGTCGCTTTGGCATTTGGAATTATCAATGCGTTACCGATTTTGATTAAAAAGGCTCCCGAAATAATCAAAGGATTAGTGGACGGAATTGTGGGAGCTATTCCAAAGTTGCTTGATGCCGCTATTGATATTATCATGGGGTTGTGCGATTTCTTGATTAACAACTATGATGATATAGTGGAAAGCGGATTTGAGATTGTTGGAACACTAATTTCCGGATTGATCTCAGCCATTCCGGAACTCGCAAAGGGTGCTGCAAAATTGGTGAAGGCGCTTATAGATAAGATAAAAGAAACGGATTGGCTAAAAGTCGGCAAAGATATCTTGAAAGGTATCGGTGACGGATTAGTAAAAGGCGTAACAGCTATCGGAGATTCTATCAAAAAAGCAGCTTCCAGTATTTTAGGAACATTTAAAGATTTTTTTGGTATACATTCCCCATCAAGATTGTTTAAAAGTGTTATCGGTGAAAACCTCGCGTTAGGTATTGGTGAAGGATTTACCGGAGAGATGGACAGCGTTTCAAAATCAATGATCCAAGCGATTCCAACTCCGGAATTGCAAATGATTGGAACATCTTACAGACCGGAAGTTTACACTGGCGATATCAGCAAAAATCAATCTGCGTCTGCTACATCTGCAACATCGTCTGACAACAGCTCGTTTGTAATGTCTCCATTTAGAATCATCCTCAACGTCAGCAAGCAAAAGCTGACCGAGATTGTGTGCGACGGTATCAACGAAAACACCAGGCAAACCGGAGAGCTTGCCATTGATTTGGTTTAGGAGGGATATATATGGTATTGAAAATAGGTAACTTGGATATCACCCCGTATCTGACCAAATATAAGCCGTATCCTAATACAATGGTGACCAACGAGGGAAGAAATGCCAAGGGCACAATGCGGTTTGATATTGTTGCAACCAAGGCAAAGATTGAAACAGAGGTCATGCCGCTCCCTGTTGCCACAGCCAGATCAATCTTAAGCGCTGTTTCTGGATATACGGTGACCTGTCAGTATTTGGATGTGGAATCCGGAACAATGAAAACAATCAGCGCCTATGTTCCTAATCCTCAGGTAGAGTATGAAATCATTGACGGTTCAGAGCGCTGCAAGGCTTTTTCCCTGAACATCATAGAAATGTAGGTGAATGATATGTATACAGTACCACAAGGATTTACGGATGAAATGTATAAATATGATCGCCTGATATTCGGGAAAGTAGCAATCGGCACCCATGAATTTGCAGACAGCGGAGCTTTGTGTTCGGCAAGTCTCCGCTTTGCTTCTGCCAATAATCAGCTTGTCGGTCAGGCGGTATCTCAGTCTGCTGATGTGGAAATGAATGTTTCGGATGAAGATTTTCAGGCGTATTTTGATATCACCGCTGATGTCGTTGTGTATCTCGGTGTCAGCATTGACGGTATAGTGACATACATTCCGCGACCTCCGATGCGCATTACGAAATATGATTATGACAAAGATACCGGAAAGCTGACCTTTTCCTGTGTGGACTATATGTGCAAAGCAGACGAGTACACGGTAAATGACTTGCCGGATATGGAATACCCCGTTACGGTAGACAGCTATTTTCAGGCGATTTGCGATAAAATAGGCGTTTCCAAAAGTGCAACGACATATTTTAACAGTGATGTTTCCTTGTCTGCTCCGCCTAATTTTGATGGCAGTGAGAGCCTTAGAACAGCGTTAAAAGGCATTGCACAAATGTGCCTTAGTAACTGCTATATCAACAAATACGGCGCATTGGAAATGAAGTGTATCGCAGACAGCGCATCTGTTGGAACGATTACCGGAGATTATTACTCTACTGTGACAGCGGGTAAAAAGATTGTCGGAATCAATGCCGTTTCGCTGGAAAGACAGCCGCAAAACGATATCATCTATGCAAAGGATGATACACTGATTGCACAGGACGGAGAATCACCGATTGTGATAGAAAACAATCCCTTTATGGACAGTGACCGGGAAACATTTGCGCCGGCATTGCTTGTCAAAATAAAGGGGTTGTCTTTTTATCCCTGTGAAATAAACTGGTGGGGAAATTTTGCACTTGACCCGTTTGACAAACTGACGGTTGAAACGGTAGATGAAGGAACTTTCTACACCTATTTGTTTTCCGAAGATATAATTTTTAACGGCGGTATCAAGTCAACTATTCAATGCAACTGCGATAATAACAAAACGGTCAATTATGCCAAGGGAGCTACGATCAAGGATAAATTGAAACACGCTGAAATCGAGGTTGACAAGGTCAAAAATCAAATCACCAGTTTAGTGCAGGAAGATGAATGGCTGCAATCTCAAATCATACAAACAGCGGATAATATTAGGCTTGAAGCGGAGGAAAAGTATGCTACCGAGGAAAGCGTAAAATCAAGACTTTCTGCAATTGATGTCAAGGCAGATCAAATCGTTTTGTCGGTAGAACAGACAGAATCACGGCTTGACAATATCGAATCTGAAGGTGTTTCAAAAATATCAAATACAACCGGAACTTTCGATGAAAACGGATTGAATATCGGAAAATCTGACAGTGAATTTTCCTCTTTGCTCAGTGACACCGGATTGTTTTTAAAATCACGCGGGGAAAATATCGCAGAATACACAAAAGACGGTGCAAAATTAAAAAACCTAACCGTTGAAAATGAAATGTATTTGGGATATTTGCGTGTCATGAAAGCAACTGTAAACGGAGAAAAACGCACCCATATACATTGGATAGGAGAGTGATAACGATTGGGAAGAATAAACGGAAGCTGTACCGGTGGAAGCAGCACAAAATACAGTGTTTGGATTGATTGGTCAGAAAATTATACTACTGTGGCATCCAATATATCCAATGTTACCGCTACGTTAAAAGTACAGCGTAATGACGGTTATGCATCATCTGCCTACAATAACAACGCTGTAAACAATGTCAAACTGTACGTTGACGGAAACTGCAAGGTAGACAACAATATCGCCATAGATACCAGAAACAGCGCTGTTGTTACCCTTGCAACTTGGACAGGAAATATCACCCATAATTCGGATGGTACAAAGCAATTACCGTTAAGCGGTAGTTTTACCATGAAAGGAGCAAGCAGTCTGACCGGAGGGAGCGTATCAGGTAAAGTCACTCTCACAACGATACCGCGTGCTAGTACTGTATCGGCAAACAATACAAATATCGGTTCTGTTTGTAAGATTTCAATTGCCCGCGCATCATCTTCATTTACGCACAAGCTTTATTATCAGTGCTCCGGTGTTTCTAAAACACTGATAGCACAAAATGTGGGGTCATCTTACGATAGTTGGGCGGTTCCGACTTCGTTGTTTGATCTGATACCTAACGATATCAGTATCCCGGTAACTATCATTTGTGAAACCTATAACGGAAGTACAATGATCGGGTCTGCAACTTCTGATACAATCAGTGCGTTTGTACCGTTTGATTATCCTACCATATCATCATTTAACGTATATGACAGTAATTCAGCAACTTACGCCTTGACCGGTTCCAGCAGTAGCATTTTGGTAAAAGGAGAGAGTACGGCAACATATTCTATCTCCGCAAGTGCAAAGAACAAGGCTTACATTGCCAGTTATAAAGTAACCAACGGAAATACATCCAAAACAACGTCGTCCGGAAGTTTTGCAAACGTGACATCCGGTGATTTTTCTGCCGTTGTATATGACAGCAGGGGACTTCCTTCTGATCCTGTAACAGTAAATAAAACGTTGATTAATTATTTAACACCTTTGTTTTTAAATTTGGATATCACTCGACCAAACACAACTAGCAATACCGCAAATCTGACATGTAACGGCAGCTGGTTTAACGGCAGTTTCGGAGCGCAGAGCAATACGCTGGAATTAAAGTACAGGTGGCGTGTAAAGAACGGTACATACAGCAGTTATATTACACTTTCTCCAACGTTAGGAACAAACAGTTTCACTTGCAATGTTACTTTGGGAACATCATTTTCTTTTACCAGCAGTTATGAGTTTGAATTTGTATTGACAGACAAACTACATACTGTTACTAAAACGGTATCGTTGCTTTACGGAAAACCGATTATGGATATCGGAGAAGATGATGTTTTAATTAATGGTGATTTAGCGGTTGATGGATTATCCGGAATGGTAAAAGCTGTATCCGGTAAACTATCTGCCGCCACAGCCGGAACGGATTATGTTGCTCCGAGTTATTTTTCACAAGTCACACCGGTTGGTCTTACGATGATAAACGGGGCGGCATCTCAAGGTTGGTATAACGTTGTATATAAATCCGGAAATGTTGGACTTGTTTTATTGGCAATCACAGTTTCATCGTCATCCGGGATTGCAAACAATACCACTATCGCTAATTTACCTACCGGATATTCTGCTTGGCAGCCGGCTATGGTTAATCCGAGCGGAAACGCAAGTAATACAGGAGCAATTGGTGTGATTAACAGAATTGTTCGTGTATCCGGAATACTGGCAAAAGGAAGTTATACTTGCTGTATTCCATATATCATAGCTGAGTAGGAGGATGCAATTATGAACACAGAAATTTTAAAAAATGCTTTTATTCCTGAAAGCGAATGGGACAACTGCTATATTTCAGATGATGGGATGATATTTACGCCTAGATATGATGACAAGGGTATAATGCTGAAAACAGGTGAACAAGCATACAGCGAGTATATGGGAGCGTTAGAAAATCCGCCGGTTTCAGAGCCTACCGAGCAAGAACAAATCAATGCCATGCTGATGCGTGAGATAGCAACCTTGAAAGCGCAGGTGACAGCACAATGATGTATGAAACGATAGCGGATTATTACCGCAAAGGCTTGTTTGATGAGGATGATATCAGCAGCTTTGTTCCTATTGGATGGATTACGGAAGATCAAAAGAATGAAATATTAAAACAGAAAGGATAACGAAAGATGGAAAAAATGTTTAATTGGATTAGCATATTGTTTGCCGCGTTAGGCGGTTTTTTAGCACAAATATTAGGAGGGTGGGATGGAATTTTGACAGCATTGGTATTTTTGGTGATCGTTGACTATCTCACTGGATGGATTAAAGCACTGGTAAATAAAAAACTTTCAAGCGAAGTCGGATTCAAAGGAATCGCAAAGAAAATGTTTATTTTTATTATCGTTGCTGTTGCTTGTGTGTTGCAGGACAATGTTGCTAGTGGATTGCCGTTGCGTGAAATTACAATTATGTTCTACATAGCAAATGAGAGTTTAAGTATCCTTGAAAATGTGGGAGAATCCATTGGATTACCAGACGGATTGAAAAAGTTCCTAATCCAAATCAGAGACAAAAGCAAAATAATGGATGATGAAAACGAGGATGATATTGAAGGGAGCGACAAATAATGTCAGTTAAAACTTATTCTTATAAAACAGATAAAAACAAATCCCTGTCTGCACATTTCAAAGTGAAAGAATTTCGTTGCAAGGATGGCAACGACAAGATTCTGATTAATTCTGATTTGATTACCGTGCTGGAAAAACTGTTTGACAAATTGGACTGTGACACTATGAACGTTCAGTCCGGGTACCGCACGAATACTCACAGTGCAAAAGTAGGAGGTTATGCAGGAGATCAGCACACACAAGGCAACGCTGCCGATATCTGGTGCAAGAAGAACGGAAAAAAGATGGATGCAACAGAAATCTGCTGTGCACTGGAAGAATTAAACCATCAAGGTGGTGTAGGGTATATTTCCAAAACCAATGTTCACGTAGATGTCCGTGGAAAAAAGGTATGGTTTGATGAAACAAGAAACGAACGCACAACCGAAAGTTGGTATAAATATTTTGGAATTGCAAAGCCGGAGGATAAACCGAAAGCTGTTAAATACAAAGTAACGTGTCTATCCACGTGGATTCGAAAAGCCAATGCCAAGGGTGGATTACTGGAAATCTATACACGTGGCAAGATTGTAGAGGTTGTCGGCACTTCCGGAAGATACAGCAAAATCAAATACGGCAAGAAAGGTTTAGAATATGCTTTTATTCCAACCGAATATATTAAGAAAGCATAATCCGTATTTGATTTTATCGCAATTGTGAGGAAACAGCAATATAGCTCATCTGCCATGTGCAGAAGGAGTTCCTAAAGACGTCGGCATTAATTTGTCGGCGTTTTTTGTTTTTAATCACAGCGGGCGGGGAAACTCGTCCGCTTTTTTGTTTTGCAGGATGTCCTTGAATGTCCTAAAGAAAAAGTGATAAAAATAAATAGAATAGTGTGCAGTTATTGCGCATACTATTCTATGTACAGATCTGTATAAAGTCAAGAAGATTTGACAAATTTGCAAAAATATGTTATATTTATCTTGACAAAAGAGTATACTCATGGTATATTCTTATTATCTCATCTACCCTGTTGTAGAAGGAGAATTCGACAACGTCTTCATTAAATTGAAGGCGTTGTTTGCTTTATATTAAATCACAGCGGGCGGGGAAACTCGTCCGCTTTTTTTATGATGTCCTTGCAAGCCCCATTATATATAAATTATAATTATTTTAGCCAAAATAACAATTGTCAAATATATGTTCGTGTGTTATACTAATACTGTAATAAGTTGGTTGTTAATTATTTTAGATTAGGAGGTTTATTATGGCTAATATTATAGATATTTATGATGAAGTCAAAAAATTTAGAGAAAAATATAAAATAAGCGATGATATACCTGTTGATCTAAAGAAAATATGTAAAGACCTAAATATAACTATCAAAATTTGTAGTATGGTTAATGTTGAATCAAATGTGGGTGCTAAAATATCAGGAATGATTAAATATGATAAAATCAAACAATCTGGAACTATATTTGTAAATGACGAAGATATTCCAACTAGGCAAACTTTTACGATCGCTCATGAATTAGGTCACTATCATTTGCATATACCTACCGATGACAATGGACTAGTTGTAAGTTTTAGAGGAATAACCACTCCTAAAGAAATTGAGGCTGATAAATTTGCAGCAGAATTATTAATGCCGAAAGATAAAGTTATAGAGGAACATTCCAAATTGTTTTATCCTACTGTATCAAGTTTATCTAAATCTTTTGGCGTATCTAATTTGGCTATGAAAATAAGGCTTAATGAATTGGGGCTGAATTTTATTGGATAATGATGAAAAGCAACTGAGTATTGACATTTCAGAAATAGAAAGTGAACTCAAGCAGACAAATATCGATAAAATAAAAAGCGATGAATCAGCCACTAAAAATCAATGGGATACATTAAATGAAAAAAATGACAACAAGGAATTATCTGAAAATGATATCAGAATTAATATTTTACAATCATCAGTTGAAAACGCAAATCAAATATATCAATCTATGAAAGCCGAAGAAGCTAAAAAGTCTAAATCTAGGTCGCTGTGTTTGTTTTTGTTTTTATTTATATTGGGATTATCTGTTGTTTCTACGTTTGTATTAGTATTTTTGGATTGTTTCAATGTTATACAACTTGATATACAAGTTTTAATTACTATATCCACATATATAATTGCAAATATTTTTGCAATATTGGTAACATTTGTAAAATACATAAATAACAATCAGTATTTAGAAATGTTTAAAACGGTTACACATAAATTGTTAGATTATCTTGTAGCCGATAAAACATGTGAACAAATCCATGTAGATTCAGGCAATAAAAAAGATAAGTAGTTAACTCCCCGCCAACCCGGCGGGGTTTTATTGTAGGTGGATGCGATGAAGTTACTTTCAAAACCTATCAATTTACCTTTTGAATTAGAGCCAAACAAAGTCAGTGACTTTTTAAGCAAATCAGATAAGCAAGCTATAAACAATGTCATTGATCGAGTTGCTAAACATGAGACAAAATATAAAACTAGGGCTACGGAAATAAATCCATAGCCCGCGCAAAACAATTATTGTTTTTCTTTCAATATCATTATATATTCTCATCTTGTATATGTCAATATGCCTATATTATACAATATACAAATGTTGTCATACCATGCACATGGCATATAAGAATTTGTATATTATATTCTCCAGTCAATTGAAACATTTTGCCAATTAATGGTAATAGAACGAACGATTTCTCCGATATATAGCCTTTTCTTTTCTACCGGCTCGTTTAAAACATCTTCAATTCCGGCTACAAGTTGTCTGAAACGTTCAATTGATTCTGAGGATTGCTGCTCGATTCGGTCTGCTTCCAGATTGTTTTGCAGAGCATCTTTTTCATTTTGCAGCTTTTTGATTCTGTCTGATATATTTTCAATCGGCAATGATCCGATTTGATACAAATCCATAATTCGATCCATTTGATTTTCGATCTCTTGTATCCGTTTTTTCACCATGTCTGAATTTGAGGCGGCAGGAACGTTCGATTTGTTTTCAACGATCAAGTCAATTTTATGCGGAGAATATTTCAGTGCAATAATTTGGTCAATAACCAGTTTATCTAAATCTTCAATTTTCCAGTTTTCGTTTTTGCAATTTGGGTCTGTTACAAATCTGGTACACGATTTTGATCTGGAATAACATTTGTAATATCCGTGATTGGCACTATATCGTGCGCCACAATTTCCGCATCTCAGCAATCCGGTCAGCATATATCCGGCTTTAAAAGGGGTTTTCTGCGGTGCCGTCTTGCTGTCCTCACGATCTTTAGAGTTAAGAAGCCGTTGTACGTTTTCAAAATCGCTTTGTGAAATGATTGCTTGATGGACACCATCATATTCTACGCCTTTAAATTTAACCTTGCCAATATAAACCGAGTTGCGCAAAACATTGATTGTCAGTGAATGGGAATTCCATCCGCCGTATTTTTGGTGCATTTCCTGTGTGATTGCGTTAATGCTTTTACCGTCAAGGAACATTCGATACACCTGTTTTACCTGATCTGCTTTGTATGGGTTAATGATTAATTCTCCGTTTGAGTAGTCATACCCGGTCGGAGCAGTAGAGCCTCCATGATAATATCCGGCTTTGCTGCGCCCTATTCTTCCCATAGTGAATCGTTCGGTAATTTGGTCTTTTTCAAGTTGCGCAAATACAGATAAAATGCCGATCATTGCTTTACCGAATGGAGTTGATGTGTCAAAGTTTTCGCTCACAGAGATAAAATCTACATCGTTTTTCAAGAACTTATCTTCAATCAAGGTAAGCGTGTCTTTTTGGGAACGACTAAGTCGGTCTAGTTTGTAAACTACTACCGCTTGAATTTTTCTCTGTTCTGCATCGTTAATAAGTTTTAACAGCGCCGGACGATTGGTGTTTCCACCAGAATATCCTCCGTCAACATACATATCATAAATTGCGTAGTCCTTTGACAAGCAATAGGCTTGTAGGCGTTGTATTTGTTCTTCAATACTGTAGTTTTCAATCTGGTTTTCAGTAGAAACACGCACATAGCATCCAACTACCGCTTTTACAGTCATATATACACTTCTTTCTTATAGATATCCCCAGTATGTTATGTCATACTGGGGTTGTCTTTAATTTTAAAAAATAACAAAGCAGACCTATAATAATATAAGCCTGCTTTGTTGGATAATTGGCAGGGCGGCGTATCCTGCATCTCAGGTACTCTTTCGAGTGTGTCGGGAGCCATTTCCGACCTCAATCATCCAGAAATATTATACTTATATTATATCACACTATATATTTTTTTCAATCGTCACCGTGTTATGTCATACTTGGGTGTCTATTTTACAATTTCCTAATCACCCTGCCAATGCATCTGCAATCGTCAATTTGCTACACCGTGCCATTTGTATGCTCTCCTGAATCCCGCAGCTTCTGCTTCAGCTACTGTTGTTACCATCATTTCCCCGTTTTTATCTATTTTTGTTTTATCGTACTGAAAATCCATTGGCAAATGGTAAATGCGCGTAGTATGCCCAAATTCATCATGTCCTATATTGCATTTAATACGTGGGAATGAGCTTAGAGCTTTGTTTTCAACGTATTGTATTTTTAACATTTCTGCAAATTTTTTTGCTGTATCTGATAATTCTATATTTGTAACAAGAATACCTTTTACATTGTCTGTATTATTTTCTATCATATAAGTGATAAGCGAACCATACAGTTGCATAATATGCTTTTCATGTATTTTCTTTTCTTGAGACCAATATTTGCATTGAATAACGAGTGTTTTGTTATTTTTGGTTGCAATTAAATCTCTCCCTAAATCTTCAATTCCCATATAAGACCCAAAATAATCGATTTTATATCCTTTATGCTGATAAAGATATCCGATATAAAGTTCGTAATCTCTACCGATTTGCCATTTTGATTTTTTTCTCGATTCAACATATCTATCTAAAGCTAACTGATTTTTTTCTGTAGTTGATAAATTTTTCCATTCGTCTACAGATAGATAATTTCGTACTGGATCAGAATCGGTCGCTTCTTCATAAGACATTTGTAAATCTTCATAATCTGTCTCGATTACTTCTTGCAGAGCTGGATATAATGACAAAAGATATGTTAATTGATATTCAGACCATTTGCTTTTTTCTATCAATTCTTTTGCATTCTTTTTGATTTCTCGAATTGAATTTACTTTTTTTTGGCGTTCAATAGATGCCCCCCATTCTAGTGATTTGGCTAATATTTCAAAATTAGCAGTTTCTACATCTGAAATAATTTTTGAAACATAGGGAATTAATTTCGTGTTGCTGGCAGAAAGTGATTCCAAGTTTTTATACATATTAGTTCGAAAAATATTCAGCATATGTTCTTGACTTTTAAGTTCTCCATTTAAATTGTTGATTTCCATTCTTAAATTTTTGAGTTCATTTTTTAATTTGTTGATTGTTTTCTTTTTTTGATAATTATAATAAAGTAAAAATATAATAATAATCGCCAATACGACAATTATAGCATTTTCTTCTTCCACCAAACACACCGCCTGTCATATACTATATTTATATTTAACCGAGCTTTGACAAGCTACAACCCTATCTAATATTATTATTTCGCTTACATATTTTCGAAAAATCCAATTACTTTTCCATAAACGTGGCATTCTTCTAAATCTATGCCTTCAATTCTTTTTGTGGGGTATTCCGGATTGTTTGGTATTAATTCCATCCAATCCTCTCCTGTTATATAATTTACTTTTTTAACTGTTTCCTCATTACCGTTATAAATTACAATGGCAATATCACCGGAATCTACAGACGATTGAACATGAACTACAATCAAATCTCCGTCAAGAAGTCTAGGATACATGGAATCTCCTTTTACCCTAAATAAAACGCATTCTTCTTGCGGATATCCTTTTAACATAAATTCCGGAATGTTTTCGTATTCTCCATCCCAAGTAGCTATGGCAGTACCACCATATCCGGCACGAACAGAAGCAATAATTTTCAATGCAACAAGATCCCCAACTGGCATAGCGCCGGGTGGGTCTTTTTTTATGTCTGTCTGTCCGAGAAGATAATTTGTAGATACATTCAGATATTTTGCAATGTTTTCTAAAGTATCCCATTTTGGAATATTTCCATTATTTTTCCAATACGTAAGTTGGTTTTTCCCTAATCCTAAGTCAGAAAGCATTTTGGCAGATGTAATTTTTTTCTCTTTTAAAACACTGATAACACGATCCGCAAATCCCATCATTACCACCTCACTAAAATCACTAAAAATATGGATATGTATTTATGCAAAACATAGAATTCCTAAAAATAGAGAAAATAACAATTGACTTTTCCTATAATTAGGGATATAATATAACCATAGTCAACCATTTGATTAAATCATACCATGAAATTAGGGAAAAATCAATCTAGGAGGCGAAAAAAAGTGAGTTTAGGCGAAAATATTCGTAATCGTAGAGAAAAATGCGGTATTACACAGCAAGAACTATCCAAGCAAGTAATGTGTACGCAGTCCATGCTGTGCCAAATTGAGCGAGGCAGTAAGGTGCCGACTATTTTACTAGCCGGTGAAATAGCGAAAGCACTTGATTGTTCTGTTGACGATCTGTTAAATCAATAGTTCACCAGAAAGCAAGTGACCAAGCAGAAGCATCATATACTTAAACGAAAGGAGTGATATTCATGGGAATGTATGTTTGTCCATCCGGAAAGATCGCATATATTACACACAGAATGGCAGACGGAAGCATTAGAGACAGTGTGGAAGGATATGAGATTCCGTATAACGAAAACACAAAGCATCTGTATGAAATGGAGGCAGACAGAATTATTGCGGCAGCTAAAAGAATGGCTGAAGAAGCAAGACGAAAAGGCGAACTATAAAAACAGATTGCCACGGCTTTCAAGCCGCAGTAAAAAATTGGACAAGCCCCAATTATCGTTATAGGAAAGGAGGACAAGCCAATGATGACGTGTAAAAAATGCGGCGAAATCGTAACCGGAAAGTATTGTTCTAATTGCGGTAAAAAAGTTACCACGCCAATACAGGATTATAATACCGTGTTGCGACGAAAAGAAAAGCAATATATCAGTCAAAAATGGCGAAAAAACCATTCTATGAGCGAACAGCATACTGCTAGTCTTTGCTGGTTTGTTTCAGAAAAAAACTTTAAAAAGAGCGACACGTACAAGCGAATTGTAAACGGTAATTACAACGGAGATTATGAACATTTAGTTGAATCTATTGAAAATCAGGCAGAAGAAATATACCAAGACATAATACCGATAATCGAAAGGAGGACAAGCTTATGAAAACGCTGTTTCAGGGGTTAACGCTGATCGGATTCTTTGTGATAACCGGAATAACATGTCATGCGGAACTGAACAATTGGGATATCTTACCGATGATCGGATGCATTGTGTTAGTTTCTGCATTAACCGGTTTGTTCGGTTTGATAGCGTACATATTGCCGGAAAAGAAAAAGCACCGCAACGACTGCAATCGTTAACGGCGCACAAGTAAATAATTCAAGTAAAGAATAACACAAATTGAAAGGAATGTCAAATATTATGGGAATCCCAAAACATGGGAAATTGAGCGCAAGAACTAAAAAGTGCCAAAAATATCGCGCAGAGGGAAGATTGGCAAAAAACAAAGCGAGGAAAATTGCCAAGCATGAAAAATTCATGGCGAAAAAAGCTGCTAAAAAAGCCAAACGAGGAAGTGTCAAATGATGAAAGATGATTGCCGGATGCAGTGTGAAAAATGCGGTGCATGGCAATATCCGGATGCCCTAGAGATATATGGAGATCATGCAGCTTGTATCGGATATTGCAATATGGCATATCTGCAAAGCCTTCCGGAAGAATATTATGACGAATTCATTGCAAGAGGTCATGAGGATGAATTTAGGAAGGAATATGAGGGACATTGCGAATATGATGACAAAGCCGATTTCTGCTATTGGAAAAAAGATGATGGGTTTGAGGATTTTGTAAAGGAGTGGGCGAGTTGATAAACGGAGTAACTGAGTTCGATTTTATGCAAAAAATCGTAAAGATCGGACGTCCAAAAGGCGAGCCGATGAAATGCAAATATTGTCCATTTACAAGAAGCAGACACGCATCAAGGTTAAGGATAATATGTACCGAAACGAATGAGGACGTCACGGATATATATGACACTGGCGTGGGTTTAGAATGCACGCTGGAAGAATGCGAGGGGTGATATAACATGACGTTTAGGGATTTAAGAGCGGATGAAATAGATGTAAGACTACAAAGCGTAAAACAAAACGGCTTGGTGCTTCTGCTATATAAGGATGCTCGATGCGACATGAATATTTTAGATGAAACTGTGGGCACAGAAAATTGGCAACGTGAGCATTATGAATGTAAAGGAAATCTCTTTTGCAAGGTTGGAATTAATGTTAATTATTACGTACCAGAAAGTTCCGGAAAATGGGTATGGAAATCAGATTGCGGCACTGAAAGTAATACAGAAGCACAAAAAGGAGAGGCAAGCGACAGTTTTAAACGCGCCTGTTTTAACTGGGGAATAGGCAGAGAGCTTTACACATCACCGTTTATTTTCATCAAAAAAGAAGATTGCAACATAAATAATGGGAAATGCTATGACAAATTCTATGTAGAAAAGATAGCAATTGAAAATAAAAAAATAGTAGGATTGGCAATTCGTAATAATGACACGGGAAAAAGAGTGTTTGTGTGGCAAAAGCCAAAACAGCATTCAACGTAAGGTAAGGTGAACGATTATGCCGGTTACGATAAATGCTCCGCCACAGAAGATATCAGAAAAAGGAATATACTTCTATGTTCCGTATAGCAGGATAGGCGGAGTACAGAATGCTTTGCAAATGTCAAATGTGACGATATCGTTTGATGACGGCAGGACAATCAGCAGAGATCAGCAAAAGAAAATATTTGCCATGGTATCAGATATTGCAGACTATTGTACAACTGTAAAAAACAAACGTGAATACAAGGCAATGCTTCATGATTTGCAATTGATGTATTTAATTGATACATCTAATACTGAATCAGTAAGACGGCAATTAACGCTTCATTTTTGTGAATTGCAAAACATTGAATTGTTTTCACTAAGTAATTGCAGTATGTCGCTGGCAAAAGAATTCATTGACTGGATGGTAGAGCTTGCAGTCAAGCACGATATCCCGTGTAATGATACATTGTTAAACAGATGCGAAGACATATCTAAGTACATATATTGCTGCCTGCTTCATAAAAAGTGCTGTATCAGCGGTAAGAAAGCTGAATTGCACCATGTGGATGCTGTTGGCAGAGGCAGAGACAGAGACAAAATTATTCACTTAGGATATCGTGTTATGCCGCTGTCACGTGCGTATCACACAGAAGCACACACGATCGGACAGAAAACGTTTGATGAAAAATACAAGGTATACGGAATCAAGCTGGACAAGAGGTTATGCGAGATATGGAAAGTAAAGGGGTGATTGTGGTTGAATGTTACACAATGCGAAAGAATCGTTCAGTACATGAATGATTTCGGAAGTATTACGCCATTGGATGCACTTAGTGACCTAGGCGTTATGAGGTTAGCAAGTCGGATATCCGATTTAAGAAAATCCGGTGTTCCGATTAAAAAAGAAATGGTATCCGCAAAGAACAGATACGGAGAGACCGTACACTTTGCCAAATACCAAATTGTAGAGGCAGAGGGGTGATATATTGGCTTCTCGCAAGAAGGGGCTGTTTTTCTTTTATTTTGATGTTAATTTTTTTGGTGATAAGAATATTAAGATTTTAAGGGCGCGTTATGGCTCTGATGGAATCGTATTGTATATCTACATATTATGCGAGGTATACAAAGACAACGGATACTATATGCAAGTAGACGATGACTTTATATACACAGCATCTTCTGACTTGAATATGTCTAGTGAAAAAATAGGACAGATGTTGAACTTCTTATTGAAACGGTCACTGCTTGACAGCAAACTTTTTCAGTCGGACAAGGTTCTCACGTCCACCGGAATACAAAAGCATTATCAGG
>ERZ1673753.829-NODE-829-length-34023-cov-8.509362_pt1 | contig 34023 bp, 26 predicted proteins | sample MGYA00580201_ERZ1673753 | MGnify/ENA primary metagenome ERZ1673753 (study PRJEB41218, sample SAMN15661747) | gut metagenome | host: Homo sapiens | place: Canada: London | collected 2015-08-20/2019-03-30 | study: EMG produced TPA metagenomics assembly of... | reverse complement strand
TCTGTTTCGTGATGCAGGCCGTTTCCTACGAGTATCGCCGGAAAGCCGGAAACCTACTCGGGGAAAAGACCTACAACATGTTCCTGATCATTAACGGAGTCATCGGAACCATCTGTATCGGTGCCGTTGTCGGCTCTTTCTTCACGGGTAACCCGTTTAAACTGGGAGAAATGAATGATGTTACCTGGATGAGTACCTGGAGAGGAATTGAGGTGCTGTTCAATGTCGCAAACCTCTGTCTGGGTCTCGCCATATTTTTCTTGGCCCGTACATTAGCCTCTCTCTATTTTATGAATAACATCAAACACGATGTAATCTACGAAAGAAGTAAAAAGCAAGTATTATACAACTCTATCCCTTTCGTTGTACTTCTACTTGCCTTCCTAGCCATCATATTGCTGGGCAAAGGCTATGCGATCATGGAAGATAAGAGCATCCAGCTCGTCCCATATAAATATTTCCACAACCTACTGGAAATGCCTCTGAACACGCTTATTTTACTAATCGGAGTTGTCGGAGTTTTATTCGGGATCATCAAATCCATCCTGAAACCTCACTGGAGAAAAGGAATCTGGTTCTCCGGAATCGGAATCGTCTTGGCTGTAATCGCCCTGTTCATCGTGGCAGGATTCAATAACACGGCATTCTACCCGTCATACACGGATATCAACTCGTCCTTGACCATTTATAATGCCTCATCTTCTCTCTACACGTTGAAAACCATGGCATACGTATCACTGGCTTCCCCCATCGTGCTAGCCTATATATTCTATGCTTGGCGGGCTCTCAACAAAAAACAGATCGACATACAAGATGTGAAAGATGACCACCATGCATATTAAGATAAAAACTAAAAGTTAAAAGATGAAAACTGAAAGATAAAAGCCGGGAAACATTTTCCACTTTTACCTTTTAGTTTTTAACTTTTATCTTTCTTCTTATATGTAAAAAAAGGGCTGGAAACAGCCCTTTTTTTACATATAAGAAGAATTGTCCCAACAGTGGGTACAAAGCTCCTCCTTCGGCAATCCGATTGCCTTCACAATATCTTCCAGACGCTGGAACTTCAATGAATCCAACTGCAAATGCTGAGCCATCACCTCCAGCATCTTCTTGTACTTCTCCGAATCGGGATCGGTATACGGTTTCAAAATCTCTTCCGTCAAATCGGACGTACCCTCCAAATCCCGGATCACCCGACGGGTAAACAAATCGAAATTAGAACGGGAAGAAGAGAAATTCAAGAACACGCAAGGATATACCAGCGGGGGACAAGCAATCCGCATATGCACTTCCTTCACCCCGCATTCCTTCAATTTCACCACATTATCCTTCAACTGCGTTCCTCGCACAATCGAATCATCCAAGAAAAGAATCCGGGCATCCCGCGTAAATGCCTCGTTAGGTAATAATTTCATCTTGGCCACTAAATCCCGCATGGCTTGATTCTGCGGCATAAAACTACGGGGCCACGTGGGCGTGTACTTCACGAACGGGCGCTTGTACGGCAGGCAACGGGCATTCGAGTAACCAATCGCATGACCGACTCCCGAATCAGGTATTCCCGCCACATAATCCACCTTCACGTCATCCTTTTCGGCAATAGCTGCTCCACAACGATAACGGGCATCTTCCACGTTAATCCCCTCGTAATAAGAAGAAGGGTAACCGTAATACACCCACAAGAAAGAGCATATCTGTTTCTTACATCCCGGAGTAGTCACTTGCGTGATCCCATCCCGGGTAATCTGCAAAGCTTCCCGCGGTTGAATATCCCGCACGATCGTGTACCCCAGATTCGTGAACGAAGAACTCTCGCTAGCTACCACGTAGCCATGCTCATTTTTCCCCAGAATAATCGGTGTCCGACCGTATTTATCCCGAGCCGCGTAAATCCCCGTCTCTGTCAGTATCAAAAAGGAGCAAGACCCCTTGACCTTGTTATACACGTTCTCGATTCCCTCCTTAAACGTATTCCCGGCATTAATCAACATGGCCACCGCCTCTGTCGGGTTCACCGTTGAACTCGACAATTCGGCAAAATGCTTGCGTTCCTTCAGAAACTCGTCCACAATCTCGTCCAAATTAGCCAAACGACCAACCACCACGACAGCAAATCGTCCCAAATGCGAGGTCACCGTGATGGGCTGCGATTCCATATCACTGATCACCCCGATCCCCAAGTTAGACCCGGCAAAACGATCCAATTCCGGTTCAAATTTATTCCGGAAATAGGCACTCTCCAAACTATGGATGGAACGATTAAATTCCGTCCCGTTATAAAAAGCAAGTCCCGCACGTTTCGTTCCCAGATGAGAATGGTAGTCTGTGCCGTAAAACACGTCGGCGACACAATCCTTACGAGATACACAGCCAAAAAATCCGCTCATACTTCAATATCTTTTTGTAATTATTTCTCTTCAATCTTCTCTTTCGCAGCCTGTAAAGCCAAATCGAATTTCGGGTAAATATTCTCAACCCCGACAAGCTCACCGATTCCTCCCTTCAACAAATCCTTTTTCACCGATTCGCTCACTCCCGATAAAACGATATACGTACCCTCGTTCTTTAATTGGAGAATCGTCTCCCTTAGATTCTTCAACCCGGTAGAATCCACGAAAGGAACATGACGCATACGAATAATCAGCACATCGTAATTCACGCCCAAGTTACGAATTGTTTCACAATATGTCTTTGCCGACCCGAAGAAAAATGGTCCGCTAATCTCGTATATACCCAAACCTTTTGGCAAATTCTTATAATTCTCAAGCACATCACTATCCATATTAGTGGCACCGATAATCTCCTTCGGGGCATTATCCGCCATACGCTTCATAAACAACAGGGCAGCCAACACAACACCAATTTCAATCGCCACGGTCAGATCCACCAACACGGTCAAGAAGAATGTCACCAACAAAATCACCACATCGGACATGGAAGCCCGTAATATAGAACGGAATGACCGCCATTCACTCATATTATAAGATACCACAATCAGGATTCCCGCCAGACATGACATCGGAATCAAAGACGCCCATTTCCCAAAGAACAACATGATTAGCAACAGCACCACAGCATGGGTAATTCCGGCAATCGGGGTACGTCCCCCATTCTTCACATTGGTTGCCGTACGGGCAATAGCTCCCGTGGCAGGAATACCACCAAACAAAGGAGAGGCAATATTAGCAATCCCCTGGGCTATCAACTCTGTATTCGAACGATGGTGCCCACTAATCATACCGTCAGCCACCACCGCGGACAATAACGACTCGATAGCACCTAAAATGGCTATCGTCATGGCAGGCTGCAAGTAATGGGACAACTGATCCCACTCGATAGACGGGAACACCGGGGTCAAATTACATTTAATCTCCCCGAACTCGGAACCGATCGTCGTCACCGCACCTTCCGGCAAAAGGAAAGCCACGATAGGCGTGACCACCAGTATAGCGACAAACGAACCCGGCACCCGGCTCGTGATCTTCGGCATATACACCGCAATCAACACGGTCACGACCGTGATTCCCACGGCATACCAGTTCACCGTATCCATCCCCCCGAAATAAGCGCCCCACTTACCGATAAAACTCCCCGGCACATCCGTCAACGTCAATCCCAATGCACTGGATATTTGCGTGGAGAATATCGTCAAAGCGATACCGGAAGTAAAACCGACAATCAACGGGTGAGGGATAAACTTCAGCAAAGTCCCCAACCGCAACATACCGAATCCGATCATGATCACCCCGGCAAATATCGTTGAAATAATCATCCCGTCCAGACCGTAATCATTTACAATCCCGTAGACAATAATGATAAAAGCTCCCGTGGGACCACCGATCTGTACCCGGCTACCACCAAAAAACGAAATGAGAAACCCAGCCACGATAGCCGTTATAATCCCCTTTTCAGGAGAAACTCCCGAGGCCACGGCAAAAGCGATTGCCAACGGTAAGGCCACGATACCTACCACGATTCCGGCAAGAATATCTTTCGATAGATTCTTCTTTACTGAACCGTCTTTAATTAATCCGAATAACTTCGGACTAAACACCTTTTCCATACTATTATACCCTTAATTTAAAAACGCACAAAGGTATATATTAATTTCAAATTCAGGGCTTCGAAATTAATAGAAATTAATAATTCCACGGATTCAATCCATCAACTCGATGATGATTATTCGCATACCGACTTCGACATTTCGAATAACCTCATCAAATATGAAATACTTGATTAAAGAAATGTTTTAATTCCCCCTTAGACACAGCCCCGCATCCCACTTGTGGCTGTCCCTCCACGGGAACAAACATCAAGGTCGGGATACTCCGCACATTGAAAGCCTTCACCAACTCCTTCTCCATATCGCTATCCACCTTATAAATATCAACTTTTCCCTCGTACTCTCGCTGCAATTCTTCCAGAATCGGGGCTATGGTCTTACACGGGACACACCAGTTCGTGTAGAAATCTATCACTACCGGACGCTCTCCCTCGAATCTATACCCCCTGCTATTCTGGTAGTCAAACACTTTCTGTTTAAAACTATCCTTTGTCAAATGTTCGATCATAGTTATATCATTACAAGTTAATAAATACATGAATCATACGCACTCCTCTCACAACAAGTTACAAGTTCCTTTCCATACCTGTTCCTAAATTGCATTCTTTATCGTATCTTTGGAAAAATCATTATAAAACACGATTACACATGAAAATTCTTGGAAATATTATCTGGGTCCTGTTCGGCGGTTTCTTCGTCGCACTAGAATACTTTGTATCCAGCATAGGTTTGTTTATCACGATCATCGGAATTCCTTTCGGGATACAAACCCTAAAACTCGGAGTGCTGGCCCTCTGGCCTTTCGGCAGTCAGGTGGTAGACATCCCACAAAGTAGCGGTTGCCTCTCCTTCCTCATGAATGTCATCTGGTTCTTCATCGGAGGAGTATGGATATTCCTATCCCATCTCCTTTTCGGGGTAATCTTCTGTATCACGGTTATCGGCATCCCGTTCGGCGTGCAACATTTCAAACTGGCCCGCTTGGCCATCACCCCCTTCGGTCACGACGTCTTATAGAAAAGCGGGCCCCATCCCTAAGGCCCGCTCATCTGATAAAAAGCTCTAGACAATCGTCCAAAGCTAAACTAAAAATTCAGTGATCTTATTAATTTTAAATTTTAGATTGTAAATTTTAAATTCCAGTTACTTAAATCTCCTCTCAATTTAAAATCTAAAATTTAAAATCTACAACTCTAGATTCCCTTCAACGCCTTCAACGTCTTTTCCGTTTCCGGGTTAGACGGACGTGTCATATTCGGATTTACAATCTTTCCTTCCTTGTCTAACAGGATAAAACGAGGAATACCTCTGATACCGAAAGCGGTCATGAATTCACGATCTCCACCATTGTGTAATTGAACTCCGCCCAGGCCTTGTTCCTTCACCATTTTCTCCCAAGCAGCTTTATCTTTATCACAAGAAATACTTACGAACACGATTTTCTTCCCATGCATCTTTTTCTCCAACTCTTTCAAATGAGGAAGCTCATATTGGCAGGGTCCACACCATGTAGCCCACACGTCAATATAGACATATTTACCCTCCAAATCACTCAAAGAAACTTCCTTACCGTTAATATCCAAATACTTGAACGTGGGAGCTTGATCCCCTTCTTTTAACTCTTTTTTCTCTTGTGCATTCACTGTAACAAATGACAACAAGATCAACATACAGGATAAATAATGCTTTAATCTCATAACTTTTCTTTGTTTATTTTTTATTGTAACACAAAGCTAGCGATTAAAATCCAGACCCATATCACGTAAAAAAAGTTTTAAGATAGATTTAATACACCCCCTTATTTTTTATCCACGACCACCCGGAAACTATCGTCCAGACGCAAGATGCCGCCAAACGTACTACCATCCTCATTTTTAAAGCCATTCAACGCCCCGGTTTTCCCTTTCAACACCAAAGCCTCAACCTGCTTCTGTGTTAATTTTTTCCCAAAAAATTCCATGGGGATAATAAAGTCACACGATTTTCTATACAGACTACATCCCCAGGCAGCCCGTCCCTTGATAATTTCGCCATTCCCACACTTCGGACATTTCAACACAACGGGTTCCGCGGGAGCTTTTGCTTTTTTCGGGGCTTTCTCTTTCGCAGCTGTTTCTTTTTTGGCCTCTTCTGCCACCTCCACGGTAATCGCTTTCCGGGGCGAACACTTCACCACGTGTACCAGCTCGTTCACCATCACCTTCAACTCCTCCATAAAATCCGACACGTTGTAAGTCCCCTCCTCGATCATCCGTAATTTTTTCTCCCATTGCCCGGTCAGCTCAGCTGATTTCAACAGGTCATTCTGAATCGTATCGATCAATTCAACACCTGTGGCAGTGGCCACCAATCGCTTTTTATCCTTCCGGATATATCCTCTTTTCAATAACGTCTCGATAATCCCCGCCCGGGTAGACGGACGTCCAATTCCGTTCTCCTTCATTAAATCCCGAAGTTCCTCGTCTTCCACCTGTTTCCCGGCAGTCTCCATCGCACGCAACAAATCCGCCTCCGTGTAATACTTCGGTGGCTGCGTCTCCTTCTCCTGCAATTCGGGCGTGTGCGGTCCCTTCTCCCCGACTTCGTACACGGGCAACACGTTCTCATCACTCTGCTTGTTCGATGCCGCAGGAAATACTACCCGCCAAGCCGGGTCAATAATCTGTTTTCCGGTCGCCTTGAACTCGTTCACCCCGACCTGTGCCATAACTGTGGTATTCGCGATCTCGCAATCCGGATAGAACACCGCAATAAACCGTCGGGCCACCAGATCGTACACCCGCTTTTCATCCGGGGTCATATCATAGCTGAAAACTCCTGTCGGAATAATAGCATGGTGATCCGTGATTTTCTTGTCGTTGAACACCTTCGGAGACTTGCGTATCTTACTCCCGTTAATAATCGGGTCGATCAACGTGACGTATGGTTTTAGTCCCTTCAAAATCCCGGGAACCTTGGGGTATATATCGTTCGGTAAAAAATTCGTATCTACACGGGGATAAGTCGTCAACTTTTTCTCGTACAACGATTGGATGATTTTTAACGTCGTGTCCGCCGAGAAAGCAAACTTCCGGTTACACTCCACCTGCAACAAGGTTAAGTCGAACAACTTCGGCGGATGCTCCATGGCCTTTTTACGTTCCACGCTCTTGATCTCCAGTTCCAGAGGCAGAATCTCTTGCATGAAAGCCTCGGCCTCCTCCTTTACCGTGAAACGTCCTTTCGTGTAGGAGAACCAACCTCCCCGGTAATCCGTCCGCACCTCCCAGTAAGTTTCCGGCTTGAATTGCTCGATCGCTTTCTGCCGATCGACAATCAGTGCCAACGTCGGGGTCTGTACCCGCCCGATCGACAACACGTTCTTCCCGTTCCCGTAACGTAACGTGTAAGCTCTCGTGGCATTCATCCCCAGCAACCAGTCTCCGATCGCCCGAGCTGACCCCGCAGCGTATAGCGTGTCAAAGTCCTTCGACGACATCAACTTGGCAAACCCGTCCCGGATCGCCTCTTCTGTCAATGAAGAAATCCACAACCGCATCACCGGAGCCTTACATTTCGCCTTCGTAAGTACCCAACGTTGGATCAACTCCCCTTCCTGCCCCGCATCACCACAGTTAATCACCATCTCCGCCCGGTTGAACAACTCCTCTATAATGGCAAACTGTCGTTTGATTCCATCATCATCAATCAACTTGATCCGGAACGATGACGGAATCATCGGCAACATACTTAAATTCCACTGCCTCCACTTTTCCGTGTACTCGTGCGGTTCCTGTAGCGAACAAAGATGCCCGAATGTCCACGTCACGCAATAGTCATTCCCCTCGAAATAACCATTCCGACGCACTTTGGCTCCCAAGACCTCCGCTATCTCTTTCGCCACACTCGGCTTTTCCGCTATACAAACACGCATCGAATAATTTTAGATTTAATGATTCTAGATTTTAGATTCCAACCACACAAGACCAACGCTTTAACTCCCCCCTCACCGGCTCCCCCTGCGCGGGGGAGCCGGTGAGGTAATCCTTTCATTTTCAATTCTCCATTTTCAATTATTTAAAAGCTCAACTGAATCCTCCCCTGTATCATGCTAAACGTCTGCTTCCCGTCCACCGGTGCATGTTTATCCAAACTCACCAGACTGTAACTCATCTTCGCCGCCACGTATTTATTAAAATAATAGATACCACCTATCGAAAAATCATTCTGTTTTCCCCCCATAATCCCGGAGTCCTTATCGTTCATGTTGGTGATATTATAGCGACACAAGATTTCCAAGCTCTTTGCCCCCGGAGCCGTGGCCATACCACTCGTTTTATTATAACCGTAACGACCATTCAGCAAGGCATACCCCACTTGTGCATACCAACCGTCACCGTTATAATTTTCGACCGATGCCCTACGATTCACGTGAGCCATTAAATACTCGGACTGGAAATACCATTTATCAAGTACCATAACCACCTCTGCCCCGAACTTCCACTCGTTAATCGCCTCGGTCACTTCAGCCTTCAAAAATTTCTCAGGGATTAAATTCGAAGGAGCCCCTGCCGAATAAGTCAATTTATTCTCTTCCGCCTTTCCTTGCACCCCGAAACGAGAGGATACACCAATATGAATAATATCTTTTCCCCTGGAATAAGGACGGTACAACACTCTCCCCGAGAAAGCGTACCCCTCGTCATCCTTCTCCGTGTTATCGATATCTTTATCACTGAACACGCCTCCCGACACGTTCAACACGTCACAATTATACGTGTAACTGATTCCCAACCGCCGACGATCACCGAAAGCCGTTCCGGTCACGGCCGCCCCGTTAAACTTCATATCCGACGTCCCGATCCGGTACTCCAAACTGAACGGTTCAAAATAATGCCCGACCTTGAACAAATTCTTTCCATCATTATACTCGATATAAATATCTTTCATTGACACCTTACTCTTGGCAAACCCCAGCTCGATCTTTCCCGTCCAACGTTCCAAAAAACGGACCACCGTTCCCAGGCGGACATCATATACCTCAACCGCATTTCCCAAAGATGTCTTATCACTGAAAAACACCCCTCCGTCAAACAACGCCCGACCGATCAAACGAGCCTCGAAATCTCCCTTCTCCGACTTCAAGGTCAACTGTGCCGAAGCATTCATTCCACAAGCCAATAGCATCAAAATTAAAAGCGTATGCCTCATCATCAATAGTTTAAAGGTTAATTTAATTAGTTCCAATTCAGAATATCTTTGCAAAAGTACAAAAAAATCGGGAATCCCGATTTTTCTCTTTACCTTGTCCTCATAATTAATTCAATGAGATTTTTCACTCATTGGAACGCATTGGATCATCTTGTCCTTCACTTGCTCTCCGATCGACATCCTTTCTAGATTCTGTTTCTTCTTTCATTTCTATGTTGTATCTTTACCCCTCGAACCGAAACAATGAAATATGGAACAAGCAATTATTGATCAAACCATAAAAGCCCTCGAAAGAAATCATTTCGAAGTTTACCTTGCCAACGACGGGGAAGAAGCTAGAGATATTTTCTTTCAAGAAATTTTTGACAAAATAAAACCGACCACTATTTCATGGGGAGATTCCGAAACGATGAAAGCCACGGGCATCCTTTCCGAGATCGAACAACGATCAGACTGTATCCTTATCCGAACTTTCCAAGACGGTTACAGCCGGGTTCAAAAAACATACTGGCGCCGCCAAGCCCTCCTTGCCGATTTATTCGTCACGGGGACCAATGCCCTCACCCGGCAAGGCCAACTCGTCAACGTGGACATGGTAGGTAACCGGGTAGCAGGCATCACCTTCGGCCCGGAACACGTTGTCCTATTCATTGGCACGAACAAAATCACGGATAACATCGAGCAGGCCATGGAACGTATTCGCACGATAGCCGCCCCTCTCAACGCTATCCGCCACCCCCATTTACACACTCCTTGCCAGACGACACGCACCTGCATGAACTGCCAAAGTGCTGACCGCTTGTGCAACACGTGGACCATCACGGAAAAATCACTTCCTCAAAAACGGATTAAAATTATCCTTATCAATGAATCATTAGGCTTATAATCATGAAAAATTACGCATTTGAAATAGAAATGAAAGTACGAGACTACGAATGCGACCTGCAAGGCGTGGTCAACAATTCCAACTACCAACACTACATGGAACACGCCCGTCATGAATTTTTGGAAACCACCGGAACCAGTTTTTCCGCCTTACACAATCAAGGTATCGACGTGATGGTCTCCCGCATTGACATTTCTTACAAACACTCACTCCGGGGCAGCGATCGCTTTGTCGTTCAAGTTGCCTACCAAAGAGAAGGTATCAAGCTAGTATTCTTCGAGGACATCTACAAACTCCCCGAAAACATTCTATGCGCCAAAGGAAGAATCGAGGCCATTTGCCTGCAAAACGGTAAACTAACCCGTGGGGAACTGTTCGAAACCATCTTCATCAACAAAGTTGAAAAGAAACAAGAATCAAAGATGTAGAGAATAAACCCAAATAAAGAAGTAATCTAACCCCAACAATCCCCTTTCCCCAGAGCTTATTCAGAGCTTACTCGTGGCTTACACAACACGCCATGCAGCAGCTCTGAATAAATTCCGAGAAATCATCAAAAGAGTGGGATTATTACCTTCCTATTTCCATTACTTCTCTTTTGATTCTCCCCGATCTCCCAATCACATAATCCATTCACATACACCAGTCCTCGTAATGATCCCCTTTTACTAAAGCAATAATCTCCTACATCCCATTTCACCCCCTTCTATCGCCCTTTCATCTCCCTTTCGCAATAGACAAACAAGGACTGGAAAAGAGGTTTGCAAGCAGCATGGGAGATTATTACCCATAAAATACGGTTACATTACCCGGAAAGAACAATAGTGATGCAACTCATTGTCACAAATAAAAAAGAAGTTGTATCACATTTTGGACACAACCTCAAAAATCCTCACTAAAAGATTGTATTTCTATTATGAATCTTCACAAATTCGTGTACAAGTTCTTTCAAAATTCTTTAAAAGCTCGAACATAAAATATAGTTCCTTGCTGTCTCATAACACCATCTTCATAATAATTTTCATAGAACATCCCATTCATACAAGAACATCCTGCAATCCTTACAAGATCTGAACCACTTAAGGTAGAGGAGGCATAATAATGCTCGTCCGTCCAATCGTTCCAATCAATATTTACAATTGAGGCTCCCTCTACTTGAGCATTTTCAATCGCTTGATTGAATTTTTTACACATCTCCTGATCACTGATCAATTTTGCTAATTTTTTCACCACATTATGAGCAGGCAATACCCATCCTGTTGTCCCATTTATATTCTTATCATTACACCATTTCATGGCAGGATAATTTTCCAAGATAGGATCCACCGATAGTACCGCATTCAAATTAATCATCGCATCATCTGCATCATAAGCTTCAGGAAAAAATGTCCCCACAGGAGCCGTTCCCCATTCTAATGACGTCTCATCTACTGACACTATCCAACCATGAGTACCAGACTCATCTACCTCAATAACAATTCCTTGCACTCCATGACTATCGTAAAAATCAAACATCTCAAAAGTCGGTAAATCTTCAAGAGCTTCTCCGTATATTAATGATCCTTGTTCTTTCCAAGGTAAAATCTCTTTTATTTGTACATGACATTCTTTCTCATCAACCACAACCTCCATAACGACCTGTTTACCAGATTCAAACATTAAATCTTCATCAGCATTCCAAACACAAGAAGCCCCACTAAGAGTAAGGATATCCAAAAAACGTTCTCCAGCCTGTATTGTCTGGGGGATAATGATTGCCTCACAAGCTATTTCGTAACCATCCGGAACTTTAGAAAGCTCCAGGGCAACAATATTTTTTTCGGTTCCCATTGGTGAAACAATTCCAGTCCCCAAATCTACAGATGCAGAGACTTGACTATTACAAATGGATAATTTACTACCAATTAAACTTCCCGGCATACTAGAATTACTTTTCACGAGCAGCACCACCTTACACATCAAATGGTGAAATGATAATTGTGTAGATTCTAACGTATTACTCATAACGTGTTTAGTCCACAATAAATCACTTTGTTTATTTCCATTTGGAATTAATGAAACTGTATCTTGACGTAAATTGACATTAAACTGGTAAGCATGAGGAGAATCTATAATTTTCTTGTTGTAAGGAGAGTAACCATACACATAAATAGGTAAATCATCATTCCAATTGATCGGAGATTCTGACACCAATCCCCCGGCACTTTGTGAAAAACGCACATTTCTTGCCAAATCAGCCTCATTCAATTTCTCGGTTATATCCATCGAGGATAACCAAAACCCAACTTCTTGTCCCCCTTGAAAACGATACGCAGTTTCTTCTGGAGTCATCCCATCTATTAAAGCGGAGAAATATAACTCACAGTCTGAAGTTCTATCCGTATGTTGATCATCATCACACGCTCCTATAAAGCACAAACAAAATAGAATGAAGAACCATATATAATCTTGTTGTTTCATAATTATGTTTCCGATTTACTAGTAATCATTATTTTAATTTAATCTCAAATTTTTGCAGACAAGCAGGCTCTAATTCTATTTCAGGAGAATGATAAATATAAATACTTTCATCCCACTCACAGTGCAAAAAAGAAAGACCTTCTTGTAGACGTTGAGAGGGTAACACGGCTTGATACAACATCTGCTCTGGATCAATATCACATAAAGTCACTTTACCTGTTACAAGGGGTATCTGCTCTCCAGTACCTAAATTAAACGACACATTTGTTGTAACCTCATTTGCCATTACTTTTACAGAACTCATTGAAAGTATATTATCACTTTCCAATTTTACTTCTATTAAAGAAAACAAATGTTTAAATTGTAATTCGACATCACCTTCTTTTAATCCCCGTACATTAGTGGCCCACAAAACATCCGATTCTCTAATATCACTTTCCATTACCTGTTCTCTCTTCACCGCTAAATTTATCGCCGTAGGATCGGAAGCCTCTCTTGAATAAGGATAGTAAGCATAAAAATCTAAAGGAGTATTATCAGAACTCCAAATTACTTTATCACTAGGAGAGGCGGGTCTCCAACCATCTTTTGTTTTTACCCATTTAACATTGTGAGCTTGATTACCAGTTTTAGAAGGAATTGCTACAACTTCATCATCAACACGTTTTACAGTATAAATTCCAATAGAATCTCCCACGGCAAAAATTTCTTTACCAGAACGCGTATACGAAGAAGAACTAATCATAAAATTAACCTCCTTAGTTATATCCTCCGATTCATAATCTAACGAATGCCCGCATCCCCAAGCAATAGTACAAATTATCAATAATAACTCAACTTTCATAAATTCAAATCTATAAGCTAAATACCTTCTAACATTGCCAATCTTTCTTTAGTTCTAGGATCTGAAGGTCTAGTCATATCTTTATCTATAACTTTTCCTTCTTTGTCAAGCAACATAAAACGAGGAATTCCCTTGATTTTATAATCTATAGCTATTTGAGCATTCGGTCCACCCCATAACTGAATACCTCCTAACTTTTCCCGCTCGACCATTTTAACCCAATCACTTCTCCGGTTGTCTATAGAAATACTCACAAAATGAATGTTTTTACCTTGGAATTCCTCTTCTAGTTTTTTTAAAGAAGGAAGTTCCCCCCGACAAGGTCCACACCAAGTTGCCCATACATCAATATATATATATTTACCTTTCAAATCTTCTAAACGAACCAAATTCCCCTCTATATCTTGATAACCAGATTCACTTGAAGCTATTTTTTCACCTCTTCTCAATCCTTTCCACACGAGATACTGCCTATCTAGTTCTTGTCGATACGCTGGTTTCGTAACATATTTGTCATAAAAAGTTTGTAAACTGTTTAAAGAATCGCCTTCTGTCCTTTCAACATACACGAGTGCCATTTTTTGCATCATGTCTTCTAATATACGAGGATTTTTAAAGTATCGAGTTAATGTTTCCAAACGTTGCTGAATTTTCACTTCCCAAGGTAAAGTAAAATTTATTGTTGGTAAAATACCCACAGCTGAATTCACAAACACTCTATAAGTAGGGATTTGCCAAAGACTTTCGTCATCAACCAATTGTTTCGCTATGTATTTTTTCACAATCGGAGTTTCATCATAATTGTAAAGAACACTTGTTTGATTTCCCCCTTTCCAAAAATGCTGTACTGGATAACGAGTTATCCATTCTAAAATTTTATAACGGGCTTGTAGTAATTCTTTTTTTTCAAATCGCTTATCTAATTTATACCCTCGAATTATTTTTTCATTTTGTTTAAGAAGTTGCTCAACCTTGCGAATACAAGAATTCTCGTCCAAAAGAAAATCTTCATCTTTCAACGATTTCAATTTACACGTATTCAAATAAGTATTAACATCGGCATTGACTCCTTCAAAATGAAGATCCAAATCCATCAAATTAAATTCTCCATTTTCACCAGGAACAACAGTTACAAACAAATCTTTCCCTGGTTCCAAATAAAGACGATTAGAACTAAAATCAATATTCATCGTAAAATACGAACCTTCTTTTAACGATAAAGTTATCGTTTTTTTACCCATAGAATCACACGAAAATACGTCTTTAAAATCCGGTCCAGATAAGCTAATCTTCCGATTTTTAAAATAGTGACTTAAATCTATTGTCAATTTTGTCTCTTGTGCTGACAATGATAAAGAATACAATATAAAAAATAAAACTAATGTAATTAAATGTGTTTTCATAATATTCACTTTATATTCAACATTTTATGACACTTATTTACGATCTTCCTCCTTACCTGTAAAAGCAAATTTAGATTTATACATCCATCGGGACGGACAACGTTCCAAGTGCAATCTAATTCGTGCAACTTGATCTATACTAATAGAGTTTTTATAACTATATCTATCCATAATATTATAAGAGGTAAAATACAGAGTATTTTCATCTGGAACCTTACTATTATATTTAAAAATCGATGAAAAATCATTCCAATAATAAGGAGTGTCTTCACAATAATCAGTATCCCCATCAATAAAATTAGTCTCTCCATAGGCCTCTGATGCCTGCGTTGAAAGCAAACCTAAATATTGAGCCATCACAGTAGATATTTCAAAATGATCTGTAGTTTGTAACGGATTCAAGAAATAAGACATATCAATAAAAAAACCCACGTCTGTTGGCTTTAGCGGAAAATCTTCTGGCATCTCTCCAGCATTCAATCCTGGAATCGGATCCTCAGGCCTATCTATCACAGTAGGAGCCGTAACAATTGAAGATGAACTTTTAGAATTATTAATCAACCAAATATTCAAAAAATGACGATAATCATACATTAACACAGTCCCTTTAGACATAATATAATCTAAATAATCATCACTTTCTTCAAGAATTACAGTATTTCCAATCTCATGATAGTGAACTCCAGGATAATCCAATTTAATGCCATTATTATCATACTCGGCAGGCTTAAAGATGATTTTTGCATTTCCTCCATTGGGATCCGTTGTTGCTTTAGCGTTAAAGACACCATTTAAACGTTCTATATTTTTCATCACCGTTTCTGGTGTGATTTCTATAGGAGCAATACTCGGATTTTTAGCGGGATTCAAAATATGAAAAATCACGGGAATAGTTATTTCATTATATTTATCTACAGGTAAAGGACGTACGCTCACTTCTATTGTCTCACTAATCAACTCTCCTGCTTTTACACAAAAACGGATAGTTCTCTCTTGTACATCAGTTGTAGAAAAACTAAAATCAGGATATTCTTGCCCAGAATCATCTACTAAATGAAATAAATCTACCGGTAAAAGATCTGCAGGAATTAATGAAGTGTCTCGGATCATTCCTGATTCATAAATAGCACTATCCCCCTGATAAGTAGGAGTGTAATTAGGCAATTCTACTATATTGTAGGCTTCAGCATAAAACTTCATTGTAGCTTTTCCATCAGGAAGTAGAGTATTATGATCTGCGCGCAATCGAATCAATTTAATATCCCCTACAGTCACTAGATTATCGAAAAAGAAATCATCATCTTTTTCACATGCACTAGTAATCAACAAAACTATAATTAAATAATATATCTTTTTCATAAATATTGATTTCAAATTATCTTTTACTAATTGAAGTTGCTCCACCCTGGATTTTGTTCTATATGATTATTATAATTCAACTCAATATCAACTGGAATTGGCAAAGCATAACGATAATCGTCAGCCTCCAAATAATACTTCATCGTACCACTATTCTCTTTATCAAATCCAAACCTCTCACAACTTATCCCTAAACGCTTCATATCCAACCAACGAGAACCATTCTCAAAACACATTTCCAAACGTCTCTCCTTCAACACTTCAGATAACACATCACCATCTACGGGCATACTATATCCTGGAATTCGAGCGGTTCTAAAACGTTCAAGCATTTCAGCCGCTTCCATTTCCCGGTCCAAATGACATTTTGCCTCTGCATTTATCAAAAAAAGATCTGCTTTACGATATAAAACTAATATATCACAAACAGGACCATATACATAAACAACAGGCTTAGATATATATCGCTTTACACTCCCATCTTCTTCTCTTTCAATAAACCATGCTTTTTTTCGAATATCTTCAGGTTCGTATAATGACCAAAGTTCCGTACTAACCTGTTGTGCGTTATTAGATCCCCATATACCTGTAAATGAATTACCAATACCAAAAGAACGCTTAGTAGCCAATTTTAATGCACAAAACGGGTGATCAATTGTATTAGCGATATTCTCTCCTGAAAACATCTCCATCAACAACTCAACCCTATCCTCTGGGACATAGGCCTCAATCACTTCTCCCGAGTATTTTTCAGCCATACTCCAATCAGTGGGTTGCGCTGCAGCGGAGCCCGCTCTAAACATGTACATTTCTGCCAAAAATGATTTAATAAAATCCGGTGAATAAAAAAAGTTCCATTGTTCTCGTGGAGAAGCATAATTCAACACTTCTTTAAGTTCACGCTCTATTATCTCATAAATCTCTGTTTGAGTACGACGCCTTGAAGGAGTGACATTTTCTGAATCTAAATTTAAAGGAATACCTAATTTATCATCTTTATATGGTGCAAAAAATTGGATCAATTTAAAAATATTCCAAGCACGAATCAGACGCGCTTCACCTCCAATTGTTTCGATTTCAGCTTGAGTAGCGACAACTTTATCCAAATCATCAAGTATTGCATTCATGAAACCAATAGATATATAACAATTTTCCCAAAGAGAAGATGCTAAGCTCATACCTTTCCAATCAACATCTTGATAATAATAAGTCATACACCCATCATTAACATCTTTATGATCCTTAAAAGCAAGCATATCCATATTATCTTCATAAATCGCTAGTTGAATATTTATATCATTATAAAAAGGAAGAGATAACGGTGAAGAATTTCCATACGAAGTTAGAGGTAGTGAAGAGTAAGTAGATGAAGACCAATAGGACAATAATTCAGCCTTAACATCCTCTACGTTTGATACAATTTTACTACCTTTAGGAGTAAGATTCAAATAATCTTTACAGGCAGTCATCACATAGAGTACCATCAATAAGAATAATAAACTCGTTCTTTTCATGTGTAAACTCATAATTTTTATCTTTAAAAACTAACACTCAATGAAAGCATATATTTTTTAGGATTAGGATAAGAAAAAGCTCCAAAATTTTCTGGATCCAATCCTTCATATTCTGATATTGTAAAAAGATCACGAACATTCAAATTAATTCGACAAGATGTGAGTAATATTTTTTTACAAATATTAGAAGGTAAAAAATAACCGAGAGAAATCTCTGTACACTTAAGAAAATCTCCATCTTCCAATTTCCGATCATACCAATCACTCTGTAATGAAGATGTCATTCCACTAGTATTATAACCCGGCATATCCGTAATATCCCCAGGTTTTCTCCAGCGATTGAATTCTCTTCTTAAAACATTCTGAGAAGCCGATGCAAAACTACCTCCATTAGCCACGGAATAATACGCTGAGGTTATTTTGTGTCCTGCCATAAATGCGAAACGAGCATTCAGAGTCCATTGTTTCCAAGTAAATGCAGTTTCAAATCCTCCTGAAATAGGAGGATAACTGTCTCCAAGGGTCATTTTAATTTTTCGTTTATCATTCGAATTTAATTGATCATCCATATCTAACACCCAAGTACCATCTTCTCTTTGAAATCCTATCGGATTTTCACGATGGGTATTATCCACCAATGCCAATGTATGCCCCGTCAAAGGATCAATACCAGCAAAACGATAACCAATCCAAGAACTCGTTGAAGTACCTTCTACAGGTTCTGTACGCCCAAAACCTACTGGCACATCCGATACATTTTTGTAGAAAGATTCTATTATTTTATTTTTATTATTGGCAATATTAAAAGATGTTGTCCATGTAAAATCTCGTTTACGTACATTCACCGTATGCAAATTAACCTCTATCCCATAATTCCGAATAGAAGAGCTATTATAACAAATAGTATTAACACCCACTGATACTGGTAATGTCTTGGAATCAAGAAGGTCTCGAGTTACATTATTATAATAATTCAGTGTAGCACGAATTCTATTTCGAAATAAACCCAAATCTATTCCGAAACTACGGTCTTGTTTTTTCTGCCATTTAATGGAAGGATTCTTTGGCGATATAAAAGAAGGTATGTCTGTATCGAAGAAACGGGAAGACATAGAATAAGAAAGCACATTAAAGGGTAATGCACTTTTATCAATACTACCTGTATATCCATAAGAAAAACGTACCGCCAATTCATTAATCCATCCAAATCTTGTCATAAAATTTTCCTTGTGAATATTATATTTCAAACTAGCGTTCCATAACGGAGAGAAACGATTCTTAGCCCCAATAACATCAGCTCCATCCATTCTAGTACTGGCAGAAAAAACATAACGCTCCTTATAGCTGTATCCTAAAGAAGCAAAGAAAGAAACCCCTCGACTACGAAATTCGTTTTGATCTATCAAATTTTTAATCATTTGTTGTACATACGAAATTTTATCAGCTCCTATTTCCGGTACATTAGTAAGCCCTTTATCCGGATCATATTCAGGGAAACGCACTGCATTTCCATAACTCGAAGTCTCCGTCATTTCATGTCCTAAAAACAAGTTCAAAAAATGATTGTCTTTAAATTCTTGAACATATTCTAGTCGATTAGACCAAGTATAACTTTGACTTCTTGTATTTCGATGTTCCAAAGACCCATTATTCAAATTATCCGGCAACTCATTAAACAAATGCCTAAGCCAAGCATTTGTTTCAGACATGTAAGTTCCAGGTTTATAAACTATTTTTTTATTACTCCAAGAAGTATGGACTGATCCTGTTGTAATAAATTTCAAATTTTCCAATATTTTAACCTCAACATCTAAAGAAACTGAATTACTTAAAGAATTAATACAAGATGTATTATTATGAATCTCATTCAATATATTAAAATCAGATTCATAACCATCTTTTAGCGAACTTAACTGGTAAGAATAAGAACGGTCAAACTCCATATTTCCCTCTTCATCATAAGGACGTTCATAAGGATTTGCAAAAGTCGCATAATGTAATATATCTACACCTGCATCTGAATCTTTATTTTTTTTCATGTTAGAAGAAAGATTAAGAGAAAAATACAAACGTTTATTAAAATCATGAGACAGACGTAACATTGCACTCCAATTACGATAATCGTTAGAAGGCACTACCCCGTGACGTTCTTGTAAACTCAAACTCGCATAATATTTTGTCTTTTCGGAACCACCTGAAAATGAAATATTATGATTGTGAGAAAATGGAGTCCTAAATATCACATCAAACCAATCTGTATTTATTTTACTCAAACGGGCAATTTCAGCCTCTACTTCTTGATGAGTGATCTTTCCCATATCTGCATTTTTTAACAACATAATCACCCTTCCTCCTACAGCTTGATTAGGAAAATCTTCATAAACACTGCGCTCAAAAGCAATTTTTTCTTCCGAATTCATCAAATCCAATTTAGATTTAGGGGCCGACTCCATGGAAAAACTTGAAGTTACTCGAATCATAGGCATGCCCTCTCGCCCCTGTTTCCGTTTAACAACAATCACACCATTAGCAGCTTGAGAACCATATATTGCTGTAGCAGCAGCATCTTTTAAGACAGTTATACTCTCGATATCTTCAGGTATCAAATCATTAAGATCTCCCTCGAAAGGAACCCCATCAACAATCCAAGTAGGATCCATATCCCCGTATAAAGAATTCAAACCTCGAATACGAATTTCAGGTAATGCTCCTAGTTTTCCTGAAGTATTACGAGTACTAACACCAGCCAAAGATCCCCTCAAGACATCTCCGACAGAGACATATCCTTTGTTAGCAATATCTTTAGCAGTAACGACCTCTACTGCCCCTGTCATCCTCGTCTTATTAATTGTCTGATAACCAGTAACAACAACTTCTTCTACTTCTGCAACATTTTCCTTTAATGTAATTTGTAAAGTATCATTTAGCATCGTTTCTGAAAATTCCATCTCGTACTTTTGGAATCCCACACAAGAAAATACTAACTTCCCTTTTGCTACAGGCAATTTCAACGAAAACCATCCATCAATATCCGTGGCTGTTCCCACGGAAAGACCCTCTAAACGCACTGTTACTCCTGGCATTGGTTCTTTTTTCTCATCTTTCACATAACCCATTAATATAATAGATTTTAATTTATTTATATTATCCGTTATCGGTTTATTTACCTTTTCATCATTTTTAAATGATGCATCTTTGATAACTACAACATCTTCCAAAATCTGCCATGTCAATCCAGTATTTCGAAAGATGGTTTCCAACGCATTAGGTAACGTCTCATCCTTGATTTGTATATCTTGTTGAAATTTACCGACTAGTTTTTCTTCTTGATAAAAAAAACGTAAGCCTGTTTGCTTTTTCAAGTTTTCCACAATTTGTACCAACTCGGCTTTTTTCAAACTAAGTGTTACACGTAATTGACCTTTCGTTTCTGCATTTAGATCTAGAAGCAATAATATTGCCAACACAGACAATATTACTTTACCATAAATGTTTCTTTTTCTAAAACTATTTTTTTTCATAAATTTTGAGTTAAATGTTCATTATTTGACTCGAATCTCTATTTTTTACTAACGATCACTGTTTTCCCTTTAATATCAAAACGGACATCCCCTCCTAATTCTAAAAATTGCAAAAAAGTTTCTACATACTCGTAACGTCGCAAGTCTCCCGTAAAATGAAAAGATTTCACTTCTGGATGTTGATAAAAAACCGTAATGTCATACCAGCGAGACAATTCTTGCATAATTTTTTCCAATGTCATACTCTTGAAGATGTATTTTCCGTCTTTCCAACTGGTATAATAATCTGTATTTACTTGTTGTAATATAGTTTGCTGTCCCGATTGCCCTATCGTTTGTTCGCCAGGTGTTAAAACCACTATTTGATTAGCCATATCAGTATAGGCAACCTTACCATGTACCAAAGTTGTTACAGTTTGGTCTTCTTCCGGATAATTTCTAACATTAAATCCTGTTCCTAACACTTGTATTTCACCTCCTGTTGTCTGTACAAAGAAAGGTCGATGAGCATCTGCTGTAACCTCAAAATAGGCCTCCCCCACCAACTGTACTTTTCTACTCTCTTTTGAAAAAATTACTGGATAACGAATTTCAGAATCTGCATTTAACCATACTTTCGTGCCATCCGAAAGACACAAACGATATTCTCCACCTTTAGGAACTGATACCGTATTATATAATGTTTTTTTACCAGATAAAACAGAAGAATAGACTAAACATCCGGAATCCTGCACAATAGACGTACCATCCTGTTCTTCCAATTGTTGCTGTCCACTATGCAAATCGACCATTTGTCCGTTTGCCAATGTAATTGTTGCCTGCAATTTACCAGGAGAAATGTAAGTTTTTTGTTCTGAATGAAACGGTATTTGTTGATACCCAAAATAACTCAGCCCTATCAACAATACAATACTTGCCGCAACACTCCAATAACGTACCCGCAACCGTCTTTGAGATTTTAGACATTTTTTGTTAAACGTTAAAAAAGCCTCTGCCGTATTAAATTGTTCAGGAGTTTTTAAACGTTCAATTATCTCTTCTTTCGTGAAATGAGAAAGACCATACATTCTCTCCACAGCACGTAATTTTTTCTCCTCCTCGGAATCAACTTGACCGAGTAAATATCGCAATAGCCAATCGGGTAATTCTTGAAGTATATTTGAATTCCTTTCCATTGTTTATTTTTACTCTATAAATCTGAAAATAGAGTTGACGGGTACCTTATCTACCTACATTTTTTAGAATATTTACTCAAATAACATGAAAAAAACTTCAAAACGCAACAAATTACATCATCTAATTTACTGATTAAAAAGGAAATGATCAAAAGAATAGATCTTTAAAAAATCACATTTACAAAATTCCAATATATTCAAACTTATTTACATGATAAGTAAAAATGAAATTTACAAAAATCTATAAAAAGGGATAATAAGTCATAAAAACAAGAATATAAAAGTCATTCTTCATCATTTCCCGGATAAACAAATAAGCTTCTTTTTTATGCTTTTTTACCGTATTGGGACTAATCATTAATAATTCAGCGATCTCTTCGACTGTTTTTTCCTCTAAACTCAATAACATAACCCTTTTCCGTTTCTCTGGCATAGAGTCTATCAACCTCTTCAACTTACGTACCGTTTCCTCCAACATGATCGTTTTCAATTGATCTGCCTCTGGAACAAGATCGCCTTCTTCCCAAATTTTTATTGATGAACTTAAAGATTCATTTATTTGTAGTCGTGTCTTTAGACAATTATTATGCACAGAACGATAGAGATAAGTTGTAAAAGCTATAGTAGAATCAAAACACAGTGACATTTCCCACAATCTCATCAACATATCCGAAACAACATCTTCGGACAATTCTTTATCATGTAAAATTTTCATGGCATAGTTGCATAATGGCTCATAAAAGTCTTTATACAATTTTTCCCATGCTCGTACTCGTTTGTTGTTAAAATCTTGCAAAAATGACATTAGTATAAAAAATTAGGAACAAATATAAGCCATTTTCTAGAAATTCCAAGGTGTAGAGTCAACAAGCAAGTGTAAATTTATAAAGCATTTTTAAAAGCCTCTTTTTTAGGTAGAAGACTTCAATTTTCCCTCGGTCTCCTGTTAATTTTGAATTGAATATTTCTAAAATAAAAAATACGGAACTCAATTTGAATCCCGTATTTTCCATTTACACAAAATATTGTATAGTGTCGTTTTAACACAACCTCACAACACTTGTTTCAGCAGAATCCGCCTACTAAACACTCACTCGCTCCATTACCTGGTCTTAAACGCCATACTCTTTACCTTACACAAATTCTTCCATTCACTTCCTTTCTCTTCCTCTATGATAATATGATCCACATCATCCACAACCTTATATTTCTTGATTATCCCTCCTGTCGAGGCCGGTTTCGACGGATCATAAAGAGCTATATAGAAATAATCCCTCGAAGTCTGCACCAAGATATCCGATAAAAACAAAGTAATCTCGTAACCATCAAATGTTTTCAACAGTTCACACTTCTTCCTCGCAAAATCGTAACCATATAATTTATTGCCCACGGTATAGTAAATCACGGATAACATATTACTTGCCCCGAAAAACTCCGCCTTATCCAGATCGATCACGTTATCCATTTTTACCATTAATTGTTTTATAATACCGTAATTATAGGAAATCCGGTAACTATACAGATAAAAATCACTTCCATCCCTTAATATCGTGTAAGTCGAACCCGACCCCTTATGACAATTAACTGTTGTCACATACTCGTATCCCGGATTCCAAGAGAAAGGATCCCCCACCCGGTCAGACATATCCGCACAGTAACCGACAGGAGTCCCGTAACCACTTTGTTGATACACGAAACGTCTGTCCCTTATTTTATAAAATCAAACACTTCAATCCTTTGTAGCTACAATTTTAAAGATTCCATTTTACTCGAATCCTCCCCAAGAAACAGAACTTTTTCCAAGATACGTCCATATTTTATATTTTTCTTGAAAAATTTGGTACACATTTTTTGCAGAATTCAAAAAATGCACTACATTTGCATCCGCAATCAAGCAACACGGGCGCTTAGCTCAGCTGGTTCAGAGCATCTGGTTTACACCCAGAGGGTCGGGGGTTCGAATCCCTCAGCGCCCACAAAAGAGGTTCAAAAGAACCTCTTTTTTATTGCACCTAATTTTTCACGTGAATCCAAATTTAGGCTCACGTGAAAAATAGATAGTGTACCAAAAAGTGTGTAAATTTCAATTTTTTGAGACACTATCATATAACCAATCTCAATTCAACTTAGTAATATCAAAACCGTCATACTTTTTCATGGTCTCTTGCAATATTTCATATTTCTTTTTCATGAGAGGATAAGTTTCCAATAACATTTCTCGTTCTTGTATTGTTGTACTAAATATAAACTCCAACCACTGCATGATATCAATACTCTTGTTCGGAGCTTGTATCCACCAACCTCCCCAGTCCGGATCATCATCATAACTTGTATTTCCCGGATCATAGGAAATAAAACCCATCTCGTGCCAATCTATATCATCCGGAGTTTCAATATCCCATCCCCAATCTGTTTCTCCATAAAACTCTTCACTCACCTCATAAAATTCATTCGGAACTGTAAAAACATTTTTAATTGCAGACAAATAATCATTCCAAAACTTCGCATTAACTTCTCCCCGAATATCACGAATATCACGATCTGTATATTCATTCATTTCCGAACGGATTCCAGCTATTGCGACAAAATTTGAACTTGCATAACTATGATAAGAAGGGATTTGGTCTTCCATACCCAAAAAAAGGATCGAATCTGCCATAATAATAGAATACGGGAAATATTTCTTTTTAAAACTTTCCGGATAAACTTCTATAAAAATATCTTTCACCATATCCAATCCCTTCGTCAGCAATGCAGCTTCTTGAACGGGAGCAACCACCTTAATATTATTCTTCCTTTTAAAATTATATCGATAATCCTCCACTTCCGGATCCTTTATAATAATAGTTTGGTAATCCTTGTAAAATTGATAGATATAATGTTGAACCGGATCTGAAGGATCATCCTCCAGATTATACCAACTATCTTCCACGTTGACATGGATATCATCTTCATCCGAGCACGCATTGACCCCCAACAGTAACACGCATATAACCATTAATCTTATTCCTTTCATAATCTTCTGTTTTTTAATTCATCTACTTCTCCCGTTGTGGACGGTTTATATTCTCTATCGATAAATTCATCTCCCGTTCTTTCTGAGGTATCGGTAAAGTATAGGCAGGATCGTCTTGTTGCAAGACATATTCTATATAATTACTCGGGTTTTCGGCAGAAGAAAAGCGATGTACTATCTTCGGACGATCCCAACGCCGCAAATCAAACCAGCGGAAAGCCTCGAAACAAAATTCCATTCGCCGTTCATCCTTCACCAAAGCAAAAGCATCTGCAGCTGTTGCTGCCGTAACTTCATAATTCTCGGGAATCCTTTTTTCCCGTAGGGCATTCACCTCTCGCAACGCCTCGGCTGTCATTCCCTTTGCCGCATAAGCCTCTGCCCGGTTCAAGTAAACCTCTGCCAAACGAAAAGCATGAGGATACATATTATCGGATGTAGATCCATAGTATTTCATCGGCTTTTTCCCTTCCGTGGCAAAAAATAACTTGGACGCCTTTCGTTGATCATTCTCCACATACAATTTCATCAATCCCGTAGAAGGAATAAAAGCTGCACGCCTTGAAGATGCATACTGAAAAGCGGCTAAACCTCCCGATGGTGCTTCTCCATAAGAGAACAAGATTTCGCAATTTCCACTATTCAAAAAACGAGGTATCGTATAGTCCTCCGTCATATCAAATAAAGTTGCTTTTGTCGAAAGCAAAACGGAGTCTGCATAAGCGATTGCATCATCATAACTTTTCCGGAAAAGAGCAATTCGCGAAGCCAGCAGATAAGATGTCGGTAAATTAGGACGGAAAATGGTTTTCTCGACCATTGCAGATTTGAAAGATGCAATAGAAGACTTTATATCCGCTTCCATCAAATCATATACTTCTTTGATAGAAGAACGAGATAATGGTTTTTCCTCTATATCAATAGCTCTATTGATTGGAACACAAAAATCCTTAGCCGCTTGAGCCTCGTCAATATACGGTTTCCCGTATAAATTAGCCAGCATAAAATAAGACCAAGCCCGCAAGAAGTAGGCCTCTCCCGCTAAATCCATTTTTTCGGCATACGTTCCTGCCATATCATTCAAATGATCCAAAATAATATTGGCAATCAATATCCTATGATAATATTCACCCCATGCATTGTCTTCCAATAAAGAATTATCTATCTGCATTTCAGGATATTCCTGCCACGTGTAATAGGACCAGAATTTCCGAGTATCTGTACTTGTCGCAGCAGGTCGGTTCGTATTAATAATCTCTTCCGCATCATCCGTCATGACATCTAAATATTCACAAAGAACGACCTTATTATTCAACCCTTCACCATACAGAAACTCCTTGTAATTCTTCACACTCTTGGGAATCATCAAATCTTGGGAATTTTCCTCCAAGAAATCACTACATGCACCTAGCAATATTCCCACCACTATAATATATAAATATTGTATCTTCATTGTAAATAATTTTAGAATGAAACATTTAACCTCAACGAATATCCCCGCTGCGGAGGAACGGTACCCGATCCCATCGTCACTTGTTCAGGATCGCGTCCTTTCAAATCCTTACTCTTGATAACAAAAGGATTGCTCACGTCGAAACTTAGACTTGCTGCCGTAATATAAAATTTACGCAACCATTCCGGAGCAATATCATAGCGCAGACTTAAAGAACGACAACGAAGGAAATCACCCGATACGACTCGTAAGTCACTCTTATTATACATATCCCACCTATTATTGGCGATCGGATATTTCCTATCATAAGGTCCAAATGTCATGGCATCATCCGAAAGAGCGGGAATGACAGTATCATCTCCTGGTTCACGCCAGCGATCAACAAACTCGCTGGACATATTTTGTTGTGGAAATGGCAATGCCTGACCCGATTCATAATAAAGATTGTTCAACCGCATCTTATTCCCCAAAGCAAAAGAAAAATTTGCATTCATTGTCAAACGTTTAAATCGCACGTTAGTAGAGAAACCTCCCGACAATGTCGGTTCACGCCGTCCCGCATACACGAATGCCGCATCAAAAGCTTCCTCTTGAGTCGTAATAATTGCCACTCCATCCTCATCCTTTTCCGATTCCCCGTAGAACGTGGGCAATCCCTCATCATTCAACCCTTTGAAACGATAAGCATAAAAACTGTTTATAGATCGCCCATTACGCACTAACGTTCCGTTCACGTAATCACTCCAAGTCACGGACAACTCCTCTCCCGCATTCTTCACTTTATTGTAGTTCTTTGCCGTATTAAATGAAATTCCCCAATTCCAATCTTTTCCATGAATAGGGTTCACGTTCACACTCAATTCCCATCCGCTATTATTCACATCACCGTCATTTATCGCCACATAATTAGCACCTGTCGATGGCGCCAACGTTTTTTGAATCACCTGGTCCTCTCCCACTTTCTTGTATATTTCCAATGTACCGGACAACCAAGATTGGAAGAAAGAAAAATCAATACCCAAATTATACGATTTGGTCTTTTCCCATTTCAAATCATTATTAGGCAACTTATACAACGTAGATTCATATTCTTTAGATATATTATCCATGGACCCCATCTGCACAATCAAATTGGGAGTTTGATCCGGGTGTACATTCCCCTGTATACCATAAGACATACGAATTGCAAACTCATCCATCCATTCCACAGGCTTCATAAATACTTCATTGTGCAAATTCCACTTGGCAGAAGCAGACCAAACCGGTAAAAAACGAACGCTTTTATCTTGCCCGAATTTGTTGGAACCATCCGTCCGAATATTGAAATTCACAATATACCGATCGGCATAGGAATAAGTGAATGTACCATACCAAGATACGATATTCGTTAAATTATCCGTAATTACATCCGGTGTCATGCTCACCATCTCCGCATAGCCCTTCCAAGTTTCCAGATCAATGTTCACAAACTTTTTCCCCCGATCCGGAAGGTATCCCCATTGTGTCGATTTCAAAGCATCATATTTCGAGGAAGATATCTCACTTCCCACCATAGCTGCAAGTTGGTGATGTCCCCAAACCTTCTGATAAGCAAAACTATTACGTATCGTGTAGCGCATATTCCGGGTATCCTCTTTTACTAATTCTCCTCCCATAGGAATTTTGCTCTTTGTTGCCAACTCGTCATCTACAACCGTAGGCAAAGGGGTTCCATAAGAGGTCCCCCGTTTCTGGGAAATATAGTAAGACTTCTCGCTCGCCCAATACGTTTGATAATTGTTATTCGTTGTCAAACCAATAATAGAATTAAACTTCAAGCTAGGAAAAATATCCCAATCCAACGAAATATCAAATCTCAAAGCCTGATTCTTCACCGTTGAACCACTTTCCTTCAATTCGTTTAAAATATTGAAAGGAAGATTTTCTGTAATCCCGAATGCATTGTCATAATAGAATAACTCTCCCTCCTCGTCATACACGGGAATTGCCCTTGACGTCTGAGCTGCATATTGATAAACATCGATGGAGTTATGTGGTCGTTTAGTGTCTGTCAAAGCTCCACTCATATTCATTCCTATTTTTAAATTAGGAGTAAAACGAGTATTAACCTTAATCAATGCATTAAAGCGATCCAAATCCTCCTTTTTATTCACACCTTGATCGTTAGCATACCCGACAGAAAAATAATAATCAGTATTATCTGATGCTCCAGATACTGCTATACTATGTTGATGACTGACAGATGTCCGGAACAATAAATCGTACCAATCCGTATTCATTTCTTTCAAATCTTTCACCTTCTGACGAAACTCATCATACGACAACTCTTTATTCCACAAATCCATCAAAGCACCCTCGTATCCCATACTTGTCGGTTGATACGTGTAAAACTGTAATCCTTTTCTATGCATTTCTTCTGATAATTCCACCCGCTCCGCTGAATTCATCAGACGCATCACTTCATATGAAGGAGGTGTCATTACCGAAATACTTCCGGCATAATTAATACGAGGTTTCCCCGTTCTTCCCTTCTTCGTAGTTACCACAATTACACCATTCGCTGCTTTCACTCCATAAATAGCAGTAGCACTTGCATCTTTCAAAATATCAATCCGTTCTATATCATTCGGATTTAAACTGGAAATCGCATTTCCAATCAAATTCACCCGGTCCATACTATTTAATTCCTCCGTGGAAAGTTGTACCGGCTCATCCAGCACAATACCATCTACCACCCATACCGGCTCCCGATTTCCCGTGATAGAAGATGATCCCCTAATCCGGATTTTTGGAGCTGCACCTGGTGTTGAGGTTTGGTTTAAAACAGCCACTCCTGCCAAACGACCTTGTAGCATCTGGTCAACGGAAATAGCATTTCCACCAATTAAATCTTCACCCTTTATAGAGGCAATAGAACTGGATAATACCCTTTTATCAATCTTCTGGTAACCGGTCACCACCACCTCGTCCACTTGCTCTACCGATTCCTTCAAAACAACTTTCATAAATAAAGTATCCGCTTTTATCTCTTTTGTCTCCATCCCGATAAAAGAAAATACCAACATGATTTCCTCTTCAGCGGGGACCTCCAATTTAAAAGCGCCCTCCATATCTGTTACCGTACCCATTCCGGTTCCTTTAACCAAAATACTGACTCCCGGTAATTTAATGCCCTTTTCGTCTGTAACTAGTCCCCGAATCTCCTTTTTCTTTGCTTTCGTATCCGTTACTGTTTTCGGACGAGCCACAACCAACACATATCCTTCCGTCACCTCAAAGCCGTAAGGCAAATGTTCAAATATTCTTTCCAATGCAGTCTCCAAAGAGACCTTATTCAGTTCGAGACTCACCCTTTGTCGAACATCGACCTCCCGGCTATTGTACATGAAATAAAAACCGGTTTGCGTTTTGATTTCACGAAACACCTCTTTCAGTGTTTCGTCCGAAAACTTAGCACTCACAATCTTTTGTGCCACACTCTCTGCCGAAAGATGCAAAGCAAATACAAGCATTAACAAGCAAGTTAATTTCATAATTCTCATGAACTTACTTGCACATTTTTCTCGTGCGAATTCATACCATTTACTCCTTTTTTTCATAATTTTGTTGTTTACATTTAAATCAATTCCTATTTAGCCGATAGGATTTTTTGTAAAGGAGTGTTAGCCGCACTCCTTTACTTTTTATAAATCGTAATCACGTCATTTTTCACCTCAAAGCGTACTCTTGAAAGTTTTTCGATCATTTTCAAAACGACATTCAACGGGCGATGACGCTCTACTGCTCCCGTAAAAGTAATTTCCCGTAACAGCGGATCGTCATAAACAAATGTCATATCATACCAACGCCCCAATTGTTCTGTAATTTGCCCTAAGGACATTTCTTCAAACTCAAACACACCTAACGTCCAAGCGATATAAAAACTCACATCCACTTTCTTTACATCGATACCATCTGTCCCAGATACAGCTTGTTCTCCCGGTGTTAACATTAAAGAATCCCTACCCGTGGCAACTCGCACTCTTCCATCCACCAAAGTAGTCACCACATTTCCCTGCCCCTTATAAGCCATAACATTAAATTTCGTCCCTAATACCGTAATCCTGGAATCCTCACATTCTACCCGAAAAGGGTGTCTTTCATCTCTCGCAACCTCGAAATAAGCCTCTCCTTTCAAATACACATTTCTAGCATTTTGTAGCGAGGAAACAGGATAAGTCAATTCCGACTCCGAATTCAACCAAACCTTCGTCCCATCCAATAAACACAAGTAGTATTCCCCTCCTCGGGGCACCCGTATTGTATTAAACACCATTTCATTTTTCCCTTCTCCTGCCAAATAACGAATTCCACCTTCCTCATCTTTCATTATAACCACCCCGTTAATCTCTGCCAATGATAATACCGAATCGTTCGACAGAGGCACAATACGTCCGTCCGATAATTGTAACATAGCTTTGGTAGAACCGGAAGGGATATCACGTAAAGAATTTTCGGTTGTAATCGATCCATTCTTTATAGACAAAAATAATGAAAACGATACAAACAATAAAAGAGAGGCCGCATACAAAGAATTCTGTACAAAACGATTCTTTTTGCTTATCCTAGCACGCTTTATTTTTCGCACCAACTGATTCCAAGCCCGTTGTTCATCCACGGTATCATAAAATGCAAACTGTCTGGCTTTTCTATACCTTTTCAAATAATCGCAAAAAATCCCCCGATTTTGTTCATTCACTTTCAGCCAAATTTCCAACTCCGAAGCTGCTGAAGCTGTCAATTCATCTTTACAATACAAGATAACTAATTCGATAATTCTCTTTTCATCCATGAATACTTACTTTATAACCTAAAGCCTAAAGCAATAAAAATGGGTGAACGAAAAAACAAAAAAATAACATCTTTTTTATCGTACCACAACTAAAATAATGATACCTAAAGAACTACGCAATTGTTTCATTGCCCGTGCAAGGTGCGTTTTCACGGTATTTACAGAAAGATCAAGTTGCACCGCAGCCTCTTTATATCTCATATCCTTCAAGACAACTGCTTCAAACACTTTTCGACATTGCTCCGGCAATTTCTCTATTTCCTCATACAACCTCTCTCGTTCTTCCTCCATCCCGTTGGAAGTATATTTATCTTCAAGGAAATCCTCGTAATTTTCAATTTCATCAAAATGATACTTCCTTTTACTTTTCAATATCTTTATACAATTATGCTGTACGGAAGAAAACAAATAAGCACGCAAAGCCCCTTGAAACACTGTATTTCCTCGTCGTTCCCAAAATTTCACGAAGAGATCTTGTATCACATCTTCAACTTCTTCATAAGAATCTAAAAAATTCAAGGCAAACACACACAAAGGCTTATAATATAAGTCAAATAATCCTTGCAATCCGGATTCATCACCCCGATTGATCTTCTCCAGTATTTCCTTTTCATCAGGAATAATCATGCATAAATATAATCTAAACAACCGATGGGAAACAAATATAGAAAAATAGTTTTACCGGACAAAAAGAATAGCAAGATTTTCCCCCAGTAAAACGGCTCACATGAAAAAATAGTAACCGTTTTTCTCATTCGTTAAGCAAAAAGATTTTCTTTTCTCTATTATTTCATAAAAAGAGTTCGAGCAACTGTTTTTTCTTCACGGGTTTTGTCAAGAATGCGTTACATCCGGTTTCCATGGCACTCTCTCGGTCAGAATCGAAAGTATTGACCGTAAGCGCAATAATCAAGATTTCGGTATCGAATTCCCGAATTTTCCGGGTTGCCTCCAAACCGCCCATAATCGGCATTTTCAAATCCATCAACACGAAGTCGAAATTTCCGTTACGAACCGCATCAACAGCCTCCACAACGTTCTCCGCTCGCATAAGATCATAATCCTTAAGCACATGAATTGACAATGCATAATTACTATCATTGTCTTCGCCCACCAAGATCTTCTTTCTTCTAGTTTCAAATCCACCAGGCCTATCACACGGAGGCAAAGAAGACAAATCCGGACACGGACATCTCACACGGACCCATCCCCAAAAAGTCGAACCGACACCCGGTTCAGATGTAAACCCGATTTCTCCTCCTGCAGCCTCGATGATGGCTTTGGAAATCGCAAGTCCCAAGCCAATCCATTGTGTAAATTCGTTAAGTTTCTGAAAACGTCCGAAAACCTGACTATGCAACTTTTTCGGAATGCCGCATCCTGTATCTTCAACATAAATAACCGCGTAACACTGAATTTACCCGCTTGCTTTCCAGTATACCCGACTCAATCTTCGATAAGTCTAGAATATCATTAATAAGCCGTAACAACAATTCATTGTTTGACTCAATCACACACTCACACTCTGTTCTTTCGTCTGGATCATCGCTATCGATTAATAGCTCGGAAAATCCAACAATCGCATTCAGTGGCATACGTATCTCGTGGCTCGTATTGGTTAGAAAAGCAGATTTTAGCCGATCTGGAAGTTCTGCCCTCTCTTTCAGTTCCCGAGCTATCTTTTCCCATTTCGTGTTGTTGAAAGCGATACCTGTATAACAGATGATATTTCCCCTTTTGTCCCACTCAGACAGTAGCCCGGTCACTATCAGAGACTACCATTCCTGATCCCATTTCATCCGGGAACGATATTACAAGGTAAACTCCCAGGCTTCTCCCCGCAACATTGTTTCGATATTCTCACGTATCCGTTTCGTATCATCGTGATGTGCCGCATTCAAATAATCCTCCGGTGAAATGGCTTTTCCGAAACAGAAATCATTAACAGAATCATTAAACGCCCTATATTGTAATGTCTACACGTCAAAATCCCAATAGGACATCCCTATCGTTTCAAACGTTAGCTCCATCTTGTAATTCCGTTCTTTAAGTTCTTCATTTAATTGATGAAGTTTAGAGATGTTCTGTCTGAAACCCGTGAAACGAGAGATCTTACCGTTTTCCTCTTCTTCAAAAGGTACTCCTGTGATATTACAATATCGCCATATTTCATCGTATTTTACCTGCATACGACAGGTAAAATTAATATTACTTCTCTCCCCCGAAAGCATCGTTTGCAGTGCATCATTGACCAAAGACCGATTTTCCGGATGCATGACTTCCAAGTACTCATTTATGGACACCG
>ERZ1673753.822-NODE-822-length-34158-cov-37.180365_pt1 | contig 34158 bp, 37 predicted proteins | sample MGYA00580201_ERZ1673753 | MGnify/ENA primary metagenome ERZ1673753 (study PRJEB41218, sample SAMN15661747) | gut metagenome | host: Homo sapiens | place: Canada: London | collected 2015-08-20/2019-03-30 | study: EMG produced TPA metagenomics assembly of... | reverse complement strand
TGCGCCACAGCCTTGGCAGGCCATCGCGCAGCGATTTTGTTCAATCGGGATTTGTCTAACTGACACATTAGAAAAGATTGTATATGAGATATTTTTATGAGATGTATCCTGACGCAGTGATTTGTCCTCAGGTTGAGGACGAATTGATTACAGATGCAAATATGTCTACTATTGAAGAAATTGAGGCCGAATTAAATGAATAATCAATTCATACAAAGAGTAATATTCGATTGGAATAGAATTGATAACGATAGTTATTTAAAGGGAATCGAGGCTTTTAAGGGAATTGAAAAACTTGATTTCAATAAACCAATCACATTTTTTGTTGGGGAAAATGGCAGCGGTAAATCAACTTTATTGGAAGCACTTGCCGTAGCACATGGTTTTAATCCAGAGGGTGGAACGAAGAATTATGTTTTTTCTACGCATGATACACATTCAGAGTTGTGTGATGCGATAAGAATTGCCAAAGGCTATCGGAAGGAAAAGTGGGGATATTTTCTTAGGGCAGAAAGCTTTTATAATGTTGCAACGCAGGAAGAAGAATATGCAGATATTACACATCCTTCCGCTAAATATCATGAAAAATCACATGGAGAGAGTTTTCTCGCATTAGCGCAGAATAATATGAATCCAAATGGCTTGTATCTTTTTGACGAGCCGGAAGCTGCATTATCACCGCAGAGACAGCTTACATTGTTGATGCAAATATACAGATGTGCAAAAGAGGGAGCACAGTTTATTATAGTTACGCATTCGCCAATTTTGTTAGGAATACCAGATGCAGATATCTATTGTTTTGATAATGGACGCATACATCTGTGCGAATATGAGGATACAGAGAGTTACCAGGTAACAGAAATGTTTATAAATAATAGGCAGATGCTGTTGGATAGATTACTAACAGATTAGATAATAAAGAAATCAACAACTTCAAGTTTAACGAGGAGGTGCTTTAAATGAAAAAAAGTATATCAAGGAATTCGAATGTGGAGCCGGATTGTTAAAATGTCCCCGGTCGTATTTGATTCGATCACAAATTATATTAGAAAGCAGTTGGTAAAGGAGTAGGTTATGACATTAGAAACTGAGAGATTAATACTTCGTCCCTGGAAAGAGGATGATGCAGAGAGTTTATATAAATATGCAAAAAATCCAGAGGTTGGGCCTATAGCAGGATGGCCAGTACATACAAGTGTAGAGAATAGCAGAGAAATCATCAAAAGTGTTTTGGCAGCAGATGAAACATATGCAGTGTGTTTAAGAGAAGATAATGTTGCAATTGGAAGTATCGGATTGACTCCGCCAGCTCAGTCGCACACAAAAGCAGCTGATGATGAAATAGAAATTGGATATTGGATAGGTGTTCCATACTGGGGGCAGGGCTTGATTCCCGAAGCGGTTCGAGCTTTACAGAAGCATGCTTTTTTAGATTTGGGTTGTAGTGCTATGTGGTGCGGATATTATGACGGAAATGAAAAATCAAAACGCTGTCAGGAAAAATGTGGATTCAAATATCATCATACGGAAGAAAATAAACCCTGTACAATTATGGGAGATGTTAGAACGGAGCACTTTACTTATCTTACAAAAGAACAGTGGTCTGATACTTAGGATAAAGTAAATTTTATGGAGGTAAAGAACTGTGAAAAAACACTATTGGTAATTGACATGCAAAATGTATGTGTTGGAGAAAAACAAGAATAAGTACTTTAAAAAGTTACATGAAGCAGGTGCAGAATTTGTATAGAACAATTTTTGTTGACAGAATTGAAAAATCGAGATTTAAGCAAGAGATGATTTGCAATAATGGAGGTTACTTATGAGTCTATTTGATGTATTGAGTAAGGGTTTTTGTTCAAAAAAAAGGGAATCAAATGAAATATTATCACAAGAAGAGTATAAAGATAAGTTTTTACATGGTGATGAATATATTAAAAGAGAACTTTATGACGAATACATATCTCGAAGGTTGTCAGAAGAATTCGGGTTGAAATATAATGAAAAGATAAAAAAATGGCACTCTGAATGGAGTGCTAATCGGCGTTTTGTGGTCGAATTATGTTATCCAAGAGGAAATCACATATACTTGCGCTGGGGATATAATTATGATTTTATCCCTGATATCAATAGTAAAAATAAGTTGACATGGCATCGGACAGAAAGTTCTGTAAAAATACACATTGCTGATGCTTGGTATAATCACATAGAGGATGAAAGAGAACAAGACTGTGGATATACAAAGGAAGAATTTTATAATCCAAGGAAATGCACAAGTTTTCAATATCAAATACCTACCTACACGTCCGATATAGAATTTGCATTGGAATATATAAAAAATGTGATAGATAAAAATATCCCACTGATAAGAGAGTGGATAAATAATGTACAAACAGTTGATGATGCCATTACTGTTCTTAATCAGAGGATAGTAACTTTACCCCATATATATGTTCCGTATATGTGTCATATCAGAGCGTTTTTATATGCAAAGAATAACGATATAGATAATGCAATCGAATCTATTAAACAAGGTTATGAAAATAGCGAGATACCACAAGTTATAATTGATAAATTGGTTCAGATTGCTAATGGGTAAGAAAGAGACAAATTCAAGTTTGCAAAGGGGTTAGTCATAATGGATTGTTTGAGCGACAAGACGATCTTTCAAGTGTGGCATACTGGTATCAGAGTGAACCTCATCAGAAGTTTGAAGAACTATTACCGGCAGAGAAGAGATGGCCAAGATAAATGTTATAGGAAAAGTCCCGCATCACTTTTTAACGAGTGAGGCGGGACTTTTGCTTCGATGTACCTTTATGTGTATTAATAAGCATGTAGAGAGATATAGTTTCTCTCTTCTGCATAGTTCCGTAATGATTGCTGCTTGACAGTCTCCTTCAAGTTCGCTATAATGATAAACGCAAAATTTTAGTGGACTTTTCCGGATTCGGTCATCTTTTTGCCACACAGCTATCTTGTGATAGTTGTGTGGCTTTTTTGTTGCTTGTAACTCGGAAGTATTAGCAGAATGGAGGACTATAATGTTCGGACAATTTGTGGAGAAGAAGGAAAGCATGCAGACAAATAACAAAATGGCGGTTGCGCCCGTTGGAAAACTCATCTGGCAAATGTCGATACCGCCGCTGATTTCCATGTTTCTGCAATATTCCTATAATCTGATAGACAGCGCGTTTGTAGCGCGGCTGAGTGAAAATGCTTTGACGGCGGTTTCCCTGTCGTTTCCTATTACAACTTTGATGAATGCGACATCTATCTGGATCGGCGTTGGCGTGAATGTACTGATTGCAGGGTATCTGGGACAGAGAAAGCAGAATGAGGCAAATACTACCGTCACACATGGATTGTTACTGGCCTTTGGAATTGGTGCTTTGCTCAATCTTCTGTCATTACTGATTATGAAACCCTACTTTAGGGCATTTACCAATAACGAAGAAATTTATCAGTTGAGTCTTGCCTATATGAGCGTATGTTCGTTCATGCAAATTCCCAACATGGTGCATATCGCAATCCAGAAGATGATACAGGCTACTGGGAACATGATTGCTCCTATGTGGTTCCAGATTGCAGGAGTGGTCGTTAATTTTGTATTTGACCCACTCCTAATTTTTGGTATTGGTGTTTTTCCAGCTATGGGAATCCGTGGCGCTGCAGTGGCTACTGTTGCGGGCTATTTGTTATCCATGATTTTGGCATTTGCCTTGTTGCTGGGCAAAAAGCAGAAAGTGCGGATAAAGATCAAAGAATTTCATATACAAAAGTGGATGATTGCCCGTATATTCGCCCTTGGCTTACCATCTTTCATTATGAATGCCCTCAGTTCGTTTATGGTGACATTCGTCAATCTGTTTCTGGTGGCGTATTCCGATACGGCGATTGCATTCTTCGGTGCGTATTTTAAGGTGCAGCAGCTGATCGTTATGACAGTAAACGGCTTGATTCAGGGCTGTTTGCCTATTATGCGGTTTAACTACGGTGCGGGAAACAGAGATAGGCTGCACTCCGCTTTCCGATACGGAACTGCTTTGGTCTCCGGTATGATGATACTGGGAACATTGACCGTCAACTTCTTTCCGGTGCAGCTTTTGGAATTATTTACAGCGTCAAAAGCCATGCGCTCCTTTGGAATATCCGCTATGCGAATTATGGCGGCAAGCTATCTGTTTTGCGGTCTCTCTACCATGATTTCCACCTATTTTCAGGCGACAGAAAAAGTAGGTTCCAGCATTGCGATTCAATTATGCAGACAACTGCTTTTCCTTGTTCCTGCCTTATGGTGTCTGGACAAATTATTTCAACTGAACGGAATCTGGCTTGCATTTCCTGTTGCGGAAACCGCCACTATGCTCATTGCTCTCATAATAATGGCATGGTATCGCCACAACAATATCTTATAACATGTTCCAAGGAGGAGAAATGATGAACGATACTTTTATGAAAGAAAAACCGGTATTGCCGCTGATTTTATCCATGGCCATGCCTATGGTTTTATCAATGCTGGTTAATTCTCTATACAACATTATCGACAGCTTTTTCGTCGCGCAGATCAGCGAGGAAGCTATGACGGCATTATCACTGGTTTACCCGGTTCAAAATTTTATCAATGCTGTTGGAATTGGATTTGGCGTTGGAATCAACGCAGTGATCGCCTTCTATCTAGGCGCTGGAGATGACAAAAAAGCAGATCAAGCTGCCACGCAGGGACTTGTGCTTGCCATGATTCACGGCGTTGTTTTGACAGTCTGCGGTATTACAATGATGCCGGCTTTTTTAGGAATGTTCACTTCATCCAAGACAGTGATTGAACTTGGCGTCCACTATTCTGTTATTGCGTTCTCTTTTACATTGATTATCGTTGTTGGTGTTACATTCGAGAAAATATTCCAAGCTGTAGGAAACATGAAAACAACTATGATCAGCCTGATGTGTGGGTGTATAATAAACATTGTCTTAGACCCCGTTCTGATTTTTGGCTATGGTCCATTTCCTGAAATGGGAATCGAAGGCGCCGCGCTGGCAACCGGCATCGGGCAGACCTTGACGCTTGCGATTTATCTGGTCGTTTATTTTGTGCGGCCAATTCGCGTGCATATCCGCAGGCAGTACATTTTGCTCAGCAAAAAGATGGTAATAAAGCTGTACTCCATCGGCATTCCCGCAACCTTGAATATTGCGCTCCCATCTCTTTTGATTTCGGCGCTCAATGCAATTTTGGCGGCATATTCCGAAGTGTATATTCTGGTTTTGGGAATATATTACAAATTGCAGACATTCATCTATCTTCCGGCTAATGGCATTGTTCAGGGGATGCGCCCCTTGATCGGCTATAACTACGGTGCGGGGGAGAATAAAAGAGTCAGCCAGATTTATAAAATCGTCTTGTGCATGAGCGGTATCATTATGGTGCTTGGAACAGTGATATGTCTGCTAATCCCCGGCCAGCTTATGGGGCTGTTTACCCACACAGAAGCGACAATCCAGACCGGGAAAACAGCCCTGCGTATCATCGGCGCCGGTTTTATTGTCTCGGCGGTTTCCGTTACATCTTCCGGCGCGCTGGAGGGACTTGGAAAAGGCATTCCTTCGTTACTGATTTCACTTTGCCGGTATGTTGTGGTTATCATCCCAACTGCGTTTTTACTCAGCAGCATTTTCGGAGCGGTTGGCGTCTGGAATGCGTTTTGGATCACGGAAGCGATTACAGCAATCATTTCTATTTGTGTTTACTACAAGGCAATATCACAAAGCCAGCGGAGCCAGTCAACAGTAAAATGAACGTTGCTTTCCCCCTTGGTGAAAATATCTTTTTTTGATACTGTAATAAAAAGAATATGTAACTATTGAATATGGGCATGAAAATAATATATTTATTCCGCAATTGAAATAATAAAATAAGATAGTATAATGGAACAGAAAGGAAGGACAAAATGATTTTGAAAGCCTGGAGGTGTTAAAATGGTAAAAATTATATCTGACAGTACATGTGATCTGTCACAGGAAGTTTTAGAAAGATACGATATAGATATTATTCCGCTTCATATTGTAAAAGGAGATGAAGAACTGGAGGACGGACCGCAGATAGACATTCACGCATTGTATGAGTGGGCTGATAAAAATAAGACTACACCAAAGACTTCAGCTCCATCTATAGAAACAGCAATGAATGTAATGCGACCATATATTGATGAAGGCAGGGAGATCATATGCTTTTCCATATCAAGTGAGATGTCGACATCAATCAACGTGATCAGAATGGCGGCAGAAGAACTTGATGCAGTAGATAAAGTTACGGTGATAGATTCAAGAAATCTGTCCACAGGAATAGGCCTGCTTGTTGTTGAGGCGGCAGTTATGGCAGCGGATGGTAAATCCCGTGAGGAGATAAAAGCCGGAATTGATGAATTGATCCCGAAGGTAAGAGCAAGCTTTGTTGTAGATACACTTGTGTACCTTTACAGAGGTGGCAGATGCAATGCTGTTTCTGCGCTTATAGGAGGAGCATTGGCGCTTCATCCCATGATCGTTGTAAAGGATGGTAAAATGGATGCAAGCAGGAAATATAGAGGTAAGATCGGTAAAGTCATAAAGAATTATGCAAAAGATCTGGAAGAGGACCTGAAAAACGCAATACCGGATCGGGTATTTATTACACATTCGGAATGTGATGCTAAGACAGTTGAAGAGGTGAGAGATTACATAGCCTCTCTTGGCATTTTTAAGGAAATTATAGAGACAAGAGCAGGTGGTGTGATTTCATCACATTGTGGGCCTGGCACACTCGGAGTGTTATTTATTGCAAAATAATGGAGTTCCATATGGTAAGTACTTTGAAGCCGCTCGGAAAATATAAACATTTTATAAATTATTAGCACTCACTATTGACGAGTGCTAATAATAGGTGTATAACATAGTCAAGAACAAAGGAAAGGAACAAAAAGCAAAGGCTTTGAGTTCTTGAAACATCCCGGTTCCAAAGAAACAGGTTGACACAGATTTTATAGATTAAGAAGGAGAGATGACTTATGTTGATGCCTAGTATTTTTGGAGAAAACTTATTTAACGATGATTGGATGGATTTTTCATTTCCTGATGTTGACAAGGTGCTTTATGGTAAACACGCAAAGAACGTTATGAAGACTGATGTCAAGGAAACAGACAATAGCTACGAAGTAGATATAGATCTTCCGGGATTTAAGAAGGATGAGATTGAGGCTAAGCTGGAGAATGGTTACTTAACTATCAGCGCAGCCAAAGGACTTGACAAGGAAGAGAAGGATGAAAAGGATGGCAAGTACATCCGCAAGGAGCGCTATTCCGGTGCTATGAGCAGGTCTTTCTATGTAGGCGATGAGCTGAAACAGGAAGATATCAAGGCAAAGTATGAGGACGGTATTCTTAAACTTTCAGTTCCGAAGAAGGAGCAAAAGAAAGTTGAGACCACAAAGCATATTGCTATTGAAGGATAAACTTAATTTAAATCATGTTATGAGAAGTCGCACAGGCCTATGGCCTGGGCGGCTTTTTAAATTAAAATACAAAGGAGCAGTATGATGTTTGCATTAGAGGGAAAGCATAAGAAATGGAAAAATGTCGATAAAGAATGCTATATTGTAATTTGCCTTTCAATCGGATATACTATAGCTTAATTATAGCGGAATGAGGGAAAAATAATGTCAAAAGATGAATATCTAATTACAGATGCCCCGTTAAAGGCACTGACAGTTTTTGCAATGCCTATGATTTTGGGCAGCTTTTTTCAACAAGTATATAATATGGCTGATTCAATCATTGTTGGTCAGTTTGTAGGCTCCTCTGCACTTGCGGCAGTTGGAGCCTGTGCTGCGCTTACGAATGTGTTCATTTGTATAGCACTGGGAGCCGGTGTAGGAGCCGGTGTACTTGTGAGTCGCTATTTCGGCGCCAGGGATTACGGCAAAATGAAAACAATAGTATCAACATCACTGATTAGTTTTCTGGTTTTAAGCGTACTTCTGGGTTTCTTTGGCTTTTTCTTTTCACATTCAATGATGAGCTTGCTACAGACACCTGCAGATATACTGGATGAGGCAGTGCTGTATCTTAGGGTTTATTTTGTGGGATTTCCATTTTTGTTTATGTACAACATACTTTCAACGATGTTTACATCGATTGGCGAGTCAAGGATTCCGTTGGGACTTTTGATATTTTCCTCTGTGTTAAATATATTTATGGATCTTTGGATGGTGGCAGGCCTTGACCTGGGAGTGTTCGGTGCAGCACTTGCAACTCTCATAGCTCAGGGAATATCTGCAGTGTTTTCACTTTTGATTTTCTTTAGCAGGATGCGCCGGTATAAAAGTCGCTTTGAATGGTTTGACAGGCATGAGCTTCATTCCATGCTTCGGATTGCTGTGCCTTCGGTTCTCCAGCAGTCTACGGTGTCAATTGGCATGATGATAGTACAGGCAGTTGTGAATCCGTTCGGTACACAGGCGCTTGCAGGATATTCGGCAACGATGAGGGTAGAGAATGTATTTTCACTGATATTTGTATCCATTGGAAATGCAGTTTCTCCGTTTGTTTCCCAGAATCTTGGAGCAAAGAAGACAGAACGTATCAAAAAAGGCTATCACGCTGCGCTGGTGTTAGACCTGTGTTTTGCAGTGCTTGCTTTTATAGTAATTGAAACACTGCATACTCAGATTTCCTCATTATTCCTGGGCAAAGACGGAACGGCCCTGGCATATCAGGTATCAGGGGATTATATGAGATGGCTTGGCTTCTTTTTCATTTTTATGGGTATAAAGATGGCCACCGATGGTGTGCTTCGTGGACTTGGCATCATGCGTCCGTTTCTCGCTGCAAATATGGTAAACCTGGCAATTCGCCTCTCGGTTGCCCTAATCTGCGCGCCGCGTTTCGGTATTGCATTTGTCTGGCTTGCTGTACCGGCCGGCTGGCTTGCCAATTTCCTGATTTCCTATGTGGCTCTCAGAAAATCCTGGCCGGTGGAATAGAAGGTACTGCTTAAAACTTAATTTTTTATGTTGCAAAGTGGACATTTCCATAATAGAATAAAGATAGAAAAGAACACAAATTACATTGAGTAATAGGCAAAAGAACTGCCATACTAATAAAGGGAGGTGTTTATATGGCAACTTCTAGTATCACGAAAAATTTTATTATATCAGGTCAGAAACAGGTGGAGATGTTTGCCGATGCGATTGAAGCATCTGCCAACGATAGAACACCTCGTGTACCAATCAATGTTACCTATTTGCAGGGAGCAGATGATATTATAAAATTTATGGAGAAAAGGAAGAAAACGGATGGAATCAGCAAATAATTTTATTGTGCTGAACATTCGTGAGTATTTAGCAAATGAGGACAAAAGGCTCGGAGAGGATAAATTAGTACAGCTCCTTTCCGAGTTTTCATGTCCGTTGAATCCGGATGTTGAGCGGTTTTTAAAGAAGCAGGCAATTGATTTTGCAAAGAAGCATCAGGCAGTTACATATTTAGTATTGTCATTAGAGGATGCAGAACTGTTAGGATATTTTTCCATTACAATTAAGCCGCTTGTTGTAAAGGCGGAGCCTTTTAGTAATACAGCCAAAAGGAAACTTGCCAGATTTAGCGAAATAGATAAGAATGAGCAGACTTATAATTTAGCAGCGTACCTGATTGCCCAGCTTGGAAAGAATTTTAATGATAAGGTAAAAGGAAGAATAACCGGACAAGAGTTGCTAGAAGCCGCAATTAGACAAACACAAATTTTACAGTATCAGGTTGGTGGTATGGTAGCGTTTGTGGAAGCAGAGAATAAGGAAAAATTACTAGCCTTCTATGAAAACTATGGTTTTAAACGGTTCGATACAAGACAGACAGTATTAGGCGATGCAGAATCGCATGAGCTTGTGCAACTTTTGAAATTGATTTAAAATAATTGTTCAGTAATGATTTATCCATTGTTGATTATCAGAATAAAATGTCTTCTATGATTTAATATTGAATCATAGAAGACATTTATATTGTATAATTTGCAAAGCTTTACAGGCTCTATAATTCAAGCTTCAGATAAATCTCATCCCTCTCATCCTGCTCAATTACCAGATAATGCTGGGTAATCTCATATGATGAGTGATTATAGACATCCATGAGCAGAGCGGGAGGTGTGCCATTTTTCCAGGCGTGATAGCCAAACGTCTTTCTAAGAGAATGACAGCTGATGTGCTCATCCTGCACTGTTTTGCCGGCAGCAGTCTTTACAATACGATATGCCTGCGTCCTGCTTATAGGCTGGTATCTGCAGGTATTCTTGGTAAAAATAAATTCATGGTCATTTGGATTACGTTCATTGAAATAATCTTTCAGAGCATCGGTGGCATTGTAGTTTAGAGTGACATAGTTATTTTTGCCGGTCTTTTGCTCGTTGATAAGAAAATGAGTGCGAAATTCATGATGTTTGAAATTGTAAACGTTGTCCCACTTTAATCTAAGCAGGTCACTAATTCTTAGTGCTGTGTTTAATCCCATCACAATTAAACAGTAATTGCGGCTGTTTGGACGGATGTCCTTATAGTACATCCTGAAAGCCGTGAGTTCGTCCTTGTTTCGGATTGGCTGTGTAGTTCCCATTGAATACTCCTTTATAGTAGAAAATGTTATCCGGCACGTACAATATGACAGACTTTCACCCTCAGAATATCCAAAATCAACAACACAATAATGGTAAGTTTAAAATAGAAAAAATGCAACATTTTGTAGTAAAATGTTGCATTTTTTTGCTTTACACCTACTATATCGGACGCCATTTTCAGAACTTAACCCCTGAAAAATAATTTTTTCAATAATTTTCTTTTCATTTTTCTATGTTTTTTTTGTTAGTCTTACAGGATTTAATCATATTTGTGCCAAAGATAAAGTAATTCTTGATGAAATATGACTAAATTGGCGTAAACATTTGATGTTTTTTAATCCACTTCCTTTTTGACCCATTATCAATCCACGAAAAATGCAACATTTTACTACAAAATGTTACATTATTCGGAAAAGCATGGACAAAGCTATTCCCTAGTGCATGGAGGTAGAAAATGCTCAAATTATCATTAAAGGAAGGGCAATATGTGAACATCGGAGACGATATCCGAATCGTGTTCGCGGGCGGAACCGGAAAGCACTGTCGATTACTGATAGATGCCCCAAAAGAACTGAATATCGCAAGATCCAACAACGAACCGGACCCGGCGAAGCGAAAAGATACATATTATCCCGACCCTGAGATTTCCAATGAGGCACAAAAAGAAATACAGCGCATCATCTGGAAGGAAAAAGCGCGTCAGAAAAAGACGCAAAGCAACTAACCATGTTAATAGGCGGCTGTGGCATCTGCCACACCCGGGAAGCCGCTTGTTATAGAAACCGCAACTGCTTAAATAAAAATATACACAAAGCAGCTGCAAAACCCTCGGGAAAAGGATTTCCAGAGGTCAAACATAATAACCCATGAATATGGGACAAGGAGGATTATATTATGGTAGTACAACACAACATGCAGGCAGCAAATGCCAACAGAATGCTCAACGTAACAACAAGCGCACAGTCAAAGAGCACAGAGAAGCTTTCATCTGGTTACAAAATCAACCGTGCAGCTGATGATGCAGCCGGACTTACAATTTCTGAGAAGATGAGAAAGCAGATCAAGGGTCTTGACAGAGCTTCAACAAATGCAGAGGATGGCGTATCTTCTGTACAGACAGCTGAGGGTGCATTAACAGAAGTTCACTCAATGCTTCAGAGAATGAACGAGCTTGCAACACAGGCAGCAAACGGAACAAACTCTAAGGATTCAGACCGTCAGGCAATTCAGGATGAGATAGACCAGCTGACAACTGAAATCGACCGTGTATCTGAAACAACCAAGTTCAATGAGACATACCTCTTAAAGGGCGATGCCGGAACAAAGACAATCAACATGAAAGCTCATGACGCAGGTCTTAAGGGAACACTGACAGACAATGGCGATGGAACAGCAACATTCGTAATGGATGCTCTTAATGTTGGTGATAAGGTTTCTATCGGTGGAAAAACTTATACTATTGGATCAGATGAAGCAAAGGTTGACGCTTGGTTTACAGATAATAATATTACTGATGCAGCAAATGCAACGGTTAAAGTAAATGGAACAGAATATAAATATACAGCGGGAATAGCCAAAGATGATGATAAGGATAAAGGAAAAGTCGAGGCAGGTTGGTATGAATCTGCTAATATGCCTACAGCCCCAAATGGTAAAGATAATGTGACATCGCCAGTTTATGCCGATGTTACTGCAATTAAGGATGCTGTCAAAGCTGGTGCAATAGCAGAGTCAAACGGTAAGACAATTACTGCTTTAAATGATACTAAAAACAATTTGACAGGTGTTGCAGATCCAGATGGTATCTCTGATACAGATGCAACAGTTATCTCTAAAAATAAGGCATATGAGCTTGCATCAAAGGAATTACTCAAGGCAAACCAGATTGGCGATACAGAGCATCAAGCAAAAGTAGGTGTCGGTGATGTTGATACAGCTGTTAACCTTACAAATGGAACAGGAACATTCAAAATTCAGACTGGACAAGCTCAGGTTGCCAACACATTAAGCTTCAGTCTCCATGTAGGTTCTGACGCTGACATGACAAACAAGATTCAGGTCAACATTGACTCTATGGATTCTGCAAGCCTTGGTATCAAGGGTATCAACGTTAAAGATGATTCCGGAAACGCTGCTACATATGCTATCGACGCTATCTCAGATGCAATCAGCAAGGTTTCATCACAGCGTTCATCACTCGGTGCAGTTCAGAACCGTCTTGAGCATACAATCAACAACCTCGATAACGTAGTTGAGAATACTACAACAGCTGAGTCTCGTATCCGTGATACAGATATGGCTTCTGAGATGGTTAACTACAGCAAGAATAACATTCTTGCTCAGGCTGGACAGTCTATGCTTGCACAGGCTAATCAGTCTAATCAGGGTGTACTTTCACTCTTACAGTAATCATCTACACTTTAATGTTGTACAAAGCAAAAGAGCTCGAAAGGGCTCTTTTGTTGTGTTGCATTAATATTTTGTTTATAAAAGAGTAAGAAAGTAAACACAGCATTTTCACAATTGCCCCGTATACTGACACTGTAAACAAAAGAAATACTCATATTAATCTTTTTCATATTTTTAGTTTAGCCGGTGCACTCCACATGTACCGGCTTCCTCTTTAATAGTAAGTAATGAAAAATCAGTTGATTCCGTAAAGTCCCTCGCTTATAATGATATTAAGACAGAGAGCCTTTCAGTCTATGAATTTAAAGGAATGGAGCCGGAAAATGCGGGTATCTAATATTCCAATTAATCAAGAATTTAGAGAGGATGTGAGAATTATGTGTAATCTGAGTACAGGAATTGAAGAAAGAGCTACTGAAAGAGCTACTGAAAAGACAAGCGAAAAGTTTATTCTGAATATGTATAAAAAGGGTTATACATTGGATCAGATCGCAGATGTAGCTGAAACAGGTGTTGATGAAGTTGAGGCAATTATTAAGAAGAAAGAGCCTGCAATGGCGTAACTATCATTATCAAAAATAAAACGTAATTTCTTGCATATCTCCATAGTATATGTTACGATTTTACTGTTGTTAAGACGAATCTAAAGGATGATGCTTGCACGCATCATCCTTTTTAAATACAGGAGAAGTAAATGGATATCAAAAGACAGGAAAGAGCGCCGATTTATGAGGCTCTTGAGGAGTTTAAGAAGAAGAGAGTTGTGCCGTTTGACGTGCCGGGACACAAGAGAGGCAGGGGAAATCCTGAGCTGGTGCATCTGCTCGGAGAAAAGTGTGTAGGGCTTGATGTCAATTCAATGAAGCCGCTTGACAATTTGTGCCATCCGGTTTCGGTAATCAGAGAGGCGGAGGAGCTTGCGGCGGATGCCTTTGGAGCGGCAAATGCTTTTCTTATGGTAGGAGGCACCACCTCTGCGGTGCAGGCCATGATTTTGTCCACCTGCAAGGCAGGAGACAAGATTATACTTCCGAGAAATGTTCATAAAAGTGCTCTTAATGCACTCGTGCTTTGCGGAGCGATACCGGTTTATGTCAATCCGCAGATGAATGCCAAGCTTGGTATTTCGCTTGGAATGGAGATTGACCAGGTGGCGAGGGCTATCGAGGAAAATCCGGATGCAAAGGCTGTGCTTGTAAACAATCCGACGTATTACGGAATTTGTTCTGACCTTAAGTCGATAGTTGCGCTGGCTCATTCGAAGGGAATCAAGGTGCTCACGGATGAGGCACATGGTACACATCTTTATTTTGGAAAGGGGCTTCCGATATCAGGAATGGCAGCCGGGGCAGATATGTCTGCGGTATCGATGCACAAATCGGGAGGAAGCCTGACACAGAGCTCTATTCTACTCACCGGAAGGGATGTAAATGCTGATTATGTGAGGCAGATTATCAACCTCACACAGACCACGAGCGCATCTTATCTGCTATTGTCAAGCCTTGATATATCAAGAAGAAATCTGGCACTCAGAGGCGAGGAATCCTTTGCCAAGGTGGCACAGATGTCGGAGTACGCAAGGCAGGAGATTAATTCAATAGGCGGATATTATGCGTATGGGCGTGACCTTGTAAACGGCACGAGCATATATGATTATGATGTGACAAAGCTGTCCATCTATACGCTCGATATAGGGCTTGCAGGAATAGAGGTATATGATCTGCTGCGTGATGAGTATGATATCCAGATAGAGTTTGGAGATATCTGTAATATACTTGCGTATATATCAATTGGTGACAGAATACAGGATATAGAGAGGCTTGTAGGTGCGCTGGAGGATATCAAGCGCCTTTACAGCAAGGACAAGACCGGACTTTTGTCGGGAGAGTACATAAATCCAAAGGTGGCGGTATCGCCGCAGGAGGCGTTTTATTCGCAGAAGAAATCAGTGCGCATTATGGACGCGGTAGGCGCTGTAAGTGGTGAGTTTGTCATGTGTTATCCACCGGGAATTCCGATTCTTGCACCGGGAGAGCTTATCACAAAAGAGATTGCGCAATACATTGTCTACGCAAAGGAAAAGGGCTGTTCAATGCAGGGAACAGAGGATCCTGCGGTAGAATATCTTAAGGTATTGGAGCAGTAAACAGGAGGAAAAGCTATGCAAATGTGGTTTTCACAATATCATACTGCCAATGTCAAGCTGGATGTAAGGATACAGGAGCAGCTTTTTTCAGGGCAGAGTGATTATCAGAAAATAGATGTGTTTAAATCATATGAGTTTGGCAAAATGGTCGCGCTGGATGGCGAGATTGTTTTTTCGGACACAGATGAGTTTATATATGATGAGATGGTCACACATGTGCCGATGGCGGTCCATCCGAATGCAAAAAGGATACTTATAATAGGTGGCGGCGACGGCGGCGTGGCAAAGGAGCTAATCAAATATCCGTCTGTCGAGCATATTGATGTGGTTGAGACAGACAAGATGTTTGTCGATGTATGCAGGCGGTTTTTTCCAGAGGTAGCATGTGGACTTGAGGATGAAAGAATTTCCATGTTTTATGATGATGGTCTGCGATTCTTACGCAGAAAGCATGATGAATATGATCTGATAATCAACGATTCCACAGACCCGCTCGGACATACGGAGGGACTTTTCACAAAAGAGTTTTACGGAAGCTGCTATAAGGCACTAAAGGATGATGGAATCATGGTTTATCAGCACGGCAGTCCTTTTTATGATGAGGATGAGCTTGAGTGCCGGAAAATGCACAGAAAGGTGTATAAATCATTTCCTATAAGCAGGGTATATCAGGCACATATTCCAACCTGTCCGTCAGGCTACTGGCTGTTCGGGTTTGCATCGAAGAAATATCATCCGCTTTATGATCTGGATGCAAAAAGATGGGATGCACTGGGGCTTAAAACCTGGTATTATACAACACATTTACACAGGGGAGCCTTCATGCTTCCGAAATATGTGGAGGATTTACTCGAGGAAGAGGAAACAAAGTAAAACAAATTAGAAAAACTATATCATAACCAAAGCGAATCAGGAGGACAAAAATGAGCAGATTACTTATTATCGGATGTGGTGGAGTTGCGCAGGTGGCAATCAGAAAATGCTGCCAGAACAGCGAGGTATTTACCGAGATTATGATTGCAAGCAGAACCAAGTCAAAATGTGACGATTTAAAGGCAAAGCTTGAGGGAAAGACAAGCACAAAAATTGAGACTGCAAAGGTTGATGCCGACAATGTGGAGGAATTAAAAGAGCTGATTAGCGCATACAAGCCGGATGCGGTTTTAAATGTTGCGCTTCCGTATCAGGATCTTACAATCATGGATGCATGTCTTGCGTGTGGAGTTGACTACATCGATACTGCCAACTATGAGTGTGAGGATACTGAGGATCCAAAGTGGAGAGCAATCTACGAAAAGCGCTGCAAGGAGCTTGGATTTACGGCATATTTTGATTATTCATGGCAGTGGGCATATCAGGAGAAATTTAAGGAGGCAGGGCTTACAGCTATTCTTGGAAGCGGATTTGACCCGGGTGTGACCTCTGTTTATTCTGCATATGCGCTTAAGCATTATTTTGATGAAATACATACTATAGATATTCTCGACTGCAATGGCGGTGACCATGGATACCCGTTTGCGACAAACTTTAATCCGGAGATAAATCTGCGTGAGGTTTCTGCGAACGGCTCATACTGGACAGACGGCCACTGGGTAGAGACAAAGCCTATGGAGTGGAGAGCGCAGTACAATTTTGATCAGGTCGGAGAAAAGGATATGTATCTGCTTCACCACGAGGAGATTGAGTCGCTCGCCAAAAACATTCCGGGAATAAAGAGAATCAGATTCTTCATGACCTTTGGACAGAGCTATCTCACACATATGAAGTGTCTTGAGGATGTAGGCATGCTAAGGACAGACCCGATTATGGTGGACGGAAAGGAAATAGTGCCAATACAGGTGCTTAAGGAGCTGCTTCCTGACCCTGCATCATTGGGACCTCGCACAGTCGGAAAGACAAATATCGGATGTATTTTTACAGGTGTCAAGGACGGAAAGGAAAAGTCAATCTACATCTACAATGTATGTGACCATCAGGAGTGCTACAAGGAGGTTGAATCGCAGGCGATTTCCTATACCACAGGTGTGCCGGCAATGATTGGAGCCATGATGGTGGTAAAGGGACTTTGGAAGAAGCCGGGAGTGTTCAACCTCGAGGAGATGGATCCGGATCCATACATGGAGGCTCTTAATAAGTTCGGACTGCCTTGGCAGGTAGTGGAGAATCCGGTTCCTGTGGATTGCTATAAGACTGAGGATGAGTCAGTACATATGGATTAGTCCGGAGGCCGGTATGAAGATAAATGAATTAAGAACTCCCTGTTATGTGATAGACGAGGGAAAATTAACTGAAAATCTTTTGATATTAAACGGTGTCATGCAAAGGACAGGTGCAAGGATTCTTCTGGCACAGAAGGCATTCAGCGCATTTTATGAATATCCTCTTATCGGCAGATATCTAAGCGGGACAACTGCAAGCGGGCTTTTTGAGGCCCGCCTTGCACATGAAGAAATGGGAAAGGAAAACCATGTATTCTGTCCTGCTTTTTTGCCGCAGGAGATGGATGAGCTGGTAGAAATATGTGACCATATTGTATTTAATTCCGTATCGCAGTATCTGCTTCACAGGGATAAAATAGAAAAGGCTGATAAAAAAATAAGTGTCGGGCTCAGAATAAACCCTGAGTGCTCCACACAGGAGGGGCATGAGATATATGACCCATGTGCGCCGGGCTCAAGGCTTGGGATAACGAGAGATGCACTCGATAAGGCTATTAAAAACGGGCTTGATTTATCACGTATAGAGGGCTTTCATTTTCACACGCTCTGTGAACAGGATTCGGATGCGCTCGAAACGACTCTTGCAGCGGTAGAGGAGAAATTCGCAGATCTGCTGTATGGACTTAAGTGGCTCAATATGGGAGGCGGACACCACATCACAAGGGCAGATTATGACATTGAGAGGCTTGAAAAATGCATTATGCATATGCGTGACAAATACGACCTGGAAATCTATCTGGAGCCGGGAGAGGCGGTTGCGCTTGATGCAGGATATCTGGAGACAACGGTGCTTGATATAGTTGAAAACAATGGCATAAAGATACTCATTCTGGATACCTCAGCAGCCTGCCATATGCCGGACGTGCTTGAGATGCCGTACCGTCCGCCGCTTATGGACAGTGGCGAGCCGGGTGAGAAGAAGTATACCTACAGATTGTCCTCATGTACCTGTCTGGCAGGTGATGTGATAGGGGATTATTCATTTGACAGAGAGATAAAAACCGGCGACAGGCTGTGCTTTTGCGATATGGCAATCTACTCGATGGTCAAAAATAATACCTTTAACGGCATGCCGCTTCCGGACATTGCAGTAATGGATGAAAATAACGATTGTAAGGTTATCAGGAGATTCGAATATGAAGATTTTAAATGCAGGCTGTCCTAGAGCAGACGGCTTTTATATGCCGGCAGAGTATGCTCCACACAAGGGTACCATCATCATCTGGCCAAAGCGCCCGGGCTCATGGATTTACGGTGCCAGGCGGGCAAGAGAGGCTTTTGCTGAGGTGATATGTGCAATAGCAGAGTCTGAACAGGCATATGTGCTCGCTGAGGCAGATGTGATAGACAATGCAAGGTCTGTTGTGGAAGCTGTCAGAAAGCAGAAAAATTATCAGGAAAATTTCCCGGTGAAATATATACAAATGGAGTCAGATGATGCCTGGGCCAGAGATGTGGGGCCAACCTTCGTGAAAAATGAGGATGGCGCTGTCAGAGGAATCGACTGGTGTTTTAATGCCTGGGGCGGCAAGGTGGACGGACTGTACGCAGACTGGACAAAGGATGACAGAGTAGCGGCTTTATTTTGCAACAAAGCCGGATACGACATGTATGATGCGCATCCGTTTGTCTTAGAGGGTGGAGCCATCCACACAGACGGAGAGAAAACTGTGATAGTGACGGAAAGCTGTCTGCTCAGCAAGGGCAGAAATCCGGAATTATCGAAGTCTGAAATAGAACAGAAATTAAAGGATTATCTCGGTGCCGAAAAAATTATCTGGATTCCTTATGGAATATACAATGATGAAACCAACGAGCATGTCGACAACGTATGTGCATTTACAAGCCCGGGGCATGTGGTGCTTGCGTGGACTGATGACATGGATGACCCACAGTATCAGATGTCCTCAGCGGACCTTGAAATATTGGAAAATGAAACTGATGCAAGCGGCCGGAAAATTGAGGTTCACAAGGTTTACATTCCAAAGAAGCCGGTGTGTATCACAGAATATGAGCTTTCGGGCTTCACCTTTGAGGAGGATGAGGATGAGCGCGAGGCAGGAGAACGCTTAGCGGCAAGCTATGTGAATTTTTACATCACAAACGGCGGTGTGCTTATTCCACAGTTTGGTGATGTGATGGATGAGCCTGCGCTTAAGGCAATCGGAAGCCTTTTTGAGGGAAGAAAAGTGTATCCGATATATGCGCGCGACATAATTGTCGGCGGGGGAAATATACACTGTATCACACAGCAGATACCGCAGTAATTTAATTCAGGATGAGAAAGGTGAATAGTATGAGAGAGGTTACAATTGCTGCAATCCAGATGAGCTGCAGCCGTGACGTAAAAGAAAATATTGAAAAAGCAGCAAAGCTTATAAGGGCTGCGGCAGAGGCAGGAGCACAGATAATACTTCCTTCGGAGCTATTTGAGAGACAGTATTTCTGTCAGGAGAGGCGCTACGATTATTATGACTATGCAAAGCCGCTTTCTGAAAATGATGCGGTGCAGAGCATGAAGGCACTTGCAAAGGAGCTTGGCGTAGTGATTCCTGTGAGCTTTTATGAGGCTGGAGAGGGCAGACAGCTTTTCAACTCAGTGGCGGTGATAGATGCCGATGGAGAGGTGCTTGGAATATACCGAAAGACACATATCCCGGACGATCATTATTATCAGGAGAAGTTTTACTTCACACCGGGAAATACAGGCTTTAAAGCTTTTAAGACAAGATATGCAACAATTGGAGTCGGCATATGCTGGGATCAGTGGTTCCCGGAAACGGCAAGAGGCATGGCTTTAAAGGGCGCGGAGATACTTTTTTACCCTACAGCCATAGGCAGCGAGCCGATACTGGAATGTGACAGCATGCCACACTGGAGAAGGTGTATGACCGGACATGCAGCCTGCAATCTGATGCCGGTAGTGGCGGCAAACAGGATAGGCACAGAGGAGGTTGTACCGTGTGCAGAAAACGGAAACCAGAGCTCTGCACTGACATTTTATGGTTCTTCGTTTATCACAGACGCAACCGGAGAGGTTGTTGAGCAGATGGACAGAGTATCGGAGGGCTTCATACTCCACAGTTTTGATTTGGATGAGCTGGAGAGTGAGAGAAAGAGCTGGGGGCTGTTCAGGGACAGGCGTCCGGAGATGTATGGGGAGAATTAGCTTAGATTACCCTAATGATTGCAAATTAATTTAAAGTTAATTTAAAACACAGGATACAGCAAAGGCGCTATATCCTGTGTTTTTTATAGTTCCATATTAGTGTATTAGAACATCGGAAAAAATACATATTATTGTTTCAACAGCACTTTGATGTCTTCCTCCGGTGTGGTAATAGGTGCAATCCCATAGTTTTCTACCAGAAAGTTCAGAATGTTAGGAGAAAGGAACGCCGGTAGAGAAGGACCGAGACGGATATTTTTTATACCAAGATGTAACAGTGTTAAGAGGATGCAGACTGCTTTCTGTTCATACCAGGAGAGTACAAAGGAAAGCGGAAGCTCGTTTACTGAACATCCAAATGCATCCGCAAGTGCTATTGCAACCTGTATCGCGCCATAAGCGTCATTACACTGTCCCATATCCATCAGTCGCGGAAGACCACCAATTTCTCCAAGATTTAGATCGTTGAAACGAAATTTTCCACATGCCAGAGTCAGGACGATACTGTCAGGAGGCGTCTGTTTTACAAATTCTGTATAGTAATTTCTGCCCGGTTTGGCACCATCACAGCCGGCAACCAGGAAGAAATGACGGATAGCTCCTGATTTTACGGCCTCTATTACCGTATCCGCATGGGACAGGATTGCTGAATGACCAAAACCGGTTGTTACCTGTGTGCCGCCATTTATGCCTGTGAAGGTCTGATCCTCCTTGTAACCACCGAGCTCAAGTGCTTTTTCAATAACAGGAGTGAAATCCTTCTGTTCATCGATATGAACAGTACCCGGGAAGGCAACCACTTCTGTTGTGAACACTCTGTCGATGTAGCTGCTTTTTGGAGGCATCAGACAATTTGTGGTGTAGAGAATAGGAGCAGGAATATGATCAAATTCTTTTTGCTGATTCTGCCATGCTGTTCCGAAATTTCCTTTCAAGTGAGGGAATCTCTTTAAGAGTGGATATGCATGGGCAGGGAGCATTTCACCATGAGTGTAGATATTGATTCCCTTTCCATTTGTCTGTTCAAGCAAAAGCTGCAGGTCCTTTAAATCGTGTCCGGTTACTACGATAAAAGGTCCCTTTTCCACCGTAAGCGTAACATCTGTTGGCTCCGGTGTTCCATAGGTTTGTGTATTTGCCTTGTCTAGAAGTGCCATGCACTTTAGATTGATTTCACCTACCTTGAGAACTGTTTGAAGCAGCTCATCCATACTTTCTGCGTAACCAATCCTGAACAAGGCTTCACAGAAAAACTGATTTACCTCGGGATCTTCAAAATTCAGGACATATGCATGATAGGCATATGCAGCCATTCCGCGAATACCAAAGAGAATAAGTGACTTCAGGGAACGGATATCTTCATCAGCATTCCATAGCTGTTGCATATCATATTCGTCAGTTCGTCCACAAGGAGACTGACATTTATTACAGTCGCCAACCAGAGAGTCTTTTTCTGCTCTGACCTTTTGTATCATATCTTCAATTGCTGCATTATCAAAGCTTACATTTGTAATTGTGGTAAATAAGCCCTCGATAATGGTCTGCCAGGTCTTTTTTGAAACAGCTGATGTGTCATCGACAGCTCTCGCCAGACCAATCAGTGCGCCTGTCAATTCATCCTGTAACTGTGCAGTATCTGCCTTTTTTCCGCAGACACCTGTATTTCCGGTACAGCCGGTGCATCCGGCCGTTTGTTCACATTGAAAACAAAACATATTTTTTTCCTCCATCAGTAGTTTTTTTATGTTTCTGATAGAATAATAGCGTTATAAAAACAACTTGTATGTTTGATTTCCAACATAACGAATGCTTTTGAAAAAAATTTATCTATTATAATTAGAATAGTTTTTTCTTAATCCCTTAACAATAATAAACATAGTCACAAATTCAGCTGCCGGAAAAGCAAGCCACACACCTGTCATGCCAAAGGCGGCTGAAAGTGCGAATGCGAAAATGCTTATAGCGATAAAACCACGCATGATAGATGCCGCAAATGCATATTTTACGGACTCAACGGCACTTAGGATAGCAGAACCTACTATATTGATTCCGGCAAAAATAAAGCCTGTAAAGTAAATGCGCAGTCCGCTCTCGGCATACGAAGCAAGCCTGGCATCGTGCTCGCTGTTGAAAACAGATGTCACAAAAGGTGCAAAGGTGCATATGAACAAAATGAGCAGTGCAGCAATTAAGAGAGATGAAACGACAGCCATCCTGAGTATCGAACCTACATTTTTTCTGAGTCCTCTGCCGTAATAGTCGCTGATAAGAGGCTGTGAACCCTGTGCTATTCCGTTGAACAAAGCTACAGCGACCAGTGATGTATTGGCAACCACACCGTATGCTGCCACACCGATATTTCCTGCAAGCCTCAGGATAATCATATTGAAGACAATAGTTATGACACCTGATGATATCTCAGCAACAAAGGAAGAAACACCAACCTGGCAGGAGTAAAAGAGCCTCTTGACAGATGGAACCGTCGGCTTAAGCTTTATGGAGCATTTGTCTGAGCAGAAGTGAATACAGCATATCAGGATGCCTATAATCGGTGAAATAGCAGTAGCTAAAGCGGCTCCCTCCATACCAAGTCCAAGCGGGAACATGAGTATGTAATCAAAAACAATATTAAAAAGGCTGCTGAAAAGTGTGGCACACATGGCAATGGATGGTGCGCCATCATTTCTTACGAAAGCGTTGCACACATAGTTGCACATGAAAAACGGCGTAAAAAGCATGAAAATACGTGTATAGTTTTTACCGGTATTTATAATTGCCGAATCTCCGCCGAGCAGCCCTACGAGCCTGTCCGGGATGAAAATACCAATCAATATGAACATAACGCTTATTATAATACACCACAGCAGGGCATGAAAAAAGTAGCTCTCGCCGGATGTATCGCCCTTATTTTTCTCTACGACATATCTGATGGCGGAGCCGACTCCGATCATCGCGCCTATGGCAAAAATCAAATTGTATACAGGCAGCACCAGATTGAGCGCGGTGATACCGTTTGAGCCGACCGCCTTTGATATAAAGAAGGTGTCGGCAAGTATATATAATGACATACCCACCATGCCGAGTATGTTTTGTGAGACATATTTTACAAATAATTTTTTCATAATAGCTATATTGTAAATGCATCTGTCATTTAAATCAATGACAATTTTTTGTAGGTCGGGATGAGTTCAAAATGAGGCATTTTGACTATTGAAATATTTTTTCCGGTAAATTATAATAAATATGTTGAAAAAAATTGGGATTACTAAAGGAGGATAATTATGGAAAATAATAAGCTTTCAACAGGTTTAACCGTATGGTTATGGATTATTTTCGTGGTGAATGTTCTTGCAGCAATTGGCGGTATTGTCGTTGCACTGGGTGCTTCAGTCGTAGGAGCTGCTTTAGGATTAGGTTCGATATATGTCGTACTGAGTTTCATTGGTGTTATACTACAGATTGTCATAACTGTTTCTATCGGTATTTTGCTTTTCGCACACAAAAAGATTGGTTTGGTGCTTATTTTTGCATTTGCAGCCCTGGGATTCATTGTAAGTATGGTTACATATGCCGTTACAGCACAGCTTGGTGTTGGTAATATTGTCAAAGCAATTATTTCAGCCATTCTTATGCCGGTTATTACATATTTATTTGCAAAGAACGACATTGCAAATGGCACAATAGCTTAGAGCAATAAAAAATAAGATGAAAATTAAATAATGTTTTATTAATCCGCTATACGATAGGTGAGTATAGCGGATTTTTAAGTTTGCGCGCCATGGGCGCGCTCTAACGGGTGCAAGTCCCGAATACTCCTAGATAGTGGGAAGTGTATAGCCGAACAGCAAGGGTGTCTACCGTGAGGTAGAATCTGAAGGAAGCTGTAAGCAAATCTCTGGTACGACGAACAGAAATCACATATAAGGCTAGGCTACGAGAGATAAGTTGGCTTAAAGCAAGAAGAACAAAAAAGCAAGTAATGTAGAAAATCAGGCAATAAAGCTTCTGTCAAAAGAAGAATTGATCAGGAAAATAGAGGTGATTAAAAAAGAACTGAGATCCTATACCTGGCGAGACTTGGAAACAAATGGTAAGTTTGCTAAGAATGATAAACTCTCCTTCATTACGGATGACATGCTTATAGCAGGATGCGATATAGGCAGTGAAACTCATTATATTAGGGCAATCGATGTCAGATGAAGAGAATTACGTAATGGGGCATTCGAGTTTAGCAATACTTCAGAAGGCTTTGCGAATGCCAAGGCATGTATGCTGGTACTTGCGGCAAAAATGGTGCTGCAGCTGACAATTTAACATTTTATCCAGAAAAATATATTGACAAAAATGTGCAAATTCAATAAAATTATTAACCATAAGGGCACACTTATGGAAACATAGGGTCGCAAAGCCAGAGTCTAAAACAGTTACATGTAGTAATGACAGTTCGGCTGCAACAACCGGTGAATACCGGTTGCTGCAGCCTTTTTGTATGTATGAAAAGTTTATTGAAGTATGAGGTGAAAAGATATGAATGAAAAATTTGATTTTCTGCCACTTGGGAGCATTGTAGTAGTAAGCGGTGGCATAAAAAAATTTGTGATTGTTGCAAGAGCACTGCAGGTAAATATAAATGGCTGTAAACAGTTCTTTGATTATGCTGCCTGCCCATATCCTGAGGGAATGAATGGTGACAGGCTTATGTATTTTCAGCATACAGATATCAGCAGGGTTGTGTTTGAAGGGTATGTAGATGATGATGAGATAATGATGTGTGACAACATCTTTAATGCCATGGAGAAAACAGAAATAGAGCGCGCAGATGTAAGAAAACTCAAAAAAAGCATGGTGAACTGATATGGCAAAAAAGAATGACAGAAAAGAATACAATAAACTGAAGAAAAAGAAAGCTGACAATAAAAAACAGCAGGAACAGTGCCAGTCAGAGATAGATGTGCTTGATGAGAAAATAGAGAGGCTGAAGGCGGCATACAGGAAGCTGGATGATGCCAAGGAGGCTATTGATGATATCAAGCATAACCAGAGGAATATGATAAATTCAGACCTTTATCAGTGCATGTGGACAGGCAGCAATGCACAGGAATGTTATGAATCATGTGAGAGCGGAAATTTATATACAGCTTATGACGGATATGTGTCGAATATAGATGCAGCGGAGGATGCCATCAATTGGGAAATAAATACACTAAAAGAAAAAGTGAATGAAAAATATGGTGTGCTTTCAGGACTTGTTAACGCATGGGATGATCTGTGCACGAAAATACAGAATTTTTTCAATTAATAAAAGTGAGAGGAGAAATACAAAGATGGAAATCAGCCTTGATAATATGCAGGTATCTTTTATGACTGCCGGTATAAAAACAGCTTCTGATTCCGTAAGTCTCACAGCGGCAGAGACAGAAATCAAAAGCAGATCTGAAGCAATGGACAAATTTCAGGAAGAATACAGGCAGCTGAAAGCCTTTGTGAAAGATTACAGAGATACTTTAAATAATGATCTGGCAAAAATAGACCTGATAATAAATGCAATAAATGAAAATGACAGAAAACAGGGAGATTATATTAAAAATGGTATTGGACTATCAGATACAGCTGTGATACCATAAAACTAGGAGATGAAAATGGAAGGGTTTCAGATAAATTATACGGATCTCAGCGATCTGTTCTGGGAATATAAGCGAAAAATTGAAAATCTAATTGAAAATATTGATAACTGCATAGAAAAAATCAATATGTTTACGGAAAATGCAGTATTTACAGGGAAAACCGGAGACGCAGTAAAGAGTTATCTTGGTGAAGCACATATAACAATCCTGTCAGGCATTAAAGTAACTGCACAGACACTGCTTGACAATATGGCAGCATACAAGGATGGATACCGTGCCATTGATAGCTCGACGAACTTCAAACTGGATGAAGAAGCAATACAGGAATTCAGGAAAAAGCTGGCATCAAACTATGAGGATACTGATGAGTATATGGGCAAAATAAGAAGTGCACTTTCAGAAGTATCGGACATATCTGATGTGGGCATGCCGGACAGTAACGGAGTATTTGATATCCATGAGCAGATGGACAGCGACCTTATAAAGCTTGTCTCAAATGTAAACAGCTACGAGAGGGAAAATGTGGTACGGCTTGAAAATTCAGTAGAGCTGCTTCTGGAAAATCTGCAGTCATGTTTTTCAAAAATAGGCCTTAGCCAGGGTGCGATTGAGAGCTATAAAACAGGCAGTTTTATCACAGATAAAGACGCAGGTGCCCTGAACACGGGCATTAAAATATTTGGAGACCTGCATGAGAAGAATAAAGAAGCATACGATGAAATCTATGAGACAGAACAGAAGATAAAGGATGAAGCCGAAAAGAGAAAGACACAGGGAATCTGGAGGACGGTTGGAGGAGCAGTACTAATTGCGACGGGTGTAGCATGCATAGTGCTGACAGGAGGTGCTGCAATACCAATAGTAGCTGACGTTGCAGTAGCAGTAGGAAGCGGAACAGCAGTATTCGGAGCTGCAGATGCCATAGAGGGCACTCAGGATATTTATTATGGAAGCACAGGTGACATTGACAGCACGGCAGTAAACGGCATAAAGGATGGCCTGTTTCAGGGAAACGAGGACGCATATTATCTGACAGAAAATGCCTTTGCATTTGCGGCATCCGCAATGATTCCAATCGGTCAGGCATCTACAGCGGGAAATCTGACATTCAAAAGCACAGCAACAATAGTCGCCAAAGAAGGCATCTCAATGGGAGCCGGAGCCGGTGCGCAGAAGATAACCACAGATGTGACAGGAAATGATACAGCAGGAATGGTTGCCGGTATGGTTGCAAGTGGAGTAACTGCAAAGGGGCTGAATGGAATTGAAGCAGAGGCGAACAAGCTGGCGAAAGCCCCAAAAGGGCTTGATGGAGTAACCGAGGGAACTGGAAATGTAGCGGAAGATGTTGGGAAAGCCGGAAAAGGGCTCGAGGGAGCAGCCAAGGGAGCCGAGAGTGCAGCGGAAGATGCTGGGAAGGTTGTTGAGAGTGGTACAGATTCTTGGAATATGGTTGAAGGTGGGGGAACTATTAATGGAAGAGAATATTCTCAACATGCAATGGAAAGAATGGCACCTGACACTCCACAAGTTAGGGCTGAGTTAAGTAGAAGAGCAGAAAAATCAGCAACACAAAGAGGTCTTAAGGTGGGAACTCAAGAATACTACGAATATTGCAAAAAATATGTTGACCCAAGAAATATTCCCCCAAGTGTTATTGAAGATGCTATTTCATCTACTAAAGGAATTCCTGGAAATAGACCTGATACATTTATTCATGAAACAGCAGATGTTAAAATTGTTATTAACTCTGCAGGCAAAGTTATTACAGTCATACCAAAATGATAGGAGAATTAGAAAATGTATATAAAATATGATGAATCTGAGCTTTTTGAATTTTTTGAATGTGAGCCAGTACCTGTTGGAGATGATGATGCGGGAGACTTGATTTTTACGTATAGTGATAATGAATTTAAATTGATTTTATTTTTATCAACATATGAAATGTATGTGAATATATCTATTACGTACAAAGACAATATAGTCTATAGTCAAAAGTATAGTAATGTATTGGAGATTAATCAGATAGAGCGGCAAAATATTAAAATTGTACTGAAGGATGGAAATACCCTTATACTAAAGAAGAATCCTCAAATTGGGGTAATCGCTGAATAAAGAACGATTTTAAGAGCATATTCAGTAAACTATAATTGCTATTGTATCTAAGGTGTCTAATATTATTGATGATTTAAGAAGCATCTAAAAAGACTAATTAAATGATTAACCCCAAAATAAATTTACAATATTTTGGGGTTATGATTTAGTATTAAAAGCGGTAATTTCGATTTAAATATTGCTTCAGAAGGCGGTAAATCACATACAGATTTTGCCATAAAGGCGGTATCGGATTCTTTTGATTTACATAAAGAGAAAGATAAGTAAAGGACAGACACCTAAGGATAGATTAGAATGGAAGCAGGCGAGTGAATATTGGACTAAAGAATCACCTGTTGCAAGAGGAAATAATTTCAATAAAACAGTGCGAGAAGCAGATATTTATGATTATCATGAAATATTTCTAGAAAATGGAAAAAGATTAGATTCATATGACCCAGATGCTGGAGAGATAATTTCTAGAAAAGCAACAGATTTGGATAAGATTAGTGAAGAAACATATAGGAGATATTTGTCAGAGTTTTCATCAAAATATTCCGAAGGAACAAAAATAAGATCTAATGCATATCTAGAACTTGATGGACAAGAACTGAGAGGACAGTATATATTAGAGATACCAGCAAGTAATGCTAATTTAAGTAATATTGATTATTATGAAAAAATTGCATCTGAATATGATGTGATTTTAAGGTTTACGGAGGAAGTACAATGATAGAATTAAATTCTAAAATCAAAGAAGCGTTAATTGAAATAGATTTTATTAAGAGATATGAAGAGGTGTCAAATAAATTTAATGCCGAAAGAACACCTTCAAAAAGTCGATTAGTATATATTGATGGTGAAGAAGTTATGGAGATAATTCAAGATTTGGGATATTCTCCGCTATTTGATAGTAAAGAAAAATTTTATAAGATTAGGGAAGAGCAAGTTGAAAGGTTTACATTGGGAGTTCATATTATTCTACAAGGTGGAATGGTTGATTTAGTTTGGGTAGTCAGAGAGAATGGTGAACTGCTTCTTGGGGCACCTTGGGGTACCTATTCAAGAAGACTGATTGATAGCAGTTACAGAATAAAAAAACCGATTTTTGGAACATATGAGGATTTGGAACAAATTTTAAAAATTACTTTTAAAATGTATGAAGACTTTAAAAACGTATTATCTGGTTACCTGAATCAGTGAACCTTGTTTCAAAATGAAAAGGCACACAGGAAATGTTTGCCATATTTGTTATCGTACACTAAATTTTGAAAATGCTGCATAATTTTGCGTTCAAAAAACAGACTGCATCATTTGTGTGCAGCTGCCATTGCCATATTCAGCTACCTGTTGTCAGGTGATGAATGCAAAGCTGTCATAAAGACGCTTTAAAGTAAATCTCCAGCGATTCCTGCCCTATGATTCGAAGGATATTATATGCGATCATTGTCAGCTCCAGCACCAGTTTGTTGCTCTCAAACTTTCCCAACGGGAGTCTTTCAACATCCCCACAGATGTGACAGGAAATGATACAGCAGGAATGGTTGCCGGTATGGTTGCAAGTGGAGTAACTGCAAAGGGGCTGAATGGAATTGAAGCAGAGGCGAACAAGCTGGCGAAAGCCCCAAAAGGGATTGATGGAGTCTCCAAGGGAGCCGAGAGTGCAGCAGAAGATGCGGGGAAGATTGTTGAGTGGTAAAAAGACTGGTACTGTATGGGATAATATTACTAGTACAGCTGATAATATGCCTGCTACTAAAATACCTGCCACATTTAAAATTGATTTGGATGGAAACATTAATTATGTGAATCCTGAAACAGGAACGAACACATTATGGACAAATTCAAATGCAACTAAACATATGGGTGAGTATGTAAGTAGATTTGGAGATGAAAGTTGGAGCATTGGTACTCGAAGTCAAGCGATGTTAGAAAGTTATTCTGCATCACTTAATAAAGCAATGGAAACAATAGGCACAGAGACACCTGGAAGATATTTTGGAACATATGGCAATTGGGAACTTGGCATTAATACTGAGACTGGTGTAGTATATCATGCAAGGATGATTAATTAGGTGAAAAAATGAAGTTTGAAAAAGTATTTAATAATAAAAAATATGTTCGAAAAATAGAAAGTATGGGGGAGGGGCTTGTTTTGTTTGAAATATCAGTTGTTGATAAAAGAGTAGGACAAAATTACCATTTATTTTTTGAGGATAAGCGAAAGCCTCCGTTGGATATAGCAATTAATCCAGACGATGGAATGATAGAGTATATTAGTTATTTTGCTCAAGATGAAATGATTAATAATATTAGTGATATTCCCGAAATTATAAATGAGGATATGGGAATTAGTATATGTAATAAAGATTTCAATGAGGATAATATGAATGTTACCGTAGATGGGAGATTCAAATTTTGGAAATTAGAAAATACAATTTTGATATTGAAAAATGATATTGAGGAACTTGTGCTAAATGCATATAGGATTAATGATTTAAATAATTTATTGTTTCTAGGAGATGATTTTGTTGGAATAGAATTTAAAAATTTGAATCAAGAGGAAATACTAGAAATTCATAATTCGAAATGTTTGCTATAATTAATTATGGTTATATTTTCGGACATCCACAACCTACAACTTTTGCAAGTCTATTAATTAACCATCATGGCTGTTGCGAAGCAATTAAGAATCCATGATGTTAATTAATAGACACTAGTGAAATTTTGCCGAGTTGGGTATACGAACGAACATTGAAAAATGACATGCTGATGTAACGCACTCTTAGTAACAAAATGTTGCGAAAGGGTGCGTTTTTCTGTGAAGGTATTTTTATAAATGGTAAGGGTATTTTATAAAAGTCAGTATTACAAGCGGTATTTCAGACATAAAAAATGGTCTCTAAAAAGCGGTAATCCATTTACAGATTTTCTTCGTTATACTGATAATTTTAAGAGATGCATTTCTGTATAATGATGAAATCGTTGTACTCAGACCAAAGTGTCGGACAAAGTTTTTAGCCTTTTCTGGAAAACTATACAGTATCTGCATTTCTGCTAATGGAGAATTATAGCTGCTCCACAGAACTGATGTTTTTATAGGTGCTAGAAAACCTAATAGTATCTGATTTTATGTAAGAAGCATCCGACCCTGCATTTATTATTTCAGTACGAGGTTTTATATTAAATTTCTTCATATTGTGGTGGTATGAGGTGAAAAGATATGAATGAAAAATCTGACATTCAAAAGCACAGCAACAATAGTCGCAAAAGAAGGCAGCTCAATGGGAGCCGATGCGCAGAAGATAACCACAGATGTGACAGGAAATGATACAGCAGGAATGTCTGTTGATGAACATTCTAATACACTAAAGACGTTGGATGAGGTATTTGAAGGAAATAGGTTAGATTATGACAATACTGCATTTAAAATAAGAAGTGGAGTTGATGGAGTCTCAAAATCTGTAGGTAATGCTGATATAGTATATGGCAAAATAACATATATATTAGATGACGTAGATGGAGATATTTTGGGAATATATGATGCTAAAACAGGAGTACTAACCCAGCAATTTGTATATGATTCAGATTTGGGTTGGTTATTAAAATGAATTGAGGAGAATTGAGGATGGCGATATGTATTGTGTGTATAACGGCAAAAAATACAAAATAAAAAAGAAAAATGATAAATACATAATTACATCAAGAGTAAGAAAGGAAGATTTTATTAATTATATTGATGTACTAGGAAATAAGCACTCTGAGTTATATATGAAAATTGTTAAGGCAAACGAGGTAGATATAATATACAATGAAGATGTATTTATAAAATATAAAGATAAATATTTTCAATTATTTGCAGATAAAGTATCTAGAAATGCAGTGCTTGCTGATTCATATATGATATGGACCAATTCAGAGCAATTGGCACAGGAATATATTTTTGAAAAGAAAGAGCAATTCGTATTTATTAAGTATATAACAAGAAAAGAAATTGGAGCTGTAAAAATAGTGAAAACTCCAGTATTGGATTTTAAAGATATTGAGCAATCGGAAGAGATAATAGAGGGAGATGCTTTAGATAGTTGGCTTTCTGAATTAATTTAAATTTATGTATCCGCATAATTAGTCAGTGTATCAGCGGGATTCCAAGATCTAAAAAGGTTTTGAAATCCTATTGTGTCTTACCGGAAATCAGCCTAAAAGTTCATCCAAAAGTTAATAGAGTTAGGAATTGGCGAAGATGTTGCAGAAGACTTGCTCAAGGATTATTTGAATTGGAAAGAAAGACCGGAAATTATAGGAGAAAACAATATTTCAGATGGTGTTGAAATTGCGGGAAATAATGTAACATCTAAATATGGATATTATGGAAAGGCTGCGGCATGGGATGTTGGTGATGTTCATATGAAAGGTGGAGCAGGGCAGATGAATACAATTTATAGTTGGGGAACTTTGAAAGATACAGGAATAATTTCGGATTTAGGTACAGCAGTAATTAATTAGTGGAAAGGAAAATAATGAGTAATATATTAAATGAAGAGATTAAAAAAAATTTATATGGAATTGTTCAAGAAAATATAGACGATTATGAATATTTCCATTTTGGAGAATTTGTCGAAAAGCCAAATCAGTGTGGGTGCTTTGAACGGAATGGAAATTGGTACACATACGTAATAGACGAAAAGAATTTTTGCACATTTGGAGGACCATACAGTAGAAACGGAATAATATGTGCTTGTACAATGATATTACCAATTACAATGGTAAAAGAACAGTACAATTTTACTGAAGAGGAATTTAATATTTATTTGCATAATCATTTTCATTCATTAGAAGAAATAGATAAAAATGTAAATTCCAACAAGGCATGATAAAAAGTCAGAGAGACATTTCGAGTGAGGGAGATTTTTGGTATGCGTTTTTAGATAAATATTTACAAACACGCGGTTGGTTATAATTTTAATTATGTCTTCACATAAGAACACCTGCCACCTAAACAATTAATCACGTAATCACGGTCTTTAAATTAATCGGAATGGCTCTCACCGAAGGTGATGAAATACATGGAGATTAGTTAAAAGAACATATGGCGAAATTTGCATCTTGGTGAAGTATATATAACAATCCTGTCAGCCATCCACAGCGGGAAATCTGACATTCAAAAGCACAGCAACAATAGTCGCCAAAGAAGGCATCTCAATGGGAGCCGGAGCCGGTGCGCAGAAGATAACCACAGATGTGACAGGAAATGATACAGCAGGAATGGTTGCCGGTATGGTTGCAAGTGGAGTAACTGCAAAGGGGCTGAATGGAATTGAAGCAGAGGCGAACAAGCTGGCGAAAGCCCCAAAAGGGATTGATGGAGTAACCGAGGGAACCGGAAATGTAGCGGAAGATGTTGGGAAGGTTGTTGAGTGGTAAGGCTATAGGTACTGATGAATTAGTTGTAAGAGATACTAAATTTTTAGACGCAGATGAAAATATTGATTGGGAAAAGTGGGCACCAAATGGTGGGCGAGTACCAGGAACAATCAAGGAAAATCAAACTATTCCTGCAGGAACTATTATTGACAGATATGGAAGTCAATGGGGAAAATATACATCACCAGCAGGAGTACCATATGAACAAAGGGCACTTCCATATATTGAGAACCCAAATGCATATCATAAATATGAAGTATTAAAACCAATTGATAACGTTACAATATCTGAGATTGCACCTGCATTTGAACAAGTTGGGGGTGGAATACAGTATGAATTACCCAATAATATTAAAAAATTAAAAGAATTAGACTATATAAAGACTAACTATTAAAAGTCAAGCCTTAAAATGATATTTTTTGAATAAAGTACAG
>ERZ1673753.818-NODE-818-length-34256-cov-5.696588_pt1 | contig 34256 bp, 23 predicted proteins | sample MGYA00580201_ERZ1673753 | MGnify/ENA primary metagenome ERZ1673753 (study PRJEB41218, sample SAMN15661747) | gut metagenome | host: Homo sapiens | place: Canada: London | collected 2015-08-20/2019-03-30 | study: EMG produced TPA metagenomics assembly of... | reverse complement strand
GCACACCCTAACCACCCAAGCTGACTCCACTCTGCACCGTCGAGCGCACCCATCAAACCCGACACTGGAGTTAACCGAGGGAGGAAGTGACGGCGCGGCGCGCGGAAACGGCGCTGAGACGATTTAACCATCACAGGCTCCAGAGGCGTGGGCACAAAGAAAGCGCCGGGAGGAAAACCTCCCGGCGCTTTGCCTCGTTCAGCGCCTAACGCTAGCGCACTCGTGGGCGTGAGCTATCAGCGCTACACGCGAGCTATCAGCGCTACACGCGAGCTGCCAGCGCTACGCAGCGCAGCGCCTAGCGCAGCGCCATCAGGCGCAGCAAGCCGCTACTTCGCAGCCTCCACGCGGTCCTTCAGGCCCTTGAACTCGTCCCAAACTTCGGACGGAACCTTCGGGCCCAGGAACTTCAGCCATTCCTCATTGTCGGCCAGGTCGCGCTCCCAGTCAGCCGGGTTCACGGCCAGCGCCTCGCGGATGTCCTCCTCGGTCTCCTTCAGGCCCTCGGTGTCGATGTCCTCGTAGCGGGCGGTGTAGCCAACGACGGTCTCGTCGGCCTCCACGCGGCCCTCGATGCGGTCAACGATCCACTTCAGCACGCGGGAGTTCTCGCCGAAGCCCGGCCACAGGAAGCGGCCGTCCTCGCCACGGCGGAACCAGTTCACCAGGAAGACCTCTGGCATCTTGTCGCCGCCCTTGTTGCCCATGTCAATCCAGTGCTGCAGGTAGTCACCGGCGTTGTAGCCGATGAACGGCAGCATAGCCATCGGGTCGTGGCGCAGGGAGCCAACGGCAGCCTCGGCTGCAGCGGCGGTCTGGCCGGAAGCCAGGGTGGCACCGATGAAGGTGGCGTGGTTCCAGTCGCGAGCCTGAGTAATCAAAGGCACGGTGTCTGCACGGCGACCGCCGAACAGGATGGCGGAAACCGGCACGCCCTTCGGGTCATTGAACTCCGGTGCGGCAGCCGGGCACTGCTCGATCGGCACGCAGTAGCGGGAGTTCGGGTGTGCGGCCTTGTTGCCGGAATCCGGGGTCCACTCGTTGCCCAGCCAGTCGATGAGGTGCTGCGGCTCGCCTTCCTTGGACTCCCACCAGACGTTGTTGTCATCGGTCAGAGCCACGTTGGTGTACAGGGTGTTGCCCGGCTCCATGGACTTCATGGCCATCGGGTTGGAGGCGTAGTTGGTGCCCGGCGCCACGCCGAAGAAGCCGTTCTCCGGGTTCACGGCGTACAGGCGGCCGTCCTCGCCGAAGTGCAACCATGCGATGTCGTCGCCGACGACCTCTGCGCGCCAGCCCGGGATGGTCGGCTGGATCATGGCCAGGTTGGTCTTGCCACATGCGGACGGGAAGGCAGCACAAATGTAGTAGGCCTTGTCCTCCGGGCTGATCAGCTTCAGGATCAGCATGTGCTCTGCCATCCAGCCTTCGTCCCGCGCCATGGCGGAGGCGATGCGCAGTGCGTAGCACTTCTTAGCCAGGATGGCGTTGCCGCCGTAGCCGGAGCCGTAGGACCAGATCTCGCGGTCCTCCGGGAATTGGGTGATGTACTTCGTGTCGTTGCACGGCCAGGTGGAATCTTCCTGGCCCGGCTCCAGCGGAGCGCCCACGGAGTGCAGCCCCTTCACGAACTCGCCGTTCTCGCCGATCTTGTCCAGGGCTTCCTTACCCATGCGGGTCATGATGCGCATGGACATAACCACGTACGGGGAGTCGGTGATCTCAATGCCCAGCTTCGGGGACGGGTCGGTAATCGGGCCCATGCAGAAGGGCACGATGTACATGCGGCGGCCCTTCATGGAGCCAGAGAAGTGCTCGCGCATCTCAGCGCGCATCTGCTCCGGGTCCATCCAGTTGTTAGTGGGGCCGGCGTCTTCCTCAGTCTTGGAGCAGATGAAGGTGCGGGATTCCACGCGCGCAACGTCAGACGGGTTGGAGCGCGCCAGGAAGGAGTTCGGCTGTGCCTCTTCGTCCAGCTTGATCAGGGTGCCGTGCTCGACCAGCTGCTCTGCCAGCTGGTTCCACTCCTCCTCAGAGCCGTCACAGAACACGACTGATTCTGGCTGGAAGAGCTCCACGGCCTCCTCGATCCAGTTCAACATTTCCTGGTTCTTGGTGGGCGCCTCGCCGACAAGCCCTCGAATGGTCATCGATTTTCTCCCTACGTGTTTGTGTCCCACAACCCAGCTCGACCAAAAATGCACATTTATGCACTAGCCAGCCGTTCGTTTAAACATCCAGTTCAAACCTGGTTGTATTCACCAATAACTTTACTAAATCCTGCGGTTTTGGGCGTTCGATATAGCTGTGATCTGTAATTATCCGGGCCTGCGCAAAGACACAGGTATCCCTTCCGCCCCCAGACTATCGCGAAGCGCCGGGGCCGTGTTTTGCTTCCGTGGCCAGTGGTTGTACATCACACCCCTGCTAGCCCCATTCCCCCCGATCAACGCATTTCCAGGCGTCGGTTTGCCATCGTCCCTTCCCCGGATCGGGGGTATTGTTGTTCTTTCTTTGTGACGCCCCTTCGGCCTCCCCGGTCTCCATCCACCGCCAGGCTGACCATTGTCCGTCGTAGGAAACTGAGGAGACGTAGTCCACTTTGCCGTCGCCATCCGTATCGCTGAGGATGCTCATCCCCTGGTCGTCGGCGATGGTGACGGACTCTTCCACGCCTCCGCTGCCGTGCCACGAGTTGGCTCGTGAATTGGTCGAATTGGTAGCGTCTGCGCCGGCAGCATTGTTCTGACCGGCGTGTTGGCCGGGTGCCCGGTTGGGGTCGTGGGCGTTGGGATCATGAGAGTTGAGTTCGTCCACGTAGTATTCGCGTCCGCCGTACTCGACGGTCAGGCCGCTGCCGAGCCCGCCGCCCAGGCCTCCCAGGCTGCCCGGGTTGCCCGGCGCGCCGCCGTGCAGCTCGTGCAACTCGTGGCTGCCGATCAGATCTGCCAGAGGGTTCTGCGGCACAGCGCCCCCGACACCGCCTACCCCGTTGAACCCGTCGTCCGGGAAGTCAAACATGCCCATATCCATTAGTTCACCCATCAGTTCGCCTCCATCGCCAGGCTGCGGATGCGGGGCGCCACCGGCGGGATCTCCAACCGGGCAACCACCTCCGTCACCACTGCCGACCAATGCTGTTTAAGTACTGCGTCTTCCTTTGCAGCGCGGGCTTTCAGCGCCTCGGAACGCAGCATGACCAGCCGCGCCCCCACCACCGCCAAGGCCACTAGCACGCCAACAATCACGCCAACCACCGGCCCGGAAAGCCTACCGACCATCGTTCCCAGCCCCAGCCCTGCTGCCAGACCAGCCGCAGCGGCCAGCACCACACTCGCCCGCGAGCCCACCGCCGCGGCGGGCCGGGCCGGGGCCTCCTCCTGCACCTCTGGGAGTGCGGGGAAGACCACGCCCTGCTCCAGTACCGCCAATCGCAGCCGCGCCATGAATACAGCATGCAGGTACTCGAATCTGTCAGCGTCGGTATCCTCCAGCACCTCCTGGGCGATCCGCGTCGCGCTCAGCCGCGTGGCGATACGCACCCGGTCCAGCCGCTCGGCATCCGCCCGGCGCGCCTGCACCTCCCACTCGTTTACATCCACGCCCAGCGCCCGGATCCACCCGCACACCTCGTCCACGTCCTCGCACCAGACCCAGCCTGGGGTGTGGGCCCATTCAGACGAGGGGGCGTCACTACCAAAGGGCCAGAGCAACACCACACCCATAGCCTGCGCGACAGCCCGGGCGACCTCGCGATCCTCCGCGGTGGCGTGCCCCACTGCCGCAACGACAATGTCGGGGCGCTGCTCCGGGCCTGCCCCCTCCACAACCTCGAAGCGCTCCCCCGCCGTGCTGGCGCTTGCCTTAGCTTCCACCCGCGTGCGCAACTGCGCGGCGCACTCGGCGACCGCGCGCGCATCCGGGCCAATGACCGAAATGGTCTTCAACATCTTTGTTAGCTCCCCCACTTGGCTTAAGACATTCCACAGGCCATCTGCAAGAATGGTCTGGATGAATAATTCCGATAACACGCCAGGCAGCCTTCCCCCAGGCCGCCCACTACAGACAGAGTTTAACGACGGTCGCGACTATCCGCGACTGGGAAACTTTAGCTTCCGGCGCGGCACCCTGACCGACAACCAGGAGGCCCTGTGGAACGAACACTGGCCTAAGCTGGGCAAAGTCCTCGCCGACGAGGTCATTGACCTGCCCGAATGGTTCGGCCGCGATGCCGAAACAATTGTGGAAATTGGCTCCGGGACGGGCACCTCGACCGCCGCGATGGCGCCGCTGGAGGCGGAAAAGAACATCATCGCCGTCGAGCTCTACCGCCCCGGTCTGGCCAAGCTTCTGGGCTCCGTGGTGCGCGGCGACATTCACAACGTGCGCATGATCCGCGGCGACGGCGTAGAAGTCCTGCAGCGCATGTTCGCGCCAGAGTCGCTATCCGGCGTGCGCATCTACTTCCCGGACCCGTGGCCCAAGGCCCGCCACCACAAGCGGCGCATCGTACAATCCGGCACGCTGCACCTGATCGCCTCCCGCCTCAAGCCGGGCGGCATCCTGCACATCGCCACCGACCACGCGGACTACGCAGAGTGGATCGACGAACTGGTAGAGGTCGAGGAGCAACTGGAATACCTGGGCTGGCCCGAGGACCAGTCGGACATTCCACAGCTGACGGACCGCCAGGTAATCACCAAGTTCGAGGGCAAGGGCCTGGACAAGGAACACATCATCCGCGAGTACCTGTGGCGGAAGAAATAGGGAACACACCCCGAAAAATTTGCTGTTCGCCCTGGTCGGCTTCGTAGACTAGAGAGAATTCTGGCGTTATAGAAAGGACCACTCACGTTGTTTAGCTCTTGGGGCGATGTCGCCTACCGGTTCCGCCGGCTGATCCCTTTGGTGATCATCGCGGCGATCCTGGTGCTGTATGTCGTCGCCGGGCTGAAACTGGCCGACCGGATGAGCCAGGAGGGGTGGGACGACCCGAACTCGCAGTCCACGAAGGCTGCGCAGATCGAGCAAGAGGTTTTTGGTCGTGACGCCAACGGGGATGTCATCCTGATGGTCACCGGCGATAAGCCGGGGTCTGCAACCTCGGACGAGGTCAAACAGTCCATAACCCAGCAGATCGAGCAGCTGCGCAAGGATCACCCCGACGAGATCGGGGGCGTGACCAGCTACTTCAACCGCGGCCCGGCGGCCATGGCCAACCCGGACGGCACCGCGGCCTTCGCCTCCATCGGGCTGCAGGGCATCGAAGACGATGTGCTGATTAACTTCCGCAAGATCGAAGACGACCTGCGAGCCATCAGCGCCCCGGGCGTGGATGTGAAGATCGCCGGCGCCACGGCGGTTTCGGACTCCCTGGACGAGGGCATGGCCGGCGATATTCACCGTGCCGAGATCTACGCGCTGCCCGCCGTGGGCTTGCTGCTGCTGATCGTTTTCGGCGGTCTGATCGCTGCGTTTATGCCGCTGCTGGTGGGCGGCCTGTCGATCCTGGGCTCCATGGGTGTGCTGGCGATCCTGGCTAGCTTCACGCAGATCAACGTGTTCGCGCAGTCCGTGGTCACGCTGCTGGGTCTGGGCCTAGCCATCGACTACGGCCTGTTCATGGTCTCCCGCTTCCGCGAGGAGATGGCGGAGGGGCACGACACCCGCACCGCCGTGCGCAACACCACCGCCACCGCGGGCAAGACCGTGGTCTTCTCCGCGGCGATGGTGGCCGTGGCGCTGTCCGGGTTGTTCATCTTCCCGCAGGCCTTCCTGAAGTCCGTGGCCTTCGGCGCGATCTCCGCGGTGGGTCTGGCCGCGCTGCTGTCCGTGGCTGTGCTGCCGAGTGTCTTCGCAATGCTCGGGCCGAACATCGACAAGTTGTCGTTTAAGAAGAAGCGAACCCGCCGCCGCTCCGAGCAGGTTGCAGGCATTTGGGGCCGCATCCCTGCCTTCGCCATGCGCCACTCGAAGCTATTTACGGTCGTGATCGTCGGCGGCATGCTGCTGATGGCGGTGCCGATTGCGGGTATCAAGCTGGGTGGCATGAACGAGACCTACCTGCCGCCGTCGAACCAGACGCGCGTGAACCAGGAGGAGTTCACCGAGAAGTTCCCGCAGTTCCGCACCGACCCGATCAAGCTGGTCATCGAGGGCGATTCCAAGACCGTGGCTGCGGTCTACAAGGAGGCCAATGCGGTTCCGGGGCTGACGGCCCCGTTCCAGGTCTCCCGTACCACGAAGGACAACGTGACGGTGCTGTCCACCGGCATTGCCGACCGCGATGACAACGACCGCATCGTCAATGCTCTGGAAGACATCAACGTCGACGGCGCCAACGTGTACGTCGCTGGCACCCCGGCTCTGGAGGTCGAGTCTATCGACGCACTGTTCGAGAAACTGCCGTGGATGTTGCTGTATATCGTGCTCGTCAGCTTCGTGCTGATGGCCATGATCTTCGGCTCGCTGATCATTCCTGCCAAGGCCGTGATCATGAACATCCTGGGCACCGGCGCAACCCTCGGCCTGCTGACGCTTATCTTCGTCGACGGCCACGGCGCGGACATGTTTAACTTCACCGCCGGGCCGCTGACCTCCCCGGTACTGGTGCTGATCATCGCCATCGTCTTCGGCCTCTCGACCGACTATGAGGTATTCTTGGTCTCCCGCATGGTGGAGGCCCGCGCCCGGGGTGCGTCGACGGATCAGGCGATCCGCTTCGGCACGGCCACCACCGGCAGCATCATCACCGCCGCCGCGCTGATCATGATCGTGGTCTGCGGTGCCTTCGGGTTCTCCTCGATCGTGATGATGAAGTACATCGCCTTCGGCATGGTCATCGCGCTACTACTCGACGCCACAATCATCCGCATGCTCCTCGTCCCGTCCGTCATGCACCTGCTGGGCACCGACAACTGGTGGGCGCCAAAGTGGGTCAAGCGCCTATCGGAGAAGGTTGGGCACAACGAGCAGCTGGAATCCTCGCCGCACGAAGCAGCGCCTGCTGCCCGTTCGTCGCGGGTGACGGTTGCGGAACTTTCTGGTGTGGACGCCATCGCCCCCGTGCCCACCCAGCGCCCCGGTGAGGCTCCCGCACGTCAGCGGAACCTGCCTTTCGCGGAGCTGATGCGACGTGTCGAAGAAAGCCGCGAGAATGCCGACGGCCGAGCCAACAGCGAGGCCGATACCCAGGCCGACGGCGGGGGCGAGCGCTAATGCGTGAATTGTGGCGGCGCACAGAAGTCAGGACTCTGCTCAGCCTGGCGCTGATTGGCATTATCGCCTTCCTCGCCCGGGAGCACCTGCACTTCATTGGCGATGGCTGGCGCGAGCTGGCCCACGCCGACAAGCGCTGGATCGGCCTGGCCGTCCTGGCGCTCGCCGCCTCCATGGTCGCGCAGGCCGAGGTGATGGTCGTACTGCTGCGCAGCGCCGGGGTAAAGGTGAAGCGCATCAGCGCCAACTCGCTGGGTCTGGCAGCTAACGCCTGGTCCTCGACTTTCCCCGGCGGGCCCGCACTGTCGGCGGCCATGATCTTCCGCGAGCAGCTCAAGTGGGGAGCCACTCCCGTAATTGCTAGCTGGTACATGCTGCTCTCCGGCGCGCTGGCTGGCGGCGGCATGGCGATTCTGGCCATCGGCGCCGTGTTCTTCCTCGGGCTGACAGTAAAGCCGTTGACGTTGGCCATGTCCCTGATCGCCCTTGTCGCGCTGGCGATCCTCACCAACTGGGTGGCAAAGAACCGGGACAAGGTGGAGCGCTGGCTAGTCAACCGACTGCGGACTTTCAACGCCCGCCGAGGAAAGCCCGTCGACCGCTTCACCGACAGCATCCGCGGGTTCTCCCGCCAGCTGTCGGCCGTGGAACTGCCACTGACCAAACTGGCCGCAGCGATCGCCGCCAGCCTGGGCAACTGGATTTTCGAGATCCTCTGCCTGCTGGCCTGCATCTACGCCATCGGCGCCACCCCGCCCATCGCGGGCGTGGTGCTGGCCTTCCTCACCGCCAAGCTGGTGGGGCAAGCGCAGGTCACCCCCGGCGGACTGGGGCCGGTGGATGTTGCACTGACCAGTGCCCTGGTCGGGTTCGGCACCCTGACCTCTGTCCAGGCATTCGGAGCCGTCATCGTCTTCCGCATGCTCAGCTTCGTGGGGCTGACGTTGGTGGGATGGATCGTCTTCTTCGCCACCAAGATGGTCAACCCCAAAGGCAGTGCTGACGATGTGGCGGCGGAGACGGGGCGTCATGAAGAAAAGCAGGAAGAACCCGTCGGCAAGGCACGCTAAGGCTCAACTAGGCACAGTAAGATGAGGGGCATGAGCAACCTCGATAGCACCTCCACTGGAGACACCCCCGGCACCACCCAGCGATCGCCGGGGGTCGCGCTGTTTCTCGACGTCATCGCCGTCCTGCTGTTTGCGCTGCTGGCACGCATTGCGCACAACACTCCGGAGATGCCGCTGAGCTTCGGCGGCTGGCTGGATACCTCCTGGCCTTTCCTCATCGGTGTGGCAATTGCCTGGGCTCTGCTGTGGATCGGTGTGGTTCGACCGGGTGGCACCAAGGGGACGGGCTTCAGCGGTTTCGAGTTCTCCACCGGTGCTCTGGTGTGGGTTGTCAACGTGATCGCCGGTCTGGGGATCTGGGGCGTGCGCCACGGAGAGGTTCCGCACTGGTCTTTCATGATCGTGGCCACCGTGATGAGCGGACTGTTGCTGTTCGGTTGGCGCGGTGTTTTCCGCCTGGGACGGCTGCGCAGACTATCGCGCATGAAGCGCATGGGCCGAATGTTCGGCAAGTGAAACACATTTCAGCTTAATTAACCTGACGTACATCTTCGCGCTACGTCAGGTTCTTTCGCGTTGCTTAAGGTCTTGTGAGAAATCTGCACACTGCTGCCGACGAACTCTGACATAGACTGACGAACACTGAGGAGAGATCCCCCATGGGCCTTAAGGGTCGCAACCTGCTGAAGAAAATGGACTTCACGTCCAGCCGTTCCCACCGCACCTGCGTTTACAAGTGCGGCGACGCTTGCTCCAAGCCGGTGAACAACAAGTCCGACAACAACTACTTCATGGACCTGATCCAGGGCACCTTCTCGCGCCGCACCGCACTGCGCGCCGGTGGTGCCGCGGTGGTCACCGTTGGCGGCGCTTCCTTCCTGGCAGCTTGCAGCGACGACAACGGTGAGGGCAACAACGCCAAGGGCGGCAACGGCGAGAACAATGGCGGCTCCGGCAACAGCGCAGACGCTCCGGACGGCCTGAAGTTCGAAATGGTCGAGCCGAACACCAAGGACGAGGTCGTTGTACCAGCGGGTTACAAGTCCGACGTCGTTATCCGTTGGGGCGACCCGGTAGAGGAGGGTGCCGAGGAGTTCGACGTAGACAACCAGACCGCCGAGCAGGCCGCCAAGCAGTACGGCTTCAACTGCGACTTCGCCGCTCTGCTGCCGATCGAGGGCCAGAACAACCGCTTCCTGCTGGTGTCCAACCACGAGTACACCACCCCGCAGCAGATGATCCCGGACTACGACCTGGAGAACCCCTCCAAGGAGCACGTGGACATCGAGCTGGCCAACCACGGCATGTCTATCGTCGAGGTTGAGGGCAACGATAAGGACGGCAAGCTGAAGCCCGTCATGGGCAAGTACAACCGTCGCCTGACCGGCACCACCGAGTTCGAGCTGCGTGGCCCGATCGTTGGCCACAAGCTGGTGAAGACCTCTGACGACAAGGAAGGCAAGATCGTCAAGGGCACCTTCAACAACTGCTCCGGTGGCGTGACCCCGTGGGGCACCATCCTCTCCGGTGAGGAGAACGTTGACCAGTACTTCGCTGGTGGCGAGAACGTTAAGGACGAGAAGGTCCGCGAGCGCCTGAGCCGCTACGGCATCGAGGACGCCAAGACCGCTCGTCAGTGGGAGAAGCACTACGATCGCTTCGACGTGACCAAGGAGCCGAACGAGCCGAACCGCTTCAACTACGTGGTTGAGGTAAACCCGTGGGATCCGAAGTCCACCCCGGTGAAGCACACCGCTTTGGGCCGCTTCAAGCACGAGGGCTCCAACATCCACGTCACCAACGACGGCACCGTGGTTGCGTACTCCGGCGACGACTCCCGCTTCGAGTACATCTACAAGTTCGTCTCCTCCCGCAAGATCCGCAGCGGCAACACCGACAAGGATCGCGAAGAGAACATGAAGATCCTGGACGAGGGCACCCTGTACGTTGCCACCTTCGAGGGCAACAACAAGGACTTCGACCCGGAGAACCCGCCGAAGGGCGAGGAGTGCGACGGCACCGGCAAGTGGATCAAGCTGGTCACCGTCAAGGAGGACGGCTCCGCAGAGTCCCACGTCGACGGCATGTCCGCCGAGGAGGTCATCATCTTCACCCGTGAGGCTGGCGACAAGGTCGGCGCCACCAAGATGGACCGCCCGGAGGACGTCGAGCCGCACCCGACCACCGGCAAGATCTACGCTGCGATGACCAACAACAAGTACCGCGGCGTGCAGGAAGAGGGCAAGGACTACGAAGAGGTCAAGGAGTACGCCCCGATCAAGGAGAACAAGAACGGCATGGTTCTCGAGATCGAGGACGACTTCACCGGCGAGGAACTCAAGTGGAACCTGCTGCTGGTTTGTGGTGACCCGGACGAGGCCGAGACCTACTTCGGTGGCTTCGACAAGTCCAAGGTCTCCCCGATCTCCTGCCCGGACAACGTCACCTTCGACTCCTTCGGCAACCTGTGGGTCTCCACCGACGGCAACGCCCTGGAGTCCAACGACGGCCTGTTCGCCGTCGCCCTGGAGGGCGAGACCCGCGGCCTGACCAAGCAGTTCCTGACTGTCCCGGCTGGCGCCGAGACCTGTGGCCCGCTGGTATTCGACAAGCGCGTGATCGTTAACGTCCAGCACCCGGGTGAGGACGAAGAGGCTACCGTCAAGACCTCCACCTCCCACTGGCCGGATGGCGGCGATTCCATCGCCCGCCCGGCGACCGTGGTTGCCTGGAAGGACGACTTCGGCACCATCGGCGCTTAAGGTTCAGCGCCTAGCCGAAGCGCAGCCTGCCGTCGCGCCGGACCGCCTGGTCCACGACGAACGCGCGGAACGCCTCGGCGGCGGGAGCCGACCGGGCCCGCGCGCTCCAGACCATCCCCAGCTCCCTCTCGCGGTCTTCCTCGAGGGGGAGCATTTCTATGCCTGCCACCACCAGGTTCGGGTCCCCCATCGGCAGCAGGGCCACGCCCAGTCCGGCGCTTACCAGCCCCGCCATCGTGGTCAGCTCCATCGACTCAAACACCAGGCGTGGCCGGAAGCCCGCCGCGGCCGCCAGATCGTCCAACAGCATACGGGTTCCGTACCCCGGCAGCATGGCCACGAAGGGCTCGTCCGCAGCCTCCGCGATGCTGATGCTCGTGCGCCCCGCCCAGCGGTGGTGCGTCGGCACCGCCATCGCCAGCCTCTGGGTCGCCAGCTGCTGCCACCGCACTTCGCCGGCCTCCACCAACACATGCGGCTTCGGCCCCACCATCGCCACGTCGGATTCCCCGGCGATCACGCGATCCGTCAGGGGCCGCGCAGCGCCCTGCACCAGCTCGAACCTCACCTGCGGATGCGCGTTCCTGAACTCTCGCAGCAGCTGCGGAACCATCCACGTTCCCAGCGAGTGCATGAAGTCCACGCGCACGGTACCCCGCTCCGGGTCCATCAGCCGGTGTACCTCGTCGACTCCTCGCTGCCATGCTTCGTCGGCCTCGCGGGCGTGCCTGGCCAGAGCGGCTCCGCATTCGTTCAGGGCAAGGTGCCTGCCGTTGCGGTCGAACAGCTCCGCTCCGAGTTCTTTTTCCAGCGCCGATAGCCGCCGAGAGAGCGCCGACTGGCTGATCCCCAAGCGCAGCGACGTATCCACCATGTTCTGGGTCTCGGCCAGGTCCAGGAACCACGTTAGGTCTTTCACGCTCTGTACCTTCCTTCTTGCCTTTCTTTTTGACGCCCACACTTCAGCATATGCATCTTTCGGGACAGTTAGCGCTGCTTATTGCATTTAGTGAATTGATACTGATTGCGTCACACTAGACACAGCAATCGCCGGACATAGACCGCCGGAGGATCACCCGGATGCGCAGGAAGGAGCTTCATCGGTGACGGACACCCTCACAGACACCGCGAACACCAAGGATATTCGCCCCCTCACCCCGGAAGATAAGGGCTACAAGATGGCCCTCATCGCCTCCTTGTGTTCAGGCCTGGCTTCGTACAACGCTCTGTACGCCACCCAGGCTGTCCTCCCGGCGCTATCGGAGGACTTCGGCATTTCGCCCTCACTGGCCGCACTGACGGTCTCCGCCACCACGGGCGGCCTGGCGTTCATGGTCATTCCACTCAGCGTGGTTTCCGAGCGCTTTGGCCGCCGCCGCGTAATCCAGGCGTCCGTCCTGGTGGCCACCCTCCTTTCCATCGCTCTGGTCGCCCTGCCCTCAATTCAGTCGATCATCGCACTGCGCCTCCTGCAAGGCTTCGCGGTGGCGGGCGTTCCGGCCGTGACCATGGCCTTCCTCTCCGAGGAGATCGACCGCAGCTACCTTCCCCGCATCATGGGGTTCTATATCGCGGGCAATTCGCTCGGCGGCCTGATCGGCAGACTGATCCCGGGAATCGCTCTGGAGTTCACGGACTGGCGCATAGCCACCCTGCTCAGCGCACTCTTCGCGTTTTCGATGGCGCTTGTGACCACCTGGGTGCTGCCACAGCAGCGCTTCTTCACCCCGAAGAAGATCACCCTGTCCCACGAGGTGCATGCTTTCGCCAACCACCTGCGCGACCCGATCCTGCTGAAGCTCTTCCTGTTGCCTTTCCTCCTGATGGGCAGCTTCGTTTCCATGTACAACTACATGACCTTCCGCCTGATCAATACCTTCGGCCTGCCGGAGTCCCTGGCCGCGCTGGTTTTCGTCATCTACCTGTCGGGCACGTGGACCTCCACGCGCACGGGCAAGTTGGTGAACCGCTATGGCCAGGCGAAGGTCGTGGTCGCCTGCATCGCCTTGGCTCTCGCAGGCCTCTTGCTGGCTTTTATCCCGACCGTCGCCACCACGCTGGTGGCGGTGCTCATCTTCACCGCAACCTTCTTCCCTGCCCACTCGATTGCTAGCGCGTGGGTCGGTGAGGTCGCACAGCAGGATCGCGCAGAGGCTTCTAGTTTGTACATCTTGAGCTACTACCTGGGGTCCTCCCTCATCGGCTGGGTCTCCGGTTACTTCTTCGCCCATGGCTGGGTTTTGTTTATCGGATGGTTGATGCTGTTGACCCTCATCGCCCTCGTCACCGCCTTTGCCGCCATGCGGCGCGATAAGACTGTTTCTTAATGACGCCCCTAGCCCCAACCCGCACCCTTTCAGCAGGCTCTTAGCCCTTGCGTAGATAACACTTACGCTCGCGGATTTGCGAGAAAAATTATTAGAACTATCAGATCTTTTTAGATAAAAAACCTCCCACTTACCCAAAAGTGTGTTTAAGATCACCCGCATGGGACATACACGCAAACTACGTTTCGCATCAATCCTCGGCGTGGGATTGCTAGCCACCGCGGGCATGGGCGTCGCCGTTGCACAGGGTGGCGTGTCGGCCCACCTAGCGCTCTCCGGCACGATTTTTAACATGCATGTCGCCGAGCTGGACGGTAAGGGCTTCGACCTCTTCACCGACGTCGACAAAATGCACAATGGCGACCAGGCCATCTCCCGCCTGCGCATCAAGGATGCGAAGGTGACCGACGTCTGTATGACGGCGCCAATCAAGATTCCCGGCATTGGGGATAGGAAATTCCAAATGACCGTTCCCGGCCAGAACTTCTCCGCCGAGAACATGCTGATCGGCGCGCGCAAACTGTCGGGCGATCTGACTCTGACGAATCCGCAGATCGGCATTAACGCGGGCAAGGTCGACAAGGACGCGCCGGATGGCGCTTGGGGCATCGTGGCCGATTCTCTCTCCGCGAAGGGGCAGGGCATCGAGGCGACATCTCTGTCGGCGGACAAGATGACCGCCGGCGGCAGCAAGATCGCGATTGTGGAAAACGACAATGCCGAGTGCTAACCCCGGCACGGATCCCAACACGAACCCAGAGCTCAACCAAACTACCGAGCTAGATCCGAACTACGACCCCGATCTGGATGACGACCTGCAGCCAGACCTGGAAACAGACGCCGATCAAGGCGCCGTATATAACGAGTCCGAGGAACAGGACGTTCCCGCGTTTAAGAACACCCGTGGCTTCGGCAACTGGCGCCGTCGTCGTCCATTTGCGGCCGGCCTATTCATGCTGCTGTCGGGAATCATCATGATCGTCCCGGCATACCTGTCCTTCGAGGTATCGAACATTGTCATCCAGGTGTCCACGATCTCCGGCGTGTCCACGCTGCTGATCGGCGCCTTGTTGATCACCTCGGCACTGATGACGTGGTTCAAGCCAGACACTCGCCTACTCACGGGCGTGGCCTCCCTGATCCTCGGCATCGTGGCCCTGCCTATGTCGAACATCGGTGGCTTCGTTCTGGGCACCCTGTGCGCCGTTATCGGCGGAGCCCTGGCACTGTCGTGGACGGATCAAGAAAGGGCGCCTAAGGGCGTCAAGAAGAAGGGTAAGAACAAGGGCAGGAAAAGGAAGGTAGATGAGCAAGCAGCGTAAACGCGGCAGCATTGCTAAGGCCGTCGTCGCCGCGGCATCAATGTGTGGGCTGGTGGCGGCACTGACGGTCGAGACCACGCCGAGCGCCGAAGCGCAGCTGCAGCTCCCACCCCTGCCGCCGCTGCCTCCGCTTCCGGGGCAGTCTCAGGGCGATGCACCGGCGCCCCCGGCTCTCCCGCCGCTGCCGGATCTGCCACCACCGCCGCCACCGCCCGAGGTGCCGGAAAACCTGCGGATGGACCTCACCCCGCCGGGGCCGATCGAGGGCGAAAAGCCGATCCAGCAGGGCACGTACATCATCAAGGCGGATAACACGCGCCTGCTTGGACACGTGAAAATGTCGCTGATTCAACAGTCCACCCCGCAAGGCCCGAAGCCGGCGCTGCGCATCGACGCCGACAAGGCTGTTCTAACGAACCTGTCCGTGCAGTTCCCCACCGCAGGTGCAGGCCCGGAAGGTGGCATCTGGCAGCGGACCGGACCAGGGCAGACCACCACGCTGACCGGTAACTTCCACATCGTGGTGAGCTCACTGGAGGTCACGCCGCGCGTGGCCGGGCTGCCGCTGATCCCGCTGCCCATCGACGCAAACATGGCGCCGAAGGAGCTGCAGGAAGCCGCCAAGAAGATCGGCCTCGGCACGCCGGACGCGCTCTCCGATCACTTGGAGATGACGAATGGCACGATGCACACCTACTTCGTGAAGGCAGACACGCTGAAGCTGCCCGCAGGAACCAACATCGGCCTGTAGGGCAGCCGGCTACATCGGCATGATGGTGTGCTTCTTCGGAGTATCCACCACCTGCTTGTTGCGCAGCTGGCGCATCGCCTGGCGCAGGCGGATGCGGGTCTGGTCCGGGGTGATGACGGAGTCCACGTAGCCGCGCTCGGCCGCCACATAAGGGCTGGTCATGTTCGCGTTGTAGAAGTCCATGAACATCTTCTTCGCCGCCGGGCGCTGCTCTTCCGGCATGGCGGCCAGGGCCTTGCCCTGCATCATCACCACGGCGGCCTCCGCACCCATCACTGCAATCTGCGCCGTCGGCCACACTAGGTTGATGTCCGCGCCCAGGTTCTTCGAGCCCATTACGGCATAGCCACCGCCAAAGGCCTTGCGCACGACCACGGTCACCTTCGGCACCGTCGCCTCCACAGTGGCGAAGCCCAGCTTCGCTCCGCGGTGGATCAGGCCGGCTTTTTCCTGCTCCACGCCGGGCATGTACCCGGGTGTGTCCACGACCCAGACGAGGGGGACGTTGTAGGCGTCACAAATACGGATAAAGCGTGCGGCCTTATCCGCAGCCTCGGCGTCCAGGCAACCGGCCAGCTCCATCGGCTGGTTGGCCACCACGCCCACCGCATGGCCGTCGATGCGTGCGAAGGCGGTGACGACGTTGGAGCCGTAGTCGCCCTGCACCTCCAGCACGTTGTCGTCGTCGAAGATGCGGGTGAGCACCTCCATGATGTCGTAGCCCGCGTTCGGATCGTCCGGGATGATGTCGTTCAGCTCGAAGTCGCGCTCGGTGAGCTCGTCGTTCGGCGCCCAGAACTCCGGGGTCTCGTCGAAAGAGCTGGATGGTAGGAAGTCCAGCAGGTCCTTGACGTAGTTGAAAGCGTCTTCCTCGCTGGTTGCGACGTAGGAAACGTTGCCGTTGCGGGCTTGTTGGCGCGCCCCGCCGAGCTCTTCCATCGAAATCTTCTCGCCCGTCACCGATTCGATGACCGCCGGGCCCGTCACGAACATCTGCGTGCGGCCTTCGACTGCCACCACAAAATCGGTGGTCACAGGCGCGTACACGGCACCGCCGGCGGACGGGCCGAGCAGGATGGAGATCTGCGGGGACTGGCCGCTCAGCGGCAGCTGACGGCGGGAAATCTCGGAGTACATCGCCAGGGACATCACGGCATCCTGAATACGGGCGCCGCCGGAATCGTTAATGCCGATGACCGGGCAGCCGATGCGGATGGCCATGTCCATGACCTCGCAGACCTTCTTGCCGAAGGTCTCGCCCACCGAGCCGCCGTACACCGTCTTATCGTGGGCGTACACCGCCACGGTGCGGCCGCCGACCCGGCCGTAGCCGGTGACCACGCCGTCGCCGTAGGGGGCATCCTCCTCGCCGGGGGTGCGCCCCAGCGCGCCGATCTCCACGAACGTGCCCTCGTCCAGAAGCGCGTCGATGCGCTGGCGGGGCGTGGTCAGCCCGGCCTCGTCGCGCCTGGCCTTGGCCTTCTCGGAGCCCGGGTCCTGCGCCTGTTCCAACCTCCGGTGCAGCTCCGCCAGCTTCTCGGCGGTAGCGCCGGTGGCTTCAGTGCCGTTGGCGGCGGTTGCTCCCTCATCGGCAGCAGTCACAGTGAAAGTCCCTTCGTTTTCGACAAACCCCTTCTACTAAGGGGCTATCTATTTAGTCGCCGTCCGCGTTTCAGCTAAGCGCCGTCCACAATGTGCTTGGCGATCACACGTCCCACTTTAGAGATCTCTGGCTCGTCCACAATAGCCAGGTGGTCGCCGCGCAGCTGGACGATCTCCAGATCCTCGACGATCTCGCCCCAGCCACCGTCCGGAGCCACCTCGGCGTAGGCAGGTTCCAGCTCGATCGCGCCGTCGTGCATCCGCTCCGCACGGAACAGCGTGACGGGTGCCTTCACCTCCGCCCAAGCTCGGAAGTCCAGGGATTCCAGGATGCGGTTATCCACGAAGCTGGCGCGCTGGTGCTCCAGCACGCCCGCGGGCAGGCCCATTCCCTTGGCCTCCGGGGAGGTAAGGAACTGCTGGAACATCTGCATCATCACGCCCTCGCCCTGCTGGTCCAGCAACTCGTGGGGAACCTCTAGCGGCAGGCCGTAAGTCTTCTGCGCAAACGCCGCGTAACGATCCCAGCGCGCGTGCATCTCTTCCTTCGTATCCGGGGCGGGGTTCTTCGGCTGCACGGTGTCCAGCAGCACGATGCGCTCGACCTCTGCGCTCGGTTCGCCCGCCGCGGCGCGCTTACCCAGCTGGTGGGCAACTTCGTACGCCAGGGCGCCACCGAAGCTCCAGCCTCCCAGCAGAACCGGGCGGCTGTCGGCCAGCTCAACAATCTCATCCAGGTAAGCCGCCGCGCGGTCCGCGAGTTCGCCTTCCAGGCGCTCCACGCCGTAGACCGGCACGTCGTCCGGCAGGCGGCGCATCAGCGGCGCGTACACCACCGAGGACCCGCCGGCCGGGTGGAACAGAAACACCGCAGGCTGGGTGCTGCCTGCAGGGCGCGCCCGCAGCACGCGGATGTTGCCCTCGACTTCGCTTTCGAGGCTGCTGCGCACCTTCTCGCTCAGCGGCTCGAGGGTTTCAGCGGCCAGCACATCGTCGGTGCTAACCTCCGCCCCGGAGCGCTCGGACAGTCGCTCCGCGATGCCTCGCGCCTGTTCCTCGTCGATGCTCGGCAGCTGGCTCGTCACGCCCTGGGCGGCCTTGCCGGTGACCTTTGCCCAGGTGGCGAAGACCAGCCGCTCACTCGCGTCGCGCGGTGCCACGCCGCCGCCGGTCGCGGTGTAGTCAGTCGCTGCGCCGTCTTCTTCACCACTATTTTCTGCGCCTTTGTCTTGTTTAGTGACGCCACCTTCTCCCCCGGCAGCGGCCTCAGCACCGTCGGCAGCATCAGCACCGGCAGCATCGGTGCTGTCAGCGTTTGCGTGACGCTCCGCGATCATCTGCTCCACGAGCGCGATCACGTCGTCCACGGAGCCATCGCGGAGTGCCTGAACCTGCAGCGGTGGCAGGTCGAAGTCGTACTCCACGCGGTTCTTGATGCGCATGCCCATCAGGGAATCCAGACCCAAGTCGATCAGCGGCAACTCGCCCGGCAGATCCTCGATGTCATAACCCATGGATTCGGAGACGATGGCGCGCAGGCGATCCCCGGCGGACTCGCCGGAGTTCGGATCCCAGCGGTCGGCGGACTCGTCAACCTCGGGCAGCGCGTTGCCCGCGCCCCCCTGTGCGGAATTGTCAGCGGAGGAAGCGGTCGGCGCCCCGTTGGCCTTGGCGGTGGCTGGGGCCGAGGCGGCGTCAGCACCCTCAGCACCCTCAGCCCGCTTAGCACCATCAGCGCCCAGAGCCCCAACCGTACCACCGAGAGTAGCGACGAAGGCCTCCGCGACCAGCGGCATTGACTGCGCACCGGGCGCATCAGCGGCGTAGACGGACAGGGACCAGCCGCCGAGCGAACCGGCGGCGATAGTCGTCAGCTGGCCCGCCGTCGGCAGCGGGGAGTGCTCGCGGGTGGCGGCTACGGTAGCCCCATCGGCGAGAACTTCAGCCGCAGCTTCGGCCAGCAGCTCGATGCTCGGCACATCCTCGGCCGGAACGCTGAAGACAACGCGGCCGTCGGGCAGATCCACGCGCGCGCCCGGCAGATCCACGGCAGGGCCGGAAGACGGGCGGGCGCTCGTCCAGTGACGCTGCAGGTTCCACTGCGTGCCCGGCACCTTCGGCAGGCTCACGCGGGAGCCGCCGGCCAGGGCCTTCAGATCCAGGTCCGCGCCCTGCACGTACAGCTCCGCGAGGGCGGACAGCAGGGTCTGGGAAACCGGCTCCTTGCGCTTGAGCAGGAACATCAGCTTGGAATCGCTGGCGTTGTGTGCGAAGGAGTTGTTCATCAGCGGCATCAGAGCCACCGGGTTCGGGGAGAACTCGATGAAGGTGCGGTAGCCATCGTCGAATTGCTTGCCCGTCGCCTCGGAGAACCAGACGGGCTGGCGGGTGCAGCGCAGGAAGTACTCGGCATCGTGGACAACCTCGCCCGGCTGGTACACGCGGTCACGATCCACGGTGGAGTACAGCGGGGTGTGGATCGGCTGCGGATCCAGGTCGCTGATCTCGTAGTGGAGCTCGCCCAGAATCGGATCCAGCATCGAGGTGTGGCCCGCGCCCTTGACCTTCAGCAGGCGGGCGAACTTACCCTCGCCCTCCAGATATTCCACCAGCTTCTGCACTGGCTCGGCGGGGCCGCCGACGGTGGTCATGCCCGGCGCGGCGTACACGGCGGGCTCCACCTTGGCGTACTCGGGGTGCTCAGAGGTGAAGGTAGCTAGCTCCTCCACGCCGAACTCGACCACTGCCATGGCGCCCTGCTTGTCTTCTGGCAGCAAGCGCTCGCCCTCGCCCATCAGGCGGGCGCGATGGCAGGCAATGCGCACGGCCTCCTCGGCGGTGATACCGCCCACGGCGTAGGCCGCCGCGATCTCGCCCATGGACTGGCCGACGACTGCGGCGGGCTTGGCGCCCAGGGCGCGCATGAGGTCGTTCAGTGCAATTTGCACGCAGGTGATGCCCACCTGGGCGCGCTCCGTGTCGTAGTTCTGCGCGTCGTCCAGCACCATCTCGACGAAAGACCAGCCGGATTCCGCCTGCACGACCTGGTCCAGCTCGTCCAGGCGGGCGGCGAAGAACTCGGAGAGCTCGTAGAGGTCCTTGGCCATCTTGCGGTGCTGGGAGCCGAAGCCCGAGAACACCCACACCGGGCCATTAGCGGAGGGCGAGTCGGCGGTCTTCACCGTCGCGCCCTGCTTGCCGGCGGCGATGCGCTGCAACCCGGCGATGGCTTCGTCGAAGGTGGCGGCGGAAACCACGCCGCGGGAACGGCCGTGGTTGTGGCCAGCCAGCGCCAGGGCTACGCCGCGCAGCTGGTCGGCCTCATCGCCTGCCTTGGTGAAGGATTCCTTGTTCTGCTCCAGGTACGCGGCCAGTGCTTCCGCAGCCTGGCGACGACGGGAAGGCAGCAGCCCGCTGACGGGCAGCAGCACGCGCGGGGCCTCGCCCGCGGCGTCCTCGCGATCCAGGCCGATGGGGGCAGCGGAGTTTGCAGCGGTCGCCCCAACGCCCGCCGCGGCCTCTTCTTCCAAATTCGGCGCCGCGATGACCACGTGCGCGTTCGTGCCGCCGAAGCCGAAGCCGGACACACCGGCGATGGCGCGCCCGGAGTACTCCGGCCACTCGCGCGGATCCTCCACGACCTCCAGGTGTTCGCGGTCGAAATCGATGTACGGGTTCGGGCCGCTGTAGTTCAGGCTCGGCGGCAGCACGCCCTCGCGCATTGCCAGCACGACCTTCATCACGCCCGCGACGCCCGCGGCGGCCTCGGTGTGGCCAAAGTTCGTCTTCGCACTACCCAGCAGCAGGGGCTCGGCCACGTCGCGTTGGCGACCCAGGACAGTCCCCAGGGCAGTGGCTTCGATCGGGTCGCCCAGGATGGTGCCGGTGCCGTGCGCCTCCACGTAGTCCACGGCCTGCGGATCGATCCGCGCGTCGGCGTAGGCGCTGCGCAGAACGTCCACCTGCGCATCCGGGTTCGGGGCGGTCAGGCCATTGGAGCGGCCGTCGGAGTTCACCGCCGAACCCTTGATCACGGCCAGCACGTTGTCGCCGTCGCGGCGCGCATCCTCCAGGCGCTTCAACACAACCACGCCCGCGCCGTCGGAACGCACGATGCCGTCGGCATCATCACTGAAGGCACGGATGCCGCCTGTCGGGCTGAGCACGCCGAGCTCGGAAAACGCCACCGTTGCAAAGGGGCTGCATAGGAGGTTGACGCCACCCGCCACAGCGACCTCAGAATCACCATCGCGCAGGGAGCGCACCGCCTGGTGAATTGCCACCAGCGACGAAGAGCAGGCCGTATCCATAGCCACGGACGGGCCGCGGAAGTCGAAGGCATAGGACACGCGGTTGGCGATGATGGAGCTGGAGTTACCAGTCAGTGCATAGGGGTGTGCCTCTGCCGGGTCGGCGGAGATCAACATGCCGTAGTCGTTATTGGTGTTGCCCATGAACACGCCGACGGGCTTGCCGCGCAGTTGATTGGCGGGAATGTGCGCATCCTCCAGTGCCTCCCACGTCAGCTGCAGGATAATGCGCTGCTGCGGGTCCATGTTCGCAGCCTCCAGCGGGGAGAGTCCGAAGAACTCCGCGTCGAAGGAGGCGATGTCCTCGATGTAGCCGCCCGTCAGCTGGGCCTGCTCCATGCGGCGAGTCATCTCCGGGTCGCGGGAGTACTCCGACCAGCGGCCGGCGGGCAGCTCGCCCACGCCGGAGCGGTAGTTGGAGAACAGCTCCCACATCTCATCCGCACTGTCCGCTCCGGGGTAGCGCCCCGCCATGCCAACCACAGCAATGTCGCGCTGGCCCAGTGGAAGCGGGCCACCTGCGCTGGCAGCCGCGCCGGCGGAGGTGGTGGCGTCACTACCAAGAACAACGCCGGAACCACGGCCCTGCATCAGGTGCTCAGCCAGGGCGGCAATGGTGTTGAACTCGTAGGCAATCGTCGCATCGAGGGTGGTGCCCAGCAGGCGCTCCAGGTCGCCGGACAGGACCACGACGTCGCGGGAAGACAGGCCGAAGTCCTGCATCGAGCGTTCGTCGGAGATCTCCGCGGCATCCAAACCGGTGGTGTTCGCCACCCAGGTGCGCAACCACTCCCGCATCTGCTGAATAGTGGCGGGGCGGGATTGCTGGTCAGCCGTGGGGGCGCCCTGCTGGTTGTCTGCCATGGAAGGTCGCGTTTCCTTTCGTACCGGGAGGCCTTATTGAAGGCATGAGTGAGTCACCGTAGCGCTACATTTTAACGCGCCGAGGTCGCTTTATGGATTAAGCGCCCAGCGTGCCCTCCAGATACGCCTTCGCGGCCACGCGGCGGGCGATCTTGTTGGCGGATGAACGCGGCAGAGTGCCCGGCGCGATGATGCGCACGTCAGACGGCTGCACGCCGTGGGTGGCGGTGACGGCCGCGCGCATAGCCTCGATTGCCTCCGCATCCCCGTCCTCGCTGGCGTCCGGATCGCGCTCGGCGACGATGATGAGACCCTCGACGGACTCGCCGTCGGCGGCACCGCTTGCGGAACCACCGGCCTCCACGGCGAAGGCGGCGATGACGGCCGGCGCGGTCTGCTCGGTGGCCTCGTCGGCGGTGGCCTCGATGTCCTGCGGGTAGTGGTTACGGCCAGCGACGATGATGAGGTCCTTCAGGCGTCCGGTGATGAACAGGTGACCATCCACAATGACGGCCAGGTCACCGGTGCGCATCCAGTTGTCCTCCGGAGCGTCGCCCGCACGGCTGTCGGAATCCAGGCGGTTGGCAGCCGGCAGGGAGTTGCGGAACGTCTCCTGGGTTTCGTCCGGACGGTTCAGGTAGCCCGCGGCCATGTTGTCGCCGTGGACCCAGATCTCGCCGACGTTTCCATCCGTCAGCTCCTTGCCGGTCTCCGGATCGACGATCGCAATGGTCTGCGGGGCACACACTTGGCCCAGGGAGACCAGGGAGAGGCTGTCTGCGTCGTCCGTGCTGCCTTCCACGGCGGTGCCGTCGGACAGCTCCTCTCGCTTGAACCACTTCGTCAGGGGACGCTCGTCAGTCTGCGGAGTGGTGACCAGCAGCGTGGCCTCGGCCAAGCCGTAGGACGGACGCATGGCCTCCTTCTTAAAGCCATAGGGGCCGAAGGTATCCAGGAACTTCTGCACGGAGCTGTGGTGGACCGGCTCGGAACCGTTGATGATGCCGTCGATTGCGGACAGATCCACGTCGGCCAGCTCTGCGACCTTTGCCGGGTCGGCGTAGCGCACGGCCAGCTCCAGGGCGAAGTTAGGCACGACAGTGTAGACGTTCTCTTCCTCGCTCTGGCGGTTCAGCTGGCGAACCCAGCGGGTCGGGTCCTGGATGAAATCACGCGGGGACATCAGGTCGAAAGGCAGGCCCAGGATGATCACGAAGGCGGACAGGATCACGCCCATGTCGTGGTGTAGCGGCAGCCAGGTGCTCAGGCGCAGCGGAGTTTGCAGGTTCGCTGCCTTGAAGATCTGCAGCACGTTGGTGACGATCGACTTGTGGGTAAGCACCACGCCCGCCGGGGTGCGCGTGGAGCCGGAGGTGTACTGCAGGAACGCCTCCTCGCTGGACTTCGGCGCCAGCGATGGGTCCGCCATGATGGCGGCCATGGGGTTCTGCCAGTCGTCGGCCAGCGCATCCGGCAGCGCATCCACCGTCAGCACGCGGGGGCGCTCGGTGGTGGGCGTGGAGGCGAAGTGCTTGCGCACGGCCGTGGCGGAGCGCTTATTCGTCAGCACCACCGTCGGCTCGGAGGAACCCAGCACAGCAGTCAGGTGGCCGGTGTGGCCCGGCTCGTTCGGGTCATACAGCGGCACGGGCACCATACGGGCGTACATCGCACCCAGGAAGGCGTACATGTACTCCGGGGAGTTATTGGCCAGGATGGCCACGCGGTCGCCGGGCTTGGCGACCTGCTGAAGACGGACACACACGGCCTTGATGCGGGTGTTCACCTGCGCGCGGGTGATCTCGTGCACCGTGCCCTCGCGGGACTCGCTGAAGTCCCAGTGACGGATCAGCACGTTATCTACCGTGCCCTCCATCTGCGCCATGGTGTAAAGCATCTCGCACATGCCGGAAAGGGTGAGCTGATCGGGGACGTTGATGTCGCCCTGCTCATCGTAAAACTGGCCCATTGCTGCAGTGATGTCCACGCGGGTCTCCTCTACTTATCCACTCGGTTCAAACGGTATCGGGTTAGCTACCTAGCTCCAACGCCATAGCTCTAACACCATAAACATTTAGTTTCACTTGTGAAACACATCGTACCGGGCACCGCTCCTGTTACCCGGCAATTTCGCATTCCCGTGTGCCGTGTGCCCCCACCGCTCGAGCACACGGCCACAATAACCTCAACATGAGCCCGCCGAAGCGGCTGTAGCTACTGCACGCGCTCGTTAATCAGATCCCGCGCCCATCCAACGATGTATTCCGGAACAGTCTGGCCCTCCACGACCTTCCCGTTTGTCGCATACTCCGCATGCACAGCGTTGGCGGCCACCAGGTCCTTGGCTCGCACAAGAGCGTTGCCCAGATCCGCTGGGGCGTCACAAATAAGATCCGCAGGGGCGCAGTAGTTATTCACCCGATCGTTCAGTTCGCCGAACCCATCCGGGCGCGGGCCGCGCATCGTAGCGCCCGGCACGATCGTCTGGATCAGTCCGCTCACCGGGTTCAGCGCAATCTCCGCACCAGTGCCGCGGATGCCCTGCGCGCCAACGAGCTTGCCCTTGTCCAGCTCCTGCCTACCGTCGGCGATCAGCGACACTCCCAGCACCCGGTCGGCGGGCACGGGGCCGCGCCCATTGCCGATTTCTCCTGCCAGGTCACCAGTAATCACCGCTCCCTGGCTAAAGCCGGTCAGGATGAAGGACGTTGCCGGACACTTCTCGTGCATCACCCGCAGCTCCTCCTTCATCCGCTCGAAACCTTGGTTGCGGGAATCGTCGTAACTCATCTCGTGCTGCGCGTTCATGTTGCGGAACTGTGCGGTGTACGGCAGGGTCCACACCTTCACCTTGTCCGGAGAAAACTCGTCGGCCAGCGGGCGGGTGACGTTCAGCATCAGCGAGTGAGGGTTGGCGTGCGGCGCCAGCGGATCGTCGTCGGCCTTGGATTCCCACGTGCCCGGCGCAGCCAGCACCTCTACGTCCACGCACCCGGGCGGGTTCTGCGCCTCCGGGGCGGGCGGAGGGGTGGGCTTGCCCGGCCCCGGACCATCAACATCGTCGCCGGTGAGCAGCCAATTGCCCACGCCCACGACGATGAGCGCAAGCAGGACCAGCACTGCCAGGATGGTCAAAACCTTCTTCATAGCTTCTTTCTAGACCTTCCTCTAGAGCTTTTAGAGCTTCTAAAGCAAAACCAGGCTGCCCTCGCCACCTATGGCGGACAACCTGGTTATCGGAAACGAGTGACCACTAACAATACGCGGATTTCGCGGCCTCGCGAATAGCGTCCTCGGCCTTCTTCGGATCGCCGTCGATCACACCATTGGCTTCCAGCTGTCCCGCAGCCAGCGGAGTATAAACATCGGCTTGCCCGCCGCCCTCGGCGGTGCAATGCGCGTGACCAGCTGCGATGAGCTGATCCTCCAGGCCGCCGATCTCCGCTGCGTCGTTGGCCTTCGCCAGGTCGATGCCGCTGTCCTTCAGGCGCTTCAGGAAGTCCTTGTCCTGATCGCTGCGCTGCGTGCCGGAGGGAATGTTGTCAACCTCGTCCACGGCGCCATCCTGTGCCGGGGCGCCATCACGGTCACCGGCGGGTTCTGGGGCGTCATTACCTTCCGAAGAACCAGATTCGCTGTCTTCGCCGTCCTTAGCGTCCTTGCCGTCGTCGCCGTCGGACTTTTCGGTCTCGGACGCGGACTCCGTCACCGAAGGCACCGTCGTGGACTCCGCCGAATTGTCGACCGTCTCATCGCCGCCGCACGCCGTCAGCGTGGCCAGCGACAGTAGCGCCGCACACGCGGCACCGGCGGCCACGCGAAACTGCCTATTCTTTGTGACGCCCACAGTTAGAGCACCTCAACGCGTCCGTTGACCTCGCGGATCTCGCCGTGCTGGAACTTGATCCGAGTTCCGCCCGCCGGGATGTCCTCGTGGTCGCTGGTCGGGTAGCCGAGCTTGCCCTGCTCCCAGCCGCGCTTGCCCCACTCGTCGAATACGTTTCCGTAGTAGATAACGTGCGCGCCGGTGAACGGGGACCAGTAGATGTTGCCGTGCTCGAACTCGGAGAAGCGGCCGCCCTTGATGGCCAGCTCGCCGCTCTTCGGGTTGCCCAGCTTAGAGGTCGCGCCACCCAACTGCAGGTACTTCTCGGCGATCTTGCCCTGGACGTAGTTGGTCTTGTTGTCCTTATCGCGGATGATCACGCCGTTCTGGTACTTCTGCATGTAGCTATCGCCGACCTTCTCCAGCTCGGAGATCGGGTAGCCCAGCGGGCCGTTCTCCCAGCCGGTCTTGCCCCACTCATCCATGAAGTCCTTAGGCACAGCGTGAGCACCAGTCTCGTGGGTCCAGTAGATCGCACCGTTCTCGAAGGTGGTGAAGCGGCCACGGCCGTTGGAGATGACGTGCTCCTCGGAGGTCGGGTACCCCAGCCAGGAATCCGGCCCGTTCATGGAGGCGTAGTGGGCGCCGATGCGACCCCACACGAAGTGGGCGCCAGTCTTCGGGGACCAGTAGGCGCGGCCGCCGCGGAAGTCCTGCACCTTGCCGCCGTCCTTGGCGTCGTACTCGTTGGAGATGCAGGCACCCAGGGTCTCCGGGGCGTTCTTCATGTTCTCCGCGATGGCACCGCCAATCTTGCACTTCGCACCGCGGTCAGCTTCCGGGATGCCCAGTGCGTCCGCGATGTGCGGCCATGCCTGGATCATCTCGTACTGCCAGTACGGCCAGTCGTGGGTGCCGGAGGGGCGGAAGGCCGTGATCGGCTTCACGCCGGCCTTCTTTGCGTACCTGACGAAGGTCTCGGTGGTCATGCGGGACATGGCCTCCAGGCCGAAGCCGGCCATGTTGGAGGGCATGCCTGGGATGGTGCCCGGCTTGTCGTACTTGCCCGCGTTGCCGTTACCTGCGGAGACGTAGACGGTCATGTCCTTCAGTGCATCCACGCCCAGCTTCGGGTCGTGGTCGATCCAGTCCTGGGAGCCGAACTCGCCCCACATCTTCTTGGCGTCGTAGCCGTTGCCGTCGTTGGTGGCGTAGGCGATAGCTTCCGGCATGCCGTAGGAGGTGGTGTCCAGGTAGCCAGAGAAGGAGCCGACGAACTTCCACATGTCCGGGAAACGCTCGGCCAGGTTCATTGCGGCGGTGCCGCCCATGGACAGGCCGGTGATCGCGCGATCCTCGTTTGCACGCCAGCCCTCGCGCAGCACCGGGGGCAGCTCCTTGGTCAGGAAGGTTTCCCACTTGTAGTGCTTGCCGTTCTCCGGCTCCTGCCAGTCCGTGTAGAAGGAGGATTCGCCGCCGACGGGCAGAATCACGTTGACGTTGCGGTCCGCGTACTGGTTGGCGATGTTGGTGGACAGGGTCCAGCCGGACTCGTCCTCGCGGGCGCGCAGGCCGTCCAGGGCCCACACGGTCGGGAACTTGCGGTCGGGCTGGGAGTACCAGTCACGGGCCAGCAGGATCTGCACCTTGATGGGCTTGCCCGGCATGGCAGCGGAGTTGATGAAGACGTTGGCCCAGCGCTCGGTGATCCACTCGACGCGGTCCACGCTCACGCCCTCCGGCAGGCCTTCCAGGTGCTGCTCGGTGACCTGGCGCGGGGTGCGCTTCGGAATGCTGTCCGGATCCAGGTAGCTGGTGCCGGATCCCGGCCCCATGGAGCCGCCGAGGGAGCTCTGCGCGGTGGCAGCCGGCATCATTGGCATTGCCAGCGCAACGGAAAGCGGCAGAGCCAGGATTGCCGAGCCCATACGGCGGGGGCTGCGGGCGGAGCGAGTGCGACGGGAGAGGTTCGCTGCAAGGCGCATAGTCTTCATTCTTTCTGTTGCTTTTTGGTTGTTTTAGTAGCTTTGGTGGCTTTAGCTGCTGTGGTCTGGTTGGTTCGAAGCAGGTTCCCCTCCTGCTTCGAACACCACCGGGCGCTTCTTCAGGCCATTCTCTATTCACGTTTACGTCTATCGCGACCTGGATCTTCTCAAGCTTTTCACGCTTGTATCGCAGGTGCGCTTCTAGCACGTGAGCAATTATGGCAAGCAAAAGCGCTTTCACATGGACAACACGCGGAATATTTAAAGTTTTACTTGAGGGTTAGCCTACCATGTTGCCAGTGTTACTTATGTGACTCTTGATGTTCTTTATTATTGACGCCCTTACACCTCGTTCGCCATTAAGCCTCAATACCCCACTAGCGCGACCCACACCCCAGCCGTCATGGACGCACCTCACACACCTCGGACACGCAAAAAGCCACCGTCCCGGCTGGTAACCAGGACAGTGGCTTCAAAAGCTTTAGTTAAAGCTGGAGCGACCTAAGTTTAGGCACCCAGTGCACGCAGAATGTGCGGGCGAGCCTTGTTCAACTCCGCATCCCAGTACGGCCATGCGTGCAGGCCGTTGATCGGGTAGCTCACAACCGGACGAGCACCAGCCGCGCGAGCGGCCATCTCAAACTTCGCGGTGGAGGTGCGTGCCATCCACTCCAGGCCGATACCCGCAGCAACACCGCGCGGGTTTTCCAGGAACTTCTCGCCGCGGGACGGCACGCCACCGGAGGCGGCCAGGTACAGCGGCATGCCACGGAAGCGGCCAGCCTGAACGGTCGGGTCATTGCGGAAGCGGCGCGGGTCGACCGGACTGCCCCACATATCCCAGATGTTCGCACCCTTGTCAGCATCGGACATCGCGTACTGGATTCCGGCGTACATGCCAGGCCAGGTCGGGTTCAGGTAACCAGACAGGGAGGTCGCCTGCTTGAACTGGTTGCGGTGCCATGCAGCCAGGTTCATTGCGGCAGTACCGCCCATGGACAGGCCAACGATGGAGTTGCGGGTCGGGCTCACGCCGAAGTTGCGCTGCAGGTAGCCCGGCAGCTCGCGGGTCAGGAAGGTCTCCCAACGCGGCTTCTTCGGGCCACCCTTACCGCCGTACGGGCCCATCCAGTCCGTGTAGAACTGCGCCTGGCCGCCGACCGGCATGACCAGGGTCACGTCGTCGTTGACGAACTTCTTCACAGCGTTGCCCGACCAGACCCAGGCGTTCCAGTCCTGGCGTGCGCGCAGGCCGTCCAGCATGTAGACGCCAGCGTTACCGCCGCGGGAAGAGGGCTTGATCTGCACCTGGATCTTCTGACCCATCGCCGGGGAGTAAACCCAGCAGTTCTGCAGGTAGTACTTGTGCTTGCTCCAGTGGCAGCCCGGGCGCAGGTGGCCACGGTTGTCAGCAGCAGCGGTGGGTGCAGTGACAACGGCCATGCCCAGCGCGGTGGCAATAGCTACCAGGAACGCAGTGAGCTTGGAGCCCAGACCCTTGGTCTTAGTAGTCGTGTTCATGTAGTCCTAAATGTCTTGAAACGTATTTGACGAGAGGCGCGCCAAAGGCCCGCCCCGAAACACAGGATGCGTGTACGTTACCAAATCTTTACGATCGCACTCAATGTGATGATCGAATCCCTTTCACGAAACGCTACACCCCTAAACCTATCTCAGCAGATTCTTAGAACCATCTAATCACCTGCTTCCCTCGCTTCACTCGCACCACTGCAACCCCACCACTCGCAATCTGGAAACCCAGCACACCCCCCGAAAGTGCAGAACGCCGGCTCCCCCACAAAGGAGAAGTAGGCGTCACAAAGAAAGAACAGAAAGCTAAACCTAGAACAGCGGCACGATGTACACGGCCATCGCCACACAAAACAGCCAGGCCAGAGCCAGCAGCTGCAGGGTGCGATCCTCGAGGGCGATCTCGTCGGGCGCGCCGCCCTCACCGCGGTCAACGTCCGCGGCATAACGCAGAATCGCGATGGTAAACGGCACCATCGAGACTTGGTACCACACGGCGGCCACACCGGACTCGACCGTCTGCGCCAAGCCAAAGCCCCACAGCGCGTAGCTCAGCACCACGGCAGTGGCGGCCAGGGTCCAGACAAAGCGCAGGTAGGTCGGGGTGTAGCTCTCCAGGGACTTGCGGATCTTCGCACCCGAACGCAGCGAAAGCTTCAGCTCCGCGTAGCGTTTACCCGCCGCCATGAACAGCGAGCCGAAGGCCGCGACCAGCAAGAACCACTGCGAAAGCAGGATAGAGGCAGCCACACCGCCGGCCATCGCACGCAGCATGAAACCGGAGCTGACCAGCGCAATGTCGATGACCGGCTGATGCTTCCAACCGAAGCAGTAGCCCAGCTGCAGCGCGATATACACTGCCACAACAATCGCCAGGTTCGTGCCCGACGAGGCCAACAGCGAGCCACCAATCGCCGCAATGATCAGCACCACCGACATCGCGTACGCCAACCCCACCGGCAGCACACCCGCCGCGATCGGGCGGAAGCGCTTGGTCGGGTGCGCACGGTCGGCCTCCACATCGCGGGCATCGTTGATCAGGTAGATCGAGCTGGCCGCCAGACAGAAGGCAATGAATGCGATCAGCACGTCCAGCAGCACGCGGCTGTGGAAGAGCAGCTCCCCGCCAGCAGCCGCAGGAGCCGCGATGACCAGCACGTTCTTGACCCACTGCTTCGGACGCAGCGCCTTGATCATCGCCTCCGGCAGGTTGCGCGGCGGGCGCAGCTTCTTCGTTTCGGTGGCGGTGCTGGTCGCCTGGTTGGGATCTTCCAGCCCGGACGTGTGTGGCTCTGCGCCGATCAACGGCTCCGTGCGGCCGTTGCTAGGCTGTTCGCTCACTGGCTTTTCTCCTCACTGTTTTTCTTTGTGACGCCCCCACGTCCCCCATCGACAACCCTGCGCACGGCAATGGCCGTGGCAGCGCCGATGCAGCTTCCGAGGGCGACGTCAGAGGGATAGTGTACGCCCAACACCATGCGCGACAGCGCCATCGCTGGGATGCCCACGAGGGGCAGCGTCCCGGTGCGGTTGTTCGCCGACTGGGTAAAGGCCACGAGGGCGGCGGTGGAGCTGGTTGCGTGCGAAGACGGGAAGCTGAGCTTCGAGGGAGTACCCACGCCGATCTTAATGCGCGGATCGTGCGGGCGGGGGCGGCGGATGATGCGCTTGAGCACCACGCTGGCGGCGTGTGCCAGGAAGGCGCTGACGCCCACGGTCAGCCATCCGCGGCGTTCCGGCCCGTCAGCGGGCTTGCCTTGCGCGGCGGCCAGGCCGTAGCCCAGGGCGGCGGACCCCATCCAACCAAGGGCGTGCTCACCGAAGTGGCTCATGCCTCGGGCGGTGGGCAGCACTCCCGGCTTGTCGGTCAGCTGCTTTTGCAGTGCGACCAGCAGGTCGGATTCGCCCAGCGGGTCGCCGCTTACGCTTGTGGCGCTCATCGTATCTGCGTTGTCCTTAGTTTCAGTAATTCCAGTAATTCCAGTCTGGATCTTGTCCGTTAGTTCCGGGGGGTTACTTTTCAGCCGCGCGCTCGGGCTCGAAGATCTGCGCCCAACCTTCCCGACTGGTCAGGTACGGGTGCGCTGCCCGGTAGGCATCGCGGAGCTCGTCGAAGCGATCCGCGACCTGCTTCTGCAGGCGCATAGACTCCTGTGCCAACGCGAGCATTTGGCCGCGGTCGCGCTTGCGGTACACCACTCCCTTGCCATCAGCGGTGGTCACGGTCGCCCCGTCCACTCGGGAGAGGCTGAACCAGCGCGCCTCGATGGGCGGGAGGTTCACCTGCGGTGCGTGGTGGTGGCGGGCGTCGGCGGGCTTAGCGTTGTTCAGCAGACCCTTGGCAAGCGTGACAATCTTGGCCTTCTTGCTCAGTGGGATGCGCGTGAGACCCGCCGGGCCGCCCGTCGCGGCGGGCAGGTCGGTGGCCGACGGGATGACGACCGCATCGGAGTAGTTCTTACGCATCTTCGCAATGCGCGGCAAAGAAGTCTCCAGGATGTCGAACAGCTGATCCGGACCAGCCAGGAAGTCCTTCATCGCCTCGTTCTGGATGGCGACGGTGGAGTACTCCAGGCACAGCAGGTGCTTGGCGGTGGCCTTCGCCATCGAGGCAACGATGCCGCGCGGGCTTCCATCGTGCTGGATCGCAGCGACAATCAGGCGGTTACGCAGGTGGAAGTATGCCTGCCAGTCGATCGCATCGTCCTTATCGGACCAGGCCATGTGCCAGATCGCGATACCCGGCCAGGAGGCGGTCGGGAAGCCAGCATCCTTCGCGCGCAGGCCGAACTCGCCGTCATCCCACTTGATGAACAGCGGGAGGGGCTGACCAATGGTTTTCGCGACGACGCGCGGGATCATGCACATCCACCAGCCGTTGTAGTCAACGTCGATGCGGCGGTGCAGATCCTTGGAGTTCTCCGAACTATTCGGGGTGCCGTAGCCCTTGCTCACCACGTCCCGGGCCACCGGCGCGATGGGCTGGCCTGCCGCGTTGTGGGCAGCACCATCACCCAGGTCACGCAGCGGGTGCTGGTAAAAGTCGTGGTCGTAGTGGGTGTGGGGTGCGGCGGTCCACATGAAGGAGCCACGGTCGATGACCTCGCCCATGGTGTGCAGGTGGCTGCGCTCCTGCAGGTTCAGCATCTGGCCGCCGATCAGCATCGGGGACTTCGCGTAGCGAGCAGCCGCCAGGGCGCGCAGAACGCTATCGGGCTCGATGGCGATGTCGTCGTCCATGTACAGGATGTACGGGCTGGTGGTACCTCGCTCCTCGTGGAGAGCCTCGTACATGATGCGGGAGTAGCCGCCGGATCCGCCCAAGTTGCCCTGTTGCACGATGTGCAGACGGTCGCCGAAGTGCTCCGCAACCTCGTCGAAGTCCGGTTCGTCGGCGGGGTGTTTGTCGCCCTGGTCGGGCATGATGATGGCCTCGATGCGGCCATCGACCTCGGGGTCGGAAGCGAGTGCGTGGAGTGCTGCGACCGCGTCGGCCGGACGGTTGAACGTTGGGATGCCGATGGTGACGCTCGGCTCAGCGACCGGCAGCGTCTCGTCTTCGAAGATCTGCTCGCCGGCCTCGACGGTGGCGTACCAACCCGCGGAGTGCAGGCGGGTTTCCTTCTCGCAGGTCAGGTCGAACCAGATCCAGCCTCCGTCCTCGAAAGGAGCCAGGGAGACAGTGAACTCGGCGATTCCGTGGCCGTTTTCGTCAGTTTCGATCTGGGCGCCCTCGATGCCAATGCGGGAGCCGTCGTACTTGGAGCGGTACAGGTCTACGCGGGCCTCACCAGTGATTTCGATGCGCAGCTTGACCTCGTCCAGCTGGGACCAGCGGCGCCAGTAGGAGGCGGGGAAGGCGTTGAAGTAAGTCTCGAAGGAAGTCTCGCTGCCCGCGGGCAGGATCGCTTCGGTACGGGAGATGGCGTTTACGCGGCCGGGGGTGGTGGCCTCGTTCTCTACGAAGTACAGGGAGCGCACGTTGCGTGGTTCGCCACGCTTCGGCAGCAGAATGCGTGCTAGGCGGGTGGCGTCGAACCCATCGTTTGTATTGGCTTTCACTGGCTGAGCGTTCATTTGCTGAACACAGACCTCCGCATAGGCAATAAAGACATTGGAATATACCCGATTATCCACGAAAGCCCGTCACAAGAGCTTGTGCGACACAGCCCCAGTTCAGCCCGAGTTGGGCTCTTAGTCGAGGTGCCCCCGCTTAGCAGCTGATAACTTCCCACCTGACATAACACTGTGGGATGTTAAGCGGGAAGCTAGGTGCTATGCTGTCGCCGCACCCTCATCTAGCTGCAGTTTTCCACTCTTTTCCACTATCTACCAGGGTTCTTCCGATCTTCGAGCATTCGATAACGCTGCTTCGGGCTCCGCGCAGGTTCCGTTCGCTCTACCAAACCTTCACTAATCAGAGCATTGACTGCTTTTTGAACAGCTGTCCGGCTCAACTGGGTTTTCCCTACAATTTCGCTAGTCGAAGAAGAGGACCCCTCTTTTAGAATTGCCAGAACATGGTCCCGCGCCGTTGTATACCTCTCCTGGGTAGCAACCCGCCGACGGTGGAATATTATTGTGAAACTATCAAGCCGATTAATGTACTCAGGTTTTGGCATAAGAGCGTCTTCCAAGGACTGATTAATCGTTGCGATACCCGTACCACGATTTTCCGCCACGCGCCCC
>ERZ1673753.804-NODE-804-length-34718-cov-13.618065_pt1 | contig 34718 bp, 26 predicted proteins | sample MGYA00580201_ERZ1673753 | MGnify/ENA primary metagenome ERZ1673753 (study PRJEB41218, sample SAMN15661747) | gut metagenome | host: Homo sapiens | place: Canada: London | collected 2015-08-20/2019-03-30 | study: EMG produced TPA metagenomics assembly of... | reverse complement strand
ATTGTCGATTGTTAATTATTTAACGATGATGTCTTCTTTATTAATCTTACGTTCGCAATAATGGCATCTGATCGTACCCTTTTCTTTGTCGATTACATCGAAACGAGTCGGCATTGGTTCATTATTGGTAATACATTTCGGATTGTTGCATTTTACGAGCCCTACCAGTTCGTCTGGTAAGGTAACGGTCTTTTTCTCCACCACTTCGTAATCGCGGATAATGTTCAGGATCACGTTTGGGGCGATCAGGGCGATGCGGTTGATCTCTTCGTCACAGAAGAACTTGTCGGAGATTTTGATCATGCCTTTACTGCCCATTTTATTGCTGTGGAAATTGTTGCCGATCGTAATCGTATTGTCCATGTTTTCCAGCCCCAGTAATTTGGCTACTTTAAACAACTGGCTGGGGGGAATATGATCAATGGCAGTACCGTTCTCTAAAGCGGCGACCTGCAATTCTTTTTTCTTTTCTGCTGACATAACTTTTGATAATTGAAAATTGATAATTGAAAGTTGAAAATCAGGAAACGGGATTCTTAATCTTCAACGGAAATGCCCAACACTTCGCAGATGATGGCTTGACGGGCGAACAGTCCGTTGCGTGCCTGCTGGATATAATAGGCTTTCGGATTATCGTCCACATCATAAGCGATTTCGTTCACGCGAGGCAGCGGATGCAGGATGCGCAAGTTCTCGCGACTGTTTTTCAGCATGTCATTCTTCAGTATATACACATTCTTTACACGTTCGTATTCTTCGAGGTCGGTGAAACGTTCGCGTTGTACACGAGTCATGTACAGAATATCCGTCTGGTTGATGATGTCTTCCGTAAATTCGGTATATTCGTTGTATTTGATGCCATGTTTGTCGCAGAAGTTTTTCTGTTCGTCCGGCATGCGGAGTTCGTTTGGTGCGATAAAGTTGAATGTCGGGTTGAAATGAGACATACCTACTATCAGTGAGTGTACGGTACGTCCGTATTTCAGGTCGCCTACCATTGTGATGTTGAGATCGGTCAGCTTGCCTTGTGTCTTTTGAATGGAATAGAGGTCCAGCATTGTCTGGGAAGGATGCTGGTTTGCTCCGTCACCGGCATTGATGATAGGCACGTCCGTAACCTCCGATGCATAACGGGCGGCGCCTTCCAAATGGTGGCGCATAATGATAAGATCGACGTAGTTGCTTACCATCAGGATGGTATCTTTCAGTGTTTCGCCTTTGGAGGAACTAGTCGTGGAAGCGTCGGAGAAACCGATCACACGGCCGCCCAACCGGTTCACCGCAGTTTCGAAACTCAGACGTGTGCGGGTGGAGGGTTCGAAGAACAAGGTCGCTGCAACTTTGCCTTCCAGCACCTTACGGTTCGGATTTGCTTCAAACTTCCTGGCGTTATCCAGAATACGAAGAATGTCCTCTTTGGAGCATTGATCGATAGAAACTAAACTTTTACTTTTCATTGTTGTGTATATTCTGTCTTATGCCCACAAAAGTATAAAAAAATGAATAGACAATGTCATGGCTCCGCTTATTTTTCATTTGATAAAAAAGGACCTGTTTCGTTGAAGTTTGGATACTTTTTCTGAAACAGGTCCTATGGAATAGGTAAAAGGTCCGGTTTAGAAGGTTTTTGGCTTTTATGGATAAAAAATGTTTTCTTATTCTCTACCGCCGCCTAAAGCTTGATAAAGGTTGATCACGCTTTGTATCTCGGTGAACCGGTTAGCTGTTTGTGACAGCTGTGCACTCAACAAGGACTGGCGGGCGGTCAGCACTTCCAGATAGGTCGTCGTACCATGTTCCATCAGCAACGAGGTGCTTTCCAATGCTTTTTCCAAGGATTGGATTTGCTTTTCGAACAAAAGGGTCTTGGCCTTGCTTGTCTGGCAGGCGACTAAAGCGTCGTTGACTTCGCTGCCGGCATTCAGCAAGGCTTGCTGGAAAGACAGGCTTGCTTCTTCCTGCTGTGCTTTGGCGATGCGGTATTGGGCCATGATCTGTCCTTTATTGAACAACGGTTGTGTGAGTGAGCCGACTGCCGAAGCCAGGAATTTGCCTGGATTGACGATCATACTCCCTGCCGAGTTGGTCCATCCGGCACTTCCACTCAGTACGATGGAAGGATAGAAAGCGGCACGAGCCTGGTTGGTCGCGTAAAATGCTTGTTCCAGCGAACGTTCGGCAGCACGTACATCGGGACGGTTCGATAACATTTGCATCGGTACGCCGACTGCTACGTCTTCCGGGAGCTGCTGGTCGGCCAGCTTTCCACGTTCGTAGCGGCGCGGTGTCTCAGCGAGCAATAGGGCGAGACTATTTTCGACTTGGTTGATCTGCTCTTTCAAGTCAAGAATGGAAGTCTGTACGCTGTAGTAAGCCGCTTCCATTTGGGAAGTGGCCGCCTCGTTGGCTAATCCGGCATCCATCAATGCACGGGTAGAAGCCACCGTCTCTTTCCAGGCTTCTTCTGTCTGTTGCGAAATGGCTAACTGTTCATCTAACATCAACAATGTATAGTATACGTTGGCGATCCCGGCGATCAACTGGGTACGCACAGCCTGCTGGTAGTCCTTGCTTTGGGCATACAGTGCTTTGGCCTGTTGCTTGGCATTGCGCAGACGTCCGAAGATGTCCAGTTCCCAACTGGCTGTGACTGGCAGCGTGTATGTCTTTGTCGCTTTCCCACCGTCGAAACTGCTGATCGTTCCTTGCGGGGAAAGTGCGAACGAAGGAAGGAAAGCAAGTTTTGCCGACATTAACGCCGCTTCCGCTTCCTCGATCTGCAATTGGGCGGACCGGAGATCGGTGTTGTTTTGTAACCCTTGTTCGATAAGAGCCTGTAACTGCGGGTCCGTAAAAAGTTCCCGCCAGTTCACATTACCGAAGTTGGTCGTATCATCGACAGCCACCTCTTCTCCGTACAGGTTGTCCGGAGTCGTCTCGGCCGGTTGATATTTGGTGTATATGCCGCAACTGCTCAACAGGGCGGTTGCGGTTGTTAATACGATTATTTTCTTCATACCTTATTTATTTTCATTGTTTAAACCGTCACGTTCGGTTTGGCTCTTTTGCTTTTCCAACGCAACTTGCATATCGGTTTCAACTTCCATCGGCGGACGAATTTTTTCTTGCATGTATTCGAAAATGATGTAGAATACCGGCACGACGAACAGTAATGCCAATGTCCCGACCGCCATACCGCCGACAACACCTGTTCCTAATGAACTGTTACCGTTGGCTCCGGCTCCGGATGCGAACATAAGCGGAAGCATACCGAAGATCATCGTAAGTACGGTCATCAAAATCGGACGTAAACGGGCTTGTGCGGCCGAATAAGCCGATTCGACGATCCCCATCCCTTTACGACGGCGTTCGATGGCGAACTCAGTAATCAAAATTGCCGTCTTGGCCAAAAGTCCAATCAACATGATTACACCGGTCTGCAAGTAGATGTTATTTTCCAATCCAAACAGTTTGGCAAACAGGAATGAACCCATCAAACCGAACGGAACAGACAGGATAACGGCCCAGGGCACAAGAAAACTTTCGTACAGACAAGCCAGAATCAAGTAGATAAGCAAGATACAGACCGCATAGATAAAGAGTGTCTGCGAGCCTTCCGTATTGGCCTCTTCACGTGCCATACCGCCATACTCGTACCCGTATCCTGTCGGCAGCATTTGGGCAGCCACTTCCTCGATGGCCTGTTGTACTTCACCCGTGGAATATCCCGGTGCCGGGTTTACATTGACCGTGATACAGCTAAAGAGGTTGAAACGATTGGATACTTCAGGTCCGAGTACCCGTTTTAGGGTTACGAACTGGCTGAGCGGAGCCATTTCCGTCCCGTTGCGGACGAACATGTTGTTCAGGGCTTGTTCGTCAAGACGATATTCAGGTGAGGCTTGTGACATCACACGGTATACTTTCCCGAATTGGTTGTAGTTGGAAACGTATGCACCACCACAATAGCTACCCAATACGTCGAGAACCGTCGAAGGTGAAATGCCTGCCCGTTTACATTTGGCTGCATCCACATCGACCGATATCTGCGGGAAGTTCATTGCATAAGAAGTATAAGCCATTGCAACTTCTGGGCGCAGGTTTAAAGCTCCGATATACTGCATGGCGTTGCCGTAGAAAGTGCTCATATCTCCACCTGTACGGTCCTGCAAGTTCAACTCGATAGAGTTACCCAGACCGTAGCCCGGAATCATACCCGGCTGGAAGCAGAATATCTGCGCTTCTTTGATTTGGGCGAATTGTGAGTTTAGGCGGGCTACTACTGCGTCGGAAACATGTTCGGCCCCTTTTCTTTCATCCCAGTTTTTCAAACGGATGATTGCCATACCGTAGGAAGTACCTTGACCAGCCAGGAAGCCGTAGCCAGCTACGCGGGCGTAGTGTTCTACTTCGGGCGTGTTCTTCAGGATATTCTCTACTTTGTCCAGCACCTTGCCCGTTTCTTCCAATGTGCTACCCGGAGCAATGGCCACGTTTGCCATGATGGTCCCTTGGTCTTCTTGCGGGACAAGACCTGTTTTGGTATTGCTGATAAGCCATCCCAGCAGAATAATGGATGCGATCGTTCCGGCCCATACCATCCAGCGGTGGTGAATAAAGAACATGACGCCTTTTTTGTATTTGCCCAACACGGCATTGAAAGAGGCATTGTAGGCTGCACGTACACGTCCGTTGAAACTTTTGGCACTCTTGTTTCCATCGCTCGGGCGCATCATCATAGCACACAAGGCGGGGCAGAGCGTCAATGCACAGATCATGGAAAGACCTACGGAGGTTGCCATCGTCACACCGAATTGTGTGTAGAAAATACCAGAAGTACCACCCATGAAAGTTACCGGTATGAACACGGCCATGAACACACAGGTACAAGAGATAACGGCCATCGTCACGTCACCCATCGCATCTTTCGTTGCTTGATAGGACGAGGTGTAACCCGCATCGAATTTCGCCTGTACGGCTTCTACCACTACGATCGCGTCATCCACTACCGTACCGATGGCAAGCACCAGGGCAAACAGGGTCAGAATGTTGATCGTGAATCCGGCTGCGGTCAGACAGGCGAATGTACCGATCAACGAAACGATGATTGAAATAGACGGGATCAAGGTACTCTTGAAGTCTTGCAGGAAGAAATACACCACGAGGATTACGAGGATGATCGCCACAATCAGTGTTTCGACTACATTATAAATAGAAGCAAATAAGAAGTCGTTGGAGCTCATCATCGTGATGAATTCCATACCTGTAGGCAATTCTTCTTTCATCTTTTCCAATTCGGCGGCAATACGTTCGTTGACTTCCGTAGCATTGGAACCGGCTACCTGGTAAATCATGAATGTCACGGCTGGTTTGCCGTCCATTTGGCTGTCGAAACCGTAACTCAATGTTCCCAACTCAACCTTAGCGACATCTTTCAGGCGTAAGACAGAACCGTCTTCCTGAGCACGGACGACGATATTCTGGAATTCTTCTACGCTCTTCAAGCGTCCACGATATTTCATCGTATATTGGAAAACGTTTTTCGAGTTTTCACCCAGCGAACCGGTCGGAGCCTCGATATTCTGTTCTCCTAATACAGCAGTCACATCCGATGGAACCAAGCCGTATTGGGCCATTCGTTCGGGGTTCAGCCAGATACGCATACTATAGGTATCACCCAACTCCATTACGTCACCTACGCCTTCGATACGTTTGATACGTGGGATGACGTTGATGTCGAGGTAGTTTCCGAGAAAGGTCTTGTCAAATCGTCCGTCAGTGCTGACAAGTGCGTCGATCTGCAGGAAGCTGGTCTGTCGTTTTTGAGTGCTGACACCGATACGGGTTACTTCAGCAGGCAATAAACCCTGTGCCTTCGTTACACGATTCTGTACGTTGACGGCTGCCATATCGGGGTTTGTCCCTTGTTTGAAATATACCTCGATCGTTGCCGAACCGGCATTGGTTGCTGTTGAAGTCATGTACATCATGTTTTCCACACCATTGATGCTTTCTTCCAGTGGCATGATAACACTGTTCATCACCGCATTGGCATCCGCTCCGGTATAGGTTGCCGATACGTGGACCGTAGGCGGCGCAATGTCAGGATATTGCTCGACCGGCAAGGTAAAGAGCGAAATTAGTCCGATCGCCAAAATAAGAATGGAGATGGAGATGGCCATAACAGGCCGTTTGATAAATATATTTCCTTTCATACTTCGATCCTTTATTTAACTTGCGTTCCTTCGCGTACTAACCCGGCTCCTTCGGATACGATTTCTTCGCCAACCTTCAATCCGTCAAGTACGATATATTCGCGACCGTCGTTGATTTCAGCTACAGTAATCAATGTGGAAACAGCTTTCCCATCCACCACTTTATAGACAAGCGTCTTGTCCTGCAAACGGACTGTTGCACCTTGAGGAATTACGATACAGTCTTTATAAGTTTGCGGTATGAGCACATTGCCGGAGGCTCCGCTATGAAGTAGGCGGGATTCGTTGGGGAATACGGCACGTACGCCGACTGTCCCGGTCTTCCGATCGATCACTCCGCTAATCGATTCGATCTTTCCTTTTTGTTCGTAAATAGACTGGTCATTCAGTTTCAACGATACTTCCGGCATGTTTTTCAACGCTTCGTCCATGCTTTTGTACTGGCGGCTCATAGCCAGTAATTGATTTTCGGTCATGGAGAAGTAAACATACATGTTCGAATTGTCGGAAACAGTTGTCAACGGTTGGGGAATACTGGCGCTGACCAATGCTCCGGCACGGTAAGGCAACATACCGACAACTCCGTCGGACGGACTTTTGACTTCCGTATAAGACAGGTTGTTGCGGGCGTTCACTTCTTGTGCTTCCGCCTGCGCCAGTTGTGCTTTGGCCGTCAGATAGCTGTTTTCGCTTGTTTTCAGGTTGAAAGCGGAAACGACTTTTTTCGCAAATAATTCTTTAGTACTGTTGTAGTTCAGTTCGGCTGTAGCTAAAGCTGCTTTTGCCACTTCCACATTTGCCTGGGCTGTCTTTAAAGCAGCTTTGTAAGGAACTTGGTCTATAACAAAAAGTAATTGTCCTTTCCGTACGACCTCTCCTTCGGTTACACAAAGCCTTTCGATCGTTCCCGATACTTGCGGATAAATGTCTATATCCTGGCGACCGCGGATCGTGGCCGAATAAGGGGTTGTCAGCTCTTTGTTTGCCGTAGAAACTTTCATCGTCGCGTAAGATGCTTTCATCTGTGCATCCGGTGCATGTTTGCAGGATGCCATCCACATAGTCGTACAGCCGATAACTGCCATCAGCCGTATCCATTTTGCATTTGCTCTTGTCATATTCGTTTTATTCATTAAAAATGACGCAAATGTACCTTAAAAAGAGCGGTTTTATTTGTCTGAATGTCTATATAAATCTTCCATATTTATACAGTATAGATATTTTAAGAAAAGAATGATTGAAAAAAAACAAATAACTATAACTTATTGCCGTATATTATGTAAATAGGGCGTTTGGAGGAGGAAGACAGGTTTATGGGGAAGATAAATTTCACGAGAGAGGGGTGGTGTGCACACCACCCTCTTCTCTATTTTTATTGCAGATATTCTGCCAGTTTGGTCGGCAAGTAGAATGTATTGTTTTTGTCAACGTATACGATTACCGAATTCAGGCGGATTTCTTCCCGGCCTTTCTTTCCGATCGTCACGATGTTGCTGAACGGCGTGATGTTGATCTGCTTCCTTTTGTTTTTTACGACCAGTGAAGGAGAACCTTTCTCGTCTTTAGCCGGAACGATTTCACATTTGAAATCTTTGAATACTTCCGTGTGAGGAGCGAAGTTTCCGGCTGTCAGTTCTTCCAGCGTGTCGTGTGTCATGCCGAACAGGGCACAGAGATAATGATTCAGTTCGATATTCGTGTGCATACCGAGAGGTAAGCTTGTACGGTCGGGATGGTAAGCTGCAAGGAACACCTCTTCGCCTGTGTGGCCGCCAGTTGTGAAACCGAAACAGGTTCTGGAGGTAAGCAGCTTGGACATGAAAGTCGTCAGCGAACTGCTGTATAAAGAGCCTTTGCCTTCGATCGAGCGTTCATTTTCCGGGATCGGGCTGTTTTTGTAATTCTTGCAATGGTTCAAGGCATCCAGTTCTTCAGGTGTCAGTTCGAAGCCGGCATATTCCCGGAAGACGTTTTGCACTTCGGAATTCGGTACACTGTTCACTTTCTTGGCAAAGCCTTCGGCTGTCAATTTATACAAAGAAAGCTGATGAAACAACTGGTCCTTGCTCAGTTTATCGTAACCTTTACAGTCGGCACGGCCGATACTGATACCGCTGTTACCATGATCGGGAACGATCACTACGGCAGTCTCGCCATTCTGACGGGCAAATTCGAGGGCAGCACCGCAAGCACGGTCGAAAGCCAACATATCCGTGGCCATGCCGACCGGATCGTTCGCGTGGGCAGCCCAGTCGACCTTGCTGCCTTCCACCATTAGGAAGAAACCGTTCGGGTTTTGGGATAACTTTTCGATTGCCTTGCGTGTCATCTCTTCCAAGGATGGCTGTTGGCTCGGATCTCGGTCGATGTCGTAAGCCATTTCCCGATCTCCGAACAAAGCCCACATATTGTTGCCTTTGTAATTACGCATACCGTCGATGTCATTCTTGAAAATACCGTATCCGTTACCTTTCAGGTAGGCTTCGCTCTCTTCGGGAAGCAGGCTGGCGCCGCCACCGATCACGACGTTCAGGTCGTTGTGAGCCATCTGCGGAGCGATCCATTCATATTTGCCACGGTTGTAGCTGTGGGCGGAGCAGTCGGCCGGTGTTGCATGCGGGAATTCGCAGGTGAAAACCAGTCCCGTTGATTTGCCCTGTTTTATTTTGGCAGCTTCCAGGACGGTTGTCAGCGGTTGGAAAGCGCGTGCCGGATCGGTCGGGTAGATATCGTTGTCACCGTCGTTCTCCGGGTAGGTGGAAACGTAGCCTGTACGGCTGGGTTGTCCTGTCATGTAGCAGGAAGTCGTAGGAGCCGAGTCGCCGATCGGGGCATTCGAAGAATGCGTGCGGACTGTTCCGCAGAGATACGGGTCGATGTTCAATTTCGGTTTGTCGGGGTTGGTATACCATTGCAGCCAACGCGCCATAGAGACTGTAGCCAGTGATGTCCCGTCCGGGATTAGAAGAATGACATTCTTCACCGGCTTTACGTTTTCTACATCTTGTGCCTTTACCGGCATGAAGATGACAGACAGTAACAGGAGAAGTGAGATTGTTTTTTTCATTATGATTTATGATTTATGATTTATGATTTATGATTTATGATTTATGATTTATGATTTATTTGTCTAATTGTATGATATCTTCTGTGAAGTGCGTGATCTTCTCCAGTCCGGTTTCCGTAACCAGGAAACTATTTTCGATGCCGACGGCGCCGATACCCGGTATCACATATTTCGGTTCGAGTGCAAATACCATGTTCGGTTCCAGCATGTCTTTCGAGCGGGGCGTAAGTACCGGCAGCTCGTTTATCTGGATGCCGATGCCGTGCCCTACGAATTTGGCTTGTTGCTTGGTCCCCATGAAGTATGCGCCGAGTCTCTGGCTTTCGGTGATCTTGGCGGCTATCTCGTAGAGTTCGGCACAAGGTGTGCCCGGCCGGGCGATATTCTCGATCTCGCTTTCGATAAGGAGGGCTGTCTGATGTGCCCGGTAAGCAAGCTCGGTCAGGTGGCCGACGGAGAACACACGTGTCATATCCGTCATATAAGCCGTATAATTTCCTGCCATGTCTACCATGATGGCTGTCCCTTCTTTCAGAGGCGTTCCGTTTGCACCTAACGGGCAGGAAGCGTCGATACCACTACCACCTAAGGCAAAGTCGAAAGGCGAGGGGACTTCGGCGTTTTCTCCCGCCAGGATACTTCCCATAAAGATATCCATATTAGCTCCGAAGGCGCGGAACAGTCCGATGGAACCGTTCTTGCGCATCCGTTTTTCTATTTCATACTGGAATTCGAGATCAGTCATTCCGGGGCGGAAACATTCGGGAATTTCGGCATATGTCTTGGCGTGGCGTTCGGCCGAGATGCGGAACATTTCGATCTCGTACGGTGTCTTTATCCGGCGCAGTTCACGCATCATTGCGGTTGCGTTTCCGGTCTCTTTCGGATTGAAGATCTTTTGCAGACGTATATAGTCGTTGTATGTCAGTTCGTCGGCTTCGAGCAGAAGCTTTTCCGGCATTTCCAGTCCGTAGAACGCGAAGAGCTCGGCCATCTGTTCCGGTTTGCGAATGTATTCGACATGATCGCCTGCCAGTCCGTTCGGCCGTTTCACGAAGAACCACGGAGCACCTTCCGCAGGAAGATAGAAATAGCCGCTATAGATACGTCCGGTTGTGTAATACAGATTTACATCCACGGTAAGCAGGCATCCGTCGGCATTTATCTTCCGCATCGCCTGTTGTATGCGATCCCATTTCAGCTTAAGATCGCCGGTCAATTCTTTTTGTATCATTTCCAACACTTATTTTTATCCGGCATCAAAGATATTAAATTAATGCCGGGATTGGAATGATTAGGGATATTAAATCTTGATTAAATTTAGAATTGTTCGAGTACTTGTATCCGCTTTTCAATGGGTGGATGAGTGGCGAAAAGTCCGCTTAAACCGTTCAGTGCGCTTTTGGCCTGTTGGCCCGGATGCTGGATGAAAAGCTGGGCTACGTCTTCTCGTTTGACGGCTTCGATGTCGGGATCGGCCGAGATTTTCCGTAGTGCGCTGGCGAGGGCGAGCGGATTCTTGGTCATCTCGGCAGCCCCGGCGTCGGCCAGGTATTCCCGTTTGCGCGAGATGGCGAAACGCATCAGCATGGAGAAGAAATAACCGATGGCTGCAACAACCATGACTAAGACGATGATGATCGCAGTGTTGTTTTTCTCGTCTCTCCTGCGGCTCATCGACGAGTAGTAGACGGAACGCATGGCCATCTGTGCGAGCATGGCAAAGATGCCGACAAAGACAATCGATACGATCATCAGGCGCACGTCTTTGTTGCGGATATGCGACAGCTCGTGTGCAATGACCGCTTCCAGTTCTTGGTCGTTCAACTTGTCGATGATCCCCCGTGAGAGGCTGACGGTGTAAGTCCTTTCGTTGATGCCGCTTGCAAAAGCGTTCAGAGAATCGTCGTTGATGATATTGATCTTGGGCATTTTCATTCCCTGGCTCATACATAGGTTTTCCACTAAGTTGTATACCCTTTTGTTTTCCATTCTCGACAAAGGTTCGGAGCCGGTTGCCGAGTTGATGATGCTTGTATTGGCAAAATAGGCGATGATGAACCATATGAGTACACCTCCCAATACGTATGGCGCCAAATGGATGAACATCCCGGTGGAATATCCGAGCAGTTCGGCCCCCGTCAGGCCGTCGTCGTTCATTGCCAACAGGTGGAGCAGGTAGCAGAACGCAAAAAGCAATCCCATTACCAGGCAGGGAAACAAGCAAAGCAGGAGCAGGGACCGGAAATTGTTCCTGCTCTGTTGGGTTTGTATACCGACGTATTGCATCCTTAGAACTTGATTTTAGGTGCTTCTTCGAGTGTCGCGCGTTGTTCGCCCAGGTCGAACATCACTTCCTTCTTGAAACCGAACATACCGGCGATCAGGTTGGACGGGAATGTCTCGACTGCGTTGTTCAACTCTTTCGTGGCCGAATTGAAATAACGGCGCACGGCAGCCAGTTTGTTTTCCAGGTCGGAAATTTCTTCCTGCAACTGCAAGAAGTTCTGGTTGGCTTTCAGATCGGGATAGGCCTCGAGCGTGATCTTCAATCCGGCAAGAGCGGAAGTCAGGACGTTTTCGGCCATGATCTTGTCGTCGATCGTTTTGGCGCTGATCGCTCCGTTACGGGCGTTAATGACGCGTTCCAGGGTCTCTTTCTCGTGTGAGGCATAGCCTTTGACCGTTTCGACCAACTGTGGGATAAGGTCATGGCGTTGTTTGAGCTGTACGTCGATGTCGGCAAATGCGTTCTCGCGGTTGTTGCGCAATTTCACTAACGAATTATACAAAGAAACGATCCAGATTGCCAGGATCACGATCACTGCTATTAAAATGATTACTGTCATTGTCTTTATTTTTTTAGGTTACGGCTGCAAACATACGAATTAATTTACAATCTTGTTTCTCTTGAATCCTAAAACAGGTCACTATGTGATTCATTCCGAACCAAGAGCCGTTCTACAGTAAAAAATATCCACAAAACCGTAATTTGTATTCCTTCTGTTCGAGTGATGCCCTGTAATTTTGTTCCCGGAAGAAAACGAATAAAAATCAAATCTGAAATTTGAAAATATGGAAACAACAAAAACAGTGCTTGCTCCCGGAGAGCGTATTACAGTGATCGATGCCTTGCGTGGCTTTTCTCTTATCGGCATTTGCCTGATTCATTCTATGCAACATTTTGGAGCTATGGGGACGATGACGTCTCAGGCTGTGTTCCCGTGGGAGGGAACGATGAACGAGATTTTCAGTTGGCTTATCAATTATCTGGTTTTCGGGAAATTCTTCATTATCTTCTCTTGCCTGTTCGGTTTAAGTTTCTTTATCCAGATGGATCGGGCGGCGAAGAAAGGACTTGACTTCCGTCCACGTTTTTTGTGGAGGCTGGTTCTTTTGTTGGCGATCGGTTATTTACACGGCTTGATTGTCCGGGTGGATATTTTGCTGATATATGCGATACTGGGGTTTGTTTTGGTGTTGATGTATAAATGGCCGACCAAGCTGTTGGCAGGGATTACGCTGTTTCTTTTCTTAGGGGGGGCGACACTTGTCCCGGTAGCTTATAAAAGCCTGACGGCTCCGGCGGTCGAGCAGGTGGAAGAACGTATGGCCGAAAGGCCTGCTTCCCGTCCGGCAGGTCCTCGGAAAGTCCCGACCTTGTCTGAAACGATCGAGAGTAACGCTTGGGACGGGATCGTCGGAAAAATGCGCTTCCAGGTGTCGAGCGGGCGTATTTACTTGACCTTGGGACTTTTCATCTTAGGGTTCATCGTAGGACGCATCCGTCTGTTCGAGCGTATGGATGAGTTTCGTAGCCGACTGAACCGTTGGGCCTTGCTTGCCCTCGCAGGGTTGGGACTGCTCTATGTGGCGCGTTCTTATCTTCCGTCTGTGGCTTGGGGAGAGGTCTCTTTTTATTCGTGGATGAGTTCGACGACGACTAATCTGATTAACCTGTTGACTGCTTATCTATGGGTAATTGTGGTGATGGAGGGATACCGTTTGCAGAAGGTGCAGCGGGCGATGGCGCCGTTAGTCAGCTATGGGCGTATGGGCCTGACGAATTATATCGCGCAGTCCGTGATCGGAGTCTTTATTTTTTCCGGTTTCGGGTTGGATTGGAGCCATCTGGGTGTTTTCTTGAGCGTATTGGTTTGTCTTGCTTATACGGGTGTTCAGATAGTGTTCAGCCATTATTGGCTGAAGAAGTTCCGTTATGGACCGATGGAGTGGTTGTGGAGGACCGGTACTTATATGAAATGGCAGCCGTTGGCACGGTGAACTCCCTCATCTCGCCTATAGTCATTGTTGTTGTGATCATTTTTTGAGTGTAAATGTTTGCTTTCCGCCGGATCTGTGAGTACCTTTGTCTAATATCAATACATTAATACCATGTTAGACAAATTAGATTATTCTTTGGTCCCGAACGACTTTGCACTCTGTTTTAACGGGAAATGCCTGCATGCTTCCACCTGTCTGCGTCATCAGGTGTCGCGGCATATCCCGAAAGAACGTTGGGCGGTGAGAGCGATCAACCCGGAACGTGTTGTCCCCGATGGCGATTGTTCCGGGTTTATGGACGACAGCCCGTTGAAAAATGCCTATGGCATGGAGCACCTGTTGGACAATATCCCTTATCGCCAGGCTAAAGAAATACGGCGGGAGATGAGAGAATATTTCGGGACGACTCATTTTTACCGTTTGAAACGCAAGGAGCGTTGTTTTACTCCTGAAGACCAGTTATACGTACGCGATTTGCTCCGTCAATACAATATCGAAGAGGAACCCCTCTTCGACCGATATGAAGAAAATTTCGGTTGGGAACGTTGTTCTGATACCATTGCATGAAAGAGAAGTTTCCATCGCATGAAAATAAATTTTCCATAGTGGGGAAATAAATTTTCATGTGATGGAAAATTTATTTTCACTGTTGGGGAAAGAATGAAAATTTTTAGGGTATCTGAAGAAACGAGGTTTCTTGTATAAATTGCTTGTGTTGAAAAAAGACCTATCTTTGCAAACTTGATCGACAAGGTAAACTTAAAAAGATATTGTATATATGGAAAAACAAAAACAGTCCCGGCGACTGCTGTCGCTGGATGCCCTGAGGGGGTTTGATATGTTCTTTATTATGGGAGGGGCTTCTCTTTTCGTTGCGTTGGCAACGTTGTTTCCGAATTCTTTTTTTCAGGCGATAGGTGGACAGATGGATCATGTGGAGTGGGACGGGTTGACACACCACGACACGATTTTTCCGCTGTTTCTGTTCATTGCCGGCATCTCGTTTCCGTTCTCGTTGGAAAAGCAGCGCGAACAGGGGAAGAGCGAGTCGGATATCTATAAAAGGATTGTCCGCAGAGGAATTACGCTGGTGTTGCTGGGATGTGTCTATAACGGATTGCTACAGTTTGACTTTGCGAACCTTCGTTGCGCCAGCGTCTTGGCGCGTATTGGGTTGGGATGGATGTTTGCCGCCTTGCTGTTCGTGCATTTCCGGACTTCAGTCAGGGCGTGGATAGCCGGGACGATCTTGGTCGGCTATTGGGTTTGGATAGCTTTTATCCCTGTGCCGGGTGCGGAGGTCGGACCATTCACGCTGGAAGGCAACTGGGTCGGCTATGTGGATCGTTTGTTGTTGCCGGGGCGTTTGCATCAAGGATTTTTTGACCCGGAAGGGTTGTTGTCCACGTTACCGGGGATTGTGACGGCTATGTTGGGAATGTTTACGGGCGAGTTTATCAAGTTGCGTAAAGAGGGATTGACGGACAAGCGGAAGGTGGCAGGCTTGGTGTTGGCCGGTGTGCTGTTACTGTTGGTGGGGGTGTTGTGGAGTTTGGTGTTCCCGATCAACAAAAAGCTGTGGAGCAGTTCGTTTGTCTGCGTTGTCGGAGCCTATTCGGTTTGGATGTTCGCCCTGTTTTATTACATTGTCGATGTGTTGGGATGGCGGAAATGGACTTTCTTCTTCCAGGTGATCGGGGTTAATTCGATTACGATCTATTTGGCGCAAAAATTCATCGATTTCTCTTATACATCCCAAGGCCTGTTTGGCGGACTTGTCGGATGGATGCCGGAAGCCGCGCAGCCTTTAGCCGGTTCGATCGGCTACATTGCCGTTTGCTGGGGATTCCTGTACTTCCTGTACCGTCAACGAATTTTCCTGAAAGTGTGAAGAAATTTGTGATTTCAGATTTATGACCAGAAAACATAACATTAAACATAAATCTGAAATCTTTTTTTATACAAATCATAAATCATAAATCATAAATCATAAATCATCATGAAACCATCTTATCAACGCCTGGAGTCGCTCGACGTGTTACGTGGCTTCGATTTGTTTTGTCTGGTGGCGCTGGAAGGGGTTTTCTGCATCCTCTCGGACGTGCGATAGATGCGCCTTGGTATAACGATTTTTTGTGGTGCTTCTCGCATGTGCAGTGGGAGGGGTTCTCTTCGTGGGACTTGGTGATGCCGCTCTTCATGTTTATGGCGGGCGTGTCGATGCCGTTCGCCCTTTCCCGATATAAAGTGATGCCGGATAAATGGGCGGTCTACCGTCGTATCGTCAAGCGGGTGGCCTTGCTCTGGATCTTCGGTATGATGTGCCAGGGAAATCTTTTAGGATTGGACCCGGACCGGATTTATCTTTATTCGAACACATTGCAGGCAATTGCGATGGGCTATCTGATTTCGGCAATGCTGTTCCTGCATGTGCGTCTGTCCGTGCAAATCGGGACGGCGGTCGCCTTGTTGTTAGCCTATTGGGGAGCCATGCAATTTATTACGATCGATGGTTATGGAGGTGGCAACTACACGCCGGACGGTAACCTGGCGGAATGGGTGGACCGTACGGTCCTGGGACGATTCCGCGATGCTGCTGTTGTGGAGAACGGACAGATCGTATTTGCCGAATCTTATCGTTATACCTGGATATTAAGCAGCCTGAACTTTGGCGTGACGGTGCTGACCGGAGTTTTTGCCGGGCATATCTTGAAGAGCGGAATGGACCGGAAGCACAAATGGCAATGGCTGTTAGGAATCGGTGTGATAATGGTTGCGCTGGGCTGGCTGTGGGGCTTGCAGTTGCCGGTGATCAAGAAGATATGGACGAGCTCGATGGTGTTGGTCAGCAGTGGCTATTGTTTCCTGTTGATGGGCTTGTTCTATTATTGGATCGATTATAAGGGACACCGGAAGAACCTGACTTGGTTGAAAGTCTACGGCATGAATTCGATCGTGGCCTATATGCTGGCTAACGTGATTAGTTTCAGATGTATAGGAACTTCTCTTTTTCATGGCCTCGAACAATATACAGGAAATTATTATCCGGCTTTGATTGCAGCGTCGAACGCATTGATTATTTATGTAATTTTGTGGCTGCTTTATAAGCGGAATATATTTTTGAAAGTGTGAAAAGATTTATAATTTATCATCAATGCATAAACTATAAATCATAAATTACAAATGATAACTCATAAATCTCAAAACAATGGAATCGATCAAGCAAATATACAGGATCGGTCACGGGCCGTCCAGTAGCCACACAATGGGGCCGATGCGTGCTGCCCGGATGTTCCTGGAACGTAATCGGGGAGCCGTACGTTTTAATGTTACGCTCTATGGGAGCCTGGCGGCTACAGGAAAAGGCCACATGACGGATGCGGCAATTCTCGAAGTGTTGAGCCCGGTGGCCAAGACCAATATCACTTGGGAACCGAAGGTGTTCCTGCCTTTTCATCCGAACGGCATCCTCTTCCAGTCGTTTGACGAAAGCGGAGAGGAACTGGATAACTGGACGATTTACAGTATCGGGGGAGGGACGTTGGCAAACGAAACCTACAACGAGTTGACGCAGGGCCAGGTTTACGAAATGCATACTATCAAGGATATACAGGCCTGGTGTGAAAAAACCGGCCATTCCTACTGGGAATATGTCGAACAGTGCGAAGGTCCGCAGATATGGGACTATCTGGCCGAAGTATGGGAAGTGATGCAACAAGCAGTCCGTAACGGCCTCGAAGCCGAAGGCATCTTGCCCGGCGGTCTGGGAATCCGGCGTAAGGCATCCGACTATATGATCCGTGCCAAAGGTTACGGCAGCAGTATCAAAAGCCGTGGGATGGTCTATGCGTATGCTCTGGCCGTTTCCGAGGAGAACGCTTGCGGAGGCAAGATCGTGACAGCCCCGACCTGCGGTTCGTGTGGTGTCATGCCGGCTGTGCTTTACCATCTGAAAGAGTCCCGCGACTTCCGTGACTCCCGTATCTTGCGTGCGTTGGCGACAGCCGGGTTGTTCGGTAATGTGGTCCGTACGAATGCATCCGTTTCCGGGGCCGAGGTAGGATGCCAGGGAGAGGTCGGTGTGGCTTGTGCGATGGCTGCTGCTGCGGCCAGTCAGTTGTTCGGGGGGACGCCTGCACAGATCGAGTATGCGGCCGAGATGGGGCTGGAGCATCACTTGGGACTGACTTGCGACCCGGTTTGCGGGTTAGTACAGATTCCTTGTATCGAACGCAATGCCTTTGCGGCAGCCCGTGCGCTGGATGCGAACACCTTCTCCAATTTCTCCGATGGCAAGCACCGTGTAAGTTTCGACCAGGTGGTGGAAGTGATGCGTCAGACCGGAAACGACCTGCCGAGTCTCTATAAGGAAACATCCGAAGGGGGGTTGGCTAAGAATATGGAACAGAAAAAATCTAACTCATAAATGAAAAAAAGTTTATATGTGCTATTGTGTGCTGCCGCATTAGTTTCGTGCGGACAGCCGAAACAGCAACAGAAGGCTGTTGCTGATGTCGTGACTAGTGGTAATCCGATATTCGAGGGCTGGTATGCCGATCCGGAAGGGATCATTTATGGTGATACCTATTGGGTTTTCCCGACCTGGAGCGATGCGTATGAGAAGCAGACTTATTTTGACTGTTTTTCATCCAAGGATTTGGTGAACTGGACGAAACATTCATCTGTGCTCGATACCTCCGCCGTGAAATGGGCGAAGAAAGCCATGTGGGCGCCGTCTATCATCCATAAGGATGGCAAATATTATTTTTTCTTCGGAGCCAACGACGTGCATGAAGGTGAAGTAGGAGGAATCGGGGTTGCCGTCAGCGACCGCCCGGAAGGTCCGTATAAGGACCTGTTAGGCAAACCGCTTATCAACGAGATCGTAAACGGGGCACAGCCGATCGACCAGTTCGTTTTCCGTGACGATGATGGCCGCTACTATATGTATTACGGCGGTTGGGGACATTGCAATGTCGTTCGCCTGAACGATGATTTCACCGGGTTGGTTCCTTTTGAAGACGGGATGGTCTACAAGGAAGTGACACCGGATAAATATGTGGAAGGTCCGTTCATGTTCAAGAAGAACGGTAAGTACTATTTTATGTGGAGCGAAGGGGGCTGGACAGGTCCCGATTATTGTGTCGCTTATGCGATTGCCGATTCGCCTTTCGGACCTTTCAATCGTATCGCCACGATTCTCCAGCAGGATTCGACAATCGCGCGAGGAGCCGGGCATCATTCCGTATTGCATGTTCCGAATACTGAAGATTATTATATCGTCTACCATCGCCGCCCGCTGAACGACAATACTCGCGACCACCGTGTGACTTGTATCGACCGGATGACTTTCGATGAGAACGGATTTATAAATCCTGTTAAAATGACTTTCGAAGGTGTTCCCGCCCGTACAATAGATAAGTAAGATTTGGTTTATCTCTAAAAGATATTAAAACAGGAGTGTAGCTGTTGCGCTCCTGTTTTTTTATATTGCTTTTGATGCGTGTGTCAGACATATTGGAACATTATTGGATTATTGGTTTTATCCTGCTCACGACAGGTACCTGTATCGCCTGGCTTGTATATGGGTTGATGTCGGTAGGCAATAGGGGGATCATCTACCTGTTCGTAGTGTTCTTTAACATACTGGCCATCGTCAGCTACAAGAAGAGTTGAAAGTTGCTATTTGCATTTTCACTTTCACCTTTCAACTATAATGTGTTTTACGACATACTTAACTAATTTTTACAAACATCCTGCTTGCATTTATGCGCTCTCTTTTATATTTGATTCAAATCTGAAACAATATTTCAAATATGGAAAGCGTTATTCCAAATATGGAAAAAGCAGAAGAGAACTACAAGGTTCCGAATCTCGAAAAAGGGATCGCTGTACTTGAGTACTTGTCGCTTCACACCCAGGGTGAGACGCTTCAGGATATCAAGTCCGCCCTTGATATTTCACAGACTACGGCCTACCGTATTTTAAATACGTTGGTCCGTCTGGATTATTTGATCTATAATGAAGACACAAAAAGGTACAAGTTATCCCGTAAATTACTAACTTTGGGATTCAGATCGTTGAATGAACACAATTTGCTGGAAACTGTTTTGCCTCGTTTGCGCGATTTGCGCGACCAAGTGAAAGAGACGGCATGCTTCGGCGTGCTGGGGGACCGGAAAGGTATCTTTATCGAGCAGGCGCAGGGACATCATACGTTCCGTTTTATCCTCTCGCCGGGAAAACCTTTCGATTTGCATTGTTCGGCTCCGGGAAAGGCTATCATGGCTTATTTGCCGAATACAGTCCGGGACCGATATTTGTCTTATATGGAATTTACACGCTACAACGCCCGGACTATTACTACACGTGACGCTTATCTGGAGGAACTTGAGAAGGTCCGGAAATTGGGCTATGCCATGGATAATGAGGAAGAACTGAACGGTGTGATTTGCATCGGGGCGCCTATCTTTAATTATACGGGTTATCCTTGCGGGGCAATTTGGATTTCAGGCCCTAAGGACCGGCTGTCGAAAGAGGTCGTACGTGTTTCGGCAGACTGTATAAGGAAAGTGGCCCAGACGATTTCTCTTGAGTTGGGATATAGTAAAGCAAAAAAAATATAATATACCATGAACACACGAAAATACATGTTTAAAAACTCACTGGTGGCTTGTTTTGCCTGCTGTTGCATCTCCTTTGCTTCAGCAGGCAACCCACCGTTCTTCCCGACAGATGTCGTGGCGAACGCCAAAGGTGAGTTGCTGATGACAGATAAAGGAGTAAAGCGGGTGGATGTTTTTTCGCCTGATGGCAAGACATTGTTGCGTTCTTTCCCGATGGACGAAACGCCTACGGGTATCCTTTTGGATGGCGACAAGGCATATGTGACTACATTCGGAACGACAGGCCATTTACAGATCCTCTCGCTCGAATCGGGCAGGGTGGAGGCTTCTATTCCGACCGGTTCGGGAGCATGTCATCCGATGTTCGGTCCGGACAAGAAGCATATATATGTATGTAACCAGTTCCAGACCACGATCTCCGAAATCGATCCGGTTGCGCGGAAGGTGATGCGTACGGTGAAGGTATTGCGCGAACCGAAGTCCGCCGTGTTCAGCAAGGACGGCAAATATATGTTCGTCACGAACTTCCTTCCTGCACAGCGGGCTGATCTCGATTATGTGGCCGCCTGTGTATCCGTCATCGAAATGGATGGCTTCACGAAGGTGAAGGACATCCAGTTGGCAAACGGAAGCAATGCCCTTCGGGGAATCTGTATAACTCCCGACGGCAAATATATATATGTATCGCACAACTTGGGGCGTTTCACCGTCCCTACATCTCAATTGCAGCAGGGATGGATGAACACGAGTGCTTTCAGCGTGATCGATGTCGACAAGCAGGAGTTCCTGGGAGCCATCGTCGTGGATGAACCCGAACGGGGGGCGGCCGGTATCTGGAGCATTGCCTGCAACGACGAGTCTGTTTTCATCTCTCATTCGGGAACGCACGAGGTCAGCGTGATTGACCATAAGGCGATGTTGGAGAAATTCCTGAACTATCCCAATAAGGCGGTGTTGGACTACGACCTGACTTTCTTGTATGGCCTCCGCGAACGTATCCCGCTGGAGGGGAACGGTCCTCGCAATATGATCCTGAACGGTGACAAGCTGATTATCCCGACTTACTTTGCCGATATCCTGAACATAATGGATATCAATACGAACGAAGTGACGTCGGTCGAGCTGAATCCCGGACGTGAAGAAACGGCTGAAAACAAGGGTGAACGCTACTTCAACGATGCTTCTCACTGCTTCCAGAACTGGCAGAGCTGTAACGGCTGCCATCCGGGGGATGCCCGGACGGACGGTATGAACTGGGACTTGATGAATGACGGTGTCGGCAATTCCAAGAACTGCAAGAGCATGCTCTTTAGCCATATGACTCCTCCCAATATGATTTCCGGTATCCGTGAACATGCGGAACGGGCTGTGCGGGCAGGATTCAACTTCATCCAGTTTTTTGAAGTCTCGGAAGAAGATGCCGCTTGTGTGGATGCCTATTTGAAATCACTTCGTCCCGTGCCCAGTCCTTACTTGGTGAACGGCGAGCTGTCTGATTTGGCAAAGGAAGGACAGAAGGTTTTCGAAAAGCTGAAATGCGGGGAATGCCATAGCGGTGTTTATTATACGGATATGAAATACCACCGCATAGGTGAGGATATAGAGTTCGAAAAAGGTTGGGATACTCCGACTTTGCGTGAAGTGTGGCGTACGGCTCCCTATTTGTTCGACGGACGTGCCGCTACCATGAAGGAAGTGTTCAGTGTCCATAAACACGGCATCGAGAAGAAAGTTTCAGAGAAAGATATCGAAGCATTAACCGAATATGTGAACTCTTTATGAATTATTGCGATAAAATACATTATAATATCTATACGACCGGACTGGCTACTTTCGGTGAAATGGTAGACGCCCTGCTGGCACAGTTGCCTCAAGACGAACAGATTCTCCGTTTGGCATTCTTCGGCATGCCGAACGACAACGAACAATACGTCTCCCGCCGCATCATGCTGCGTGAGAAAATCCGTAAGTTTTATGGGAATCATGAACCGGTATTGAGTTATGTTTCCCAGCCACCTCTGAATGCCGGACTGATCTTGGAAGTCCATAGCTACAAAGCGGACGAAGACGATCATATCACCTTCCGCCGTCACGGCGGCTTCCCGTATGTCGTACTGGAAAATGCCGATGGCCGTTTTCTCTTTGCCGGCGGCTTCCACGGGGATGTGATAAACTTCGGTATCCAGCAGCAGTCCGCCGAAGTATTCCACATGATGGGAGAGGTGATGCGCCGGGAAGGCTTCCCCGTAAACAGCATCATCCGCCAGTGGAACTACATCGAGCAGATCACCCGCTTCGACGGGCCGGACCAGCATTACCAGATGTTCAACAACGCCCGTGCCGATTTCTATGGAAAGACGGACTGGAGCAACGGTTATCCGGCTGCTACCGGTATTGGGGCCAACTTGGGGGGCATACTGGTCGATTTGGATGCGGCCGTGTTCGCCCGTCCCGAATGCTATGCCACCCCGATCGACAATAAATTGCAGATAGCCGCCCACGCCTATTCGGACCAGGTCCTCGAAGCTGCCCAGCAGAAGAAAGCCACTCCGAAGTTCGAACGGGCCAAAAGCATGACTTTCGATGACCGGCGGATCGTTTATATTTCCGGTACGGCAGCTATCCGTGGGGAGGAAAGCCTGGTTGGGGTAGGGCTCGGACGCCAGCTCCATATCACGATGGAAAACATCGGCCAGCTGATTGGTAAGGCGAAACTGAAAATGCTGCGTGTCTATCTGAAAGAGAAATCCTTCTATGAGGAGGCACGAGAACTGCTGGAAGGATATAATTTGAATATCCCCATATCTTATATGTGGGCGGACGTTTGCCGGGATGAGTTATTGATCGAAATAGAAGGGATCGCCATCGAGTAAACGTTTCATAGGCATCAAACAAAAGTTTCCTCGTATGGAAACAGTCGTTTCACCCTATGGAAACAAAGTTTCTCCGGTAGGAAATAGGTAAAGAACAAATATTACTAACTAAATAAACAAGAGAAAAAATGAAAAAGAATCTTATGAAATCGGCCGCTATGGGAGCCCTCCTGCTTTCGATGGCTGCATGTAACGGCAAAACATCTACTGGCGAGGCTACCTGTTGCGCAGCGGCGGGCGAAGGACAATGCACCGAACAGTGCGGAAACGACTGCAAGAATGAATGTAACAACAATGCTAACTGTAAAAATAATAAAGAAATGAAGTATTCTAAGAAGTACACGAATGCCGACTTCTACAAAGACGGCAAGTTCCAACAGGATGTTGCTATGGAAGCAATGAAAGACATGTTCGCTTTCTACGGTGTTCCTTTCACCGAACTGATGGCTAAGGACATGTGGGTGACTGATTTCGGTCTGGGTGATTTTGAAAACGTGGGTATGGGTGGTATTTTCTGGGTCAACGATCCTGAATACGGCTACTTCGCTCACGCGATCTACCTGCTTCCGGGACAGATGATCCCCGAACATGCGCATGTAAAGACCAAATTCCCGGCTAAACATGAATCCTGGATGGTAGAAAAGGGATGGGTTTACAACTTCTCTGAAGTAGGTGACGAGACTCCGAACGCTCCTGCTATCCCCGCTACCCACGGTGCGATCAAGAGCAAAAATTTTGTCGTACAGAATGTAGGTGATGTTCTTCGCCTGAAAAAACTGGAAACATTCCACTTTATGATGGCTGGTCCTGAAGGTGCTATTGTTGATGAATGGGCATGCTACCACGATAATGACGGCTTGCGCTTCACCAACACGAAAGCTGCGTTATAATAAGTAATAAACACCTTATAATTTATTACATGAACAAATACTATTTATTAGTATCACTCTTTCTGTCCTCTTCTGTTATGGTGTCTGCCGGCCCTAAGCAGAAGAAGGCGGAAACGTGGATTGATGCTTCAGTCAAAGCTAAAACGGAATTACAGGCAAAGCTGAAGAAATCCGGAATGCCGATCGTCTCTACCTGGATGAAGCATAAGGCGAAAGCCGAACCTTTCGTGGTAGACTTGAAAGGCGTGGATAAGCTGGTGCTTGTAACGGCCGGTGGTCCCGATGGTACGGATTACGACCAGGCTGTATGGGCGAATGCCCGTTTGATCAAAGCCGATGGTACAGCCGTATGGTTGGACGAAGTTCCTTATGAATACGGTGTTGCCGGTTGGGCAAAACCCAAGATGAACACGAATGCATACGATCATGAGATCGTTATTGCTGGAAAGGAATACAAACACGGCGTGTTCTGCCATGCGAACGGCACGTTGGTATACCCGGTGGGTGGCCAGTATGTCCGCTTCGAAGCCGAAGTCGGTATCGATGATACTTCAAGTGGCGGAAGTGTGTTTTTCCAGGCATTGAATACGGTTCCGACCTTTGTGGCGGAAGAATTGAACAACAAGTATCCGGAAGAAATCGGTATGCTGGGTGCGGTACTGGACGGCCTGGATACCTGGTTGATCACCCCGGATGCCTCAGTCGAAAAGCAGGCTGCGGATAATGCGATCGCCCGGTTGAAGGACGGAGCCTACTATTCGAATGTGGCAAAGCAGATCGCAAACGAAAAAGATCTCAATACACAGATACGCAAATATCTCGAACTGGTTGAGAAAGTACAGGAGCTGTACACGCTTCAGAGCGATTTGGAATGGCTGAACGTCGAGGCTGTCAAATTGGCTTTCGCCGATATGAAAAAGCAGAAAGGCTACGACGCCGCCAAATACGAACCGATGCTGAACGAACTGGTACGGCTCGAAAAGAAAGGTTTCAAAGGCATCTATAACGGTGACGAACAGGCTATCGCCGATGCCAAGAAAGCATTGGAATGCAAACGTGCCATCTTGCTGGCTAACCCGTTGCTGGATGCCGACAAGATCGTGGCAGCCCGTTTCAAGGTAGGTTCGAAGGCACACCAGATCATGACTCCTTCCTTGGGGACTCAGGCCAATAACTGGAGTAACCAGGAATCTGCCGGTCGTGAGGGCTTCGATGCCGAGATCGTCGAACTCTCCAATCTGCGTGGCGATATACAGATGCGTCAGGTCTACAAACCGAAAAACGGTTCTTCCATCGCTGACCTGAAACTGCATTGGGACGGTGACCGTGTGATGTTCACACAGACACAGGACGACAAGCGCTGGAACATCTATGAAGTGAATCTGGATGGGACAGGCTTCAAGCCGCTTGTGGAAAACGACGAGCCGGATCTGGAGTTCTACGATGGTACTTACCTGCCCGACGGTCGTGTGATCGCTATCTCCAACATCGGTTACCAGGGTGTTCCTTGTGTGAACGGTAGCGATGCGGTAGGTAACATGGTGCTGTATGACCCGAAGGACAAGAGCATGCGCCGCCTGACATTCGACCAGGATGCCAACTGGAATCCGGTCATCATGAATAACGGCCGTGTGATGTACACCCGCTGGGAGTACACCGACCTGACCCACTACTATTCCCGTATCGTAATGCACATGAACCCGGACGGAACGGAAAACAAAGCCCTCTACGGTAGCGGTGCGATGTTCCCGAACAGTACGTTCGACGTGCAGCCGTTGCCCGGCCACGGTTCGGCGTTCGTCGGTATCATCTCCGGCCACCACGGTGTGGCACGTTCAGGCCGTATGATCATCTTCGATCCGACCAAGGGACGTAAGAGCACAGCCGGTATGGTACAGGAAATCCCTCACCGTAACCGTCCGATCAAAGAAGAAATCAAGGACCAGCTGGTAAACGGTGTATGGCCGCAGTTCATCAAACCGACTCCGCTGAACGACAAATACTTCCTGGTTGCAGCCAAGTTGGACCCGCATGCCTTGTGGGGACTCTATCTGGTGGACGTCTACGACAACGTGACCTGTCTGATGCAGGCAGAAGGCGAAGGCTATATCAGCCCGATCCTGGTGCGCAAGACAAAGACTCCTCCGTCCATTCCCGACCGTGTGAAACTGAATGAAAAGGAAGCGACCTTCTTTATTCAGGATATCTACGAAGGAGAAGGCCTGAAAGGTATTCCTCGCGGAACGGTCAAGTCTCTGCGTCTGCATGCTTACGAATATGCGTATGTAAAGACCCGTTCCGACCATAACTGGCACGGAATCCAGTCCGGTTGGGATATCAAGCGTATGTTGGGGACGGTTCCTGTCGAAGAAGACGGTTCCGTGATCTTCAAGGCTCCTGCCAATACACCGATCTCCATCCAGCCTTTGGATAAGGACGGCGTGGCTATCCAGTGGATGCGAAGCTGGGTGACCGGTCAGCCGGGCGAAGTGGTTTCCTGTATCGGTTGTCATGAAGACCAGAACCAGATCGCGATCCCGAAACGTGTGATCGCTTCGCAGAAAGCTCCGTCTGCCTTGACTCTGCCCGAAGGCGGTACACGCTCTTTCACGTTTGACCTGGAAGTGCAGCCGATCCTGGACCGCGCTTGTATCGCTTGTCATAACGGTGAAGGAAAAGCGTTCGACCTGCGGGGTGGAAAGAAAGACAAGCTAGGTTATGGCACGTCTTATCTGAACTTGCATCCGTATGTGCATCGTCAGGGAGGCGAAGGCGACATGGTCGTTTTGCAGCCGTACGAATATCATCCCAACACGAGCGAATTGGTACGCTTGCTGAAGAAAGGCCATCACAACGTGAAACTGACCGATAAGGAATGGAAGACGCTTTATAACTGGATCGACTACAACGCTCCCGACAAGGGTTATTTCAATGCGAACGTATTGACTGATCTTCCTTATAAGGGATTCGACCAGATCAAGCGTCGTAAGGAATTGACCGACAAGTATGCGAACGGAGCCGGTGTCGACTGGAAGAAAGAAATCGCCGACTATGCCGACTACCTGAAGAAACAAGGCCCGATCACCCCGGTAATGCCTGAAAAGGCCGCTCCTGTAAAGGAAAAGACCTTGAAGGTGAAAGGTTGGCCTTTCGGTGCTGACCGGATCAAGGAAATGCTGGCTAAGGAGAAGGAAACCCGTAAGGTGGTTGAGATCGCTCCGGGTGTGAAAGTCAATTTCGTCCGTATCCCGGCCGGTGAATTCGTGATGGGTAGCTACCGTGGCGAACCGGATGCTTATCCGACTGCCAAGGTGAAGATCGACAAAGCCTTCTGGATGGCCGAGCTGGAAACGACGAACGAACAGTTCAACGTTGTCTTCCCGGATCACGACAGCCGTTTCGTCGACCAGCAGTGGAAAGACCACGTGGTTCAGGGATATCCGGCCAATAAACCGGAACAGCCTGTTATCCGTGTCAGCTACAACGATGCTATGGAATTCTGCCGGAAACTGAGCGAAAAGACCGGTCTCAAGATCACGCTTCCGACAGAAGCACAGTGGGAGTGGGCTTGCCGCGCCGGTAGCGACCAGGACTTCTGGTATGGCGACATGCATGCGGACTTCGGCAAGAAGGACAATCTGGCGGACAAGACAACGCTGTTGTTTGCCGTTTACGGTGTAGACCCGCAGCCGATGGCGAAGACCAACCCGTGGTACAAGTACTATACCTTCCTTCCGAAAGAAGAGAGCGTGGACGACGGTAACCTGGTCCAGGTCGGCGGCAAGGCTTATGAGGCCAATCCGTTCGGTCTGTACAGCATGCACGGAAACGTAGCCGAATGGACCCGTTCCGACTATGTATCGTATCCGTACAATGAGAAGACGAAAGAGACATCCGAATACAAAGTGGCCCGCGGCGGTTCTTATATCGACCGTCCGAAATATGCGGCTTCCCATACGCGTAAGGCTTACTATCCGTACCAGCGTGTGTTCAACGTCGGCTTCCGTATGATCATTGAAGATTGATAATGAAAAGGTATAGATGATATCTATCAACTAATAGAGGACACAGATGTGGCAGATTGCCACCGGTTATTTCATCAAACGATTAATCTGCGTACATTTGCCGCATCTGTGAACTCTAATAAAAAAGTAAATGAAAACAAATCTCGAAAGATTTTTCTCCTCCTTTGTAACGACGATCGTCCTGTTACTGATTTATGCCTTTGGCCTGGCCGTTGCCACTTTCATCGAAAAGTATCACGGTACAGCGACAGCCAAAGCAATGGTTTATTATTCCCCCCTGTTTTTTCTGCTCCAATTCCTTTTAGTCGTTAATTTTATCGCGGCTACGATCAAACACCAATACCTGAAACGCGGCAAATGGGGACTGATGCTGACTCATTTCGCCTTTATCGTCATCCTTCTCGGCGCCTTGACCTCTTTCCTTTTCGGCGAAGAAGGAATCTTGCATCTGCGTGAAGGGGAGACAAGCAACCAGATTGCTGTCCGCACTTCCGATAACACGACCTTTCATACCCTGCCTTTTTCCGTTGAACTGAAGAAATTCACCTTAACCCGCTATCCCGGTTCCGCCAGTCCCTCTTCCTACGAGAGCGAAGTGATCGTCCATGTGGACGGGGAAGACCGCGAAGAGCGGATCTTTATGAATAACGTATTGGATGTAAAAGGCTACCGTTTCTTCCAGGCCTCCTATGACCAGGACGAACACGGGACCATCCTTTCCGTCAACCGCGACGTGGCGGGGCGGAACATCACCTACACCGGATATCTGTTGCTGGTCATCGGCCTGATCCTTTGCCTGGTCGGTAAGGATTCCCGCTTCATGCGTCAGAGCCGCCGCCTGAAAGAATTGCGCAAGGCGACCAACGTAGCGGTCCTGTTGCTTGCGCTCCTTGCCGTACCCCTGTCCGTAAATGCCGGCGGGAAGGCTTCCCCGATGCTCGATGCCGTGCAGAAATATGTGGTGAGCCCGGAACATGCTGCCCTCTTCGGAGCCCTTCCGATCCAGTCGGGTAGCGGCCGTATGATGCCGGTCAATACCTTCTCTTCGGAGATTCTACGTAAGCTCCATAAGTCGGATAAGATCGGTCAGTTGAACTCTGACCAGTTCCTTTTGAGCCTTTTAGCCATGCCCGATATGTGGATGCGCGTTCCCTTTATCGCCCTGTCCAATCCGGAGTTGGCCGCCTATTATGACCTGACGGACGGCGAGTGCGCCTATATCCAGGCCTTCGACAGTAACGGCAACTACAAACTGCAAGAGAAGCTGGAAGAAGCCTATAACAAGATGCCTGCCCAGCGTACGCGTTTCGACAAGGACCTGATGAAACTGGACGAGCAGTTGAACATCTTCCATCAGCTGATCAATCACCAGATGCTAAACCTTTTTCCGAAAGAAGACGATCCGAATCATAAATGGTATGCACCCGGCGATGACCTCTCTGCCTTTACCGGCAAAGACTCCATGTTCGTCTCCCGTATTTTCGACTGGTATTTAGGTGAAGTGCAGGAGGGCTTGAAGAGCGGCGATTGGGCGAAAGCAGATGAAGTGGTCGGCATGATCGACACCTACCAGCAAGCCAAGAACAAGACACTCGATATCAGTCCGAAGCGCATGCAGGCCGAATTGAAATATAACAAGATGGATGTCTTCCGCTATTGCAAGATCGGCTATCTGGTCTTGGGCGGACTGTTGTTGGTCCTTTCTTTCGCGATGCTGTTCTGCCGGACCCGCTGGATGAAGGTCGCCGTATGGCTGTTAGGAGCCGGCGTACTGGTCGTCTTCCATTATCATATGTTCGGAATGGGGATGCGCTGGTATATCGGTGGCTATGCTCCTTGGAGCAATTCCTACGAGACGATGGTCTATGTGGGATGGGCGACTGTCCTTGCCGGACTGTTGTTCGTGCGTCGTAGTACGATCACCTTCGCGCTGGCCACCCTGTTCGGCGGTATCATCCTCTTCGTCTCCGGTCTGAACTGGATGGACCCTGAGATCAATCCGCTCGTACCGGTCCTGAAATCACCGTGGCTGATGTTCCATGTAGCAGTCATTGTTGCCGCTTACGGCTTTTTCGGTATCAGTTGCCTGATCGGGCTGACCAATATGGTGATGATGTCCGTCGCCGGAAAGAAGAACAAAGAGATATTGAAAGCCCGTATCACCGAACTGAGTATTGTGGGTGAGATGGCGTTGTGGGTAGGGCTTGCCCTGATGACTGTCGGCACTTTCCTCGGTGCTGTCTGGGCGAATGAGTCCTGGGGTCGTTATTGGGGGTGGGACCCGAAGGAGACTTGGGCGCTGATCACGATGGTCGTCTATGCCGTAGTGACTCATCTCCACTTGGTGAAACGCTGGAATAGTCTTTGGTTGTTCAATCTGGCATCCGTGATCGCGTTCGCTTCCGTGCTGATGACTTTCTTCGGTGTCAATTATTTCCTGAGCGGAATGCATTCATACGGTCAAAATGATAATGTGCATGGAATATTCACCTATCTTTATATCGCCTTGGGGGTAGTCGTTATCTTGGCTGTCCTTTCGTACAGGAGATGGAAGATGAAGGTGTGAAACATATATGTTTTGAATGCGAAACATCTATGTTTTGAGGTTGAGAGAACTGATAACGAATAAAAAATAGTACGAACACTTAAAATTAATTAGTCATGAGAACATTTAATCATGTCGGTATCGTAACGACAGAACAAGTAGAAGGGGCTATGTTTAACGAAGGCCTGAAAGTATGGTTGACAGACTATAGCAAAAGTCCGAATCGCATCGAATTCCTGAAATTCGAGGAAGGTAGCTGCCTGCCCGAACTGGTACAGAAACAGGGACACATTGCCTACACCGTTCCTTCTTTGGAGGAAGAGTTGAAAGGCAAGAAGGTGATCTTCGGCCCGGCCGTATGCGACGAACACCTGACGATCGCTTTCATCGAAGAAGAAGGCATCGCTATCGAAATCATGGAAATCAAATAATAACATTAATAACATACTTAAATAAAGGAGGAATATACCATGTCAGACATAAAGACAAAATTTATAAATGATCCCGAACAGATAACACCCGAATTGTTGGAAGGTTATGTATTGGCATATCCGGACCAGGTCAAGTTAGGTGGTGAAAACATCGTCGTACGTGCCAATCCGAAGAGCGAAGACAAAGTGGCTATCGTGACTTTGGGCGGTTCCGGTCATGAACCCGCATTGAGCGGATTCGTAGGCGAAGGTATGCTGGACTGCTCTGTCGTGGGCGACATCTTTGCCGCTCCCGGTGCACAACGTCTGTTCCAGGCTTTGCAGCTGATGAAGCGTGAAGCCGGTATCCTGTTGGTTGTCCTGAACCACTCCGGCGACGTGATGAGTGCGAACATGGCTTGCCAGTTGGCAGAACGTGTAGGCATCAAGGTGAAACAAGTGCTGACTCACGACGATATCAGCGCCGGTATCGGTGCCGACATCAACGACCGTCGCGGCTTGGCCGGTTGTGTGCCTTTGTATAAAATATTAGGTGCTGCAGCCGAAGAAGGCAAGACGCTTGACGAGCTGGTCGAAATCGCCGAACGCTATAACAACAACGTCGCTACTCTGGCCGTTGCCATGCGCTCTTGTACGCATCCGCAGAACGGCGGTACGATCACCGACCTGCCCCAGGGCATCATGGAGATCGGTATGGGACAGCACGGCGAAGGCGGTGGCGGACAGAAACCGCTTGTATCTGCCGACGATACGGCTGCCGAGATGGTAGACCTGCTTTGCCAGCAGCTCAAGCCGAAGGCTGGCGACAAGATGATGCTTATCATCAACGGCGTAGGAGCGACTACCCACATGGAGTTGAACATCATCTTCCGTAAGGCCTACAAGGAACTGGAAGCCCGTGGCCTCCAGGTTGTCGTAAGCCGCATCCAGGAAATCCTGACCGTACAGGAACAGGCCGGTTTCCAGATGATCATGGCTATCCTCGACGAAGATCATATCGACTATCTGAAGAACAAACGTGCTGATGCACCTTACTGGACAACAATCGGTAAATAAACGAGATATGAAACAACTGACTATCGAAAACTTCAAGGCGATGCTCGACAACGCCTTGAAGAACATCAAAGAACGCGAAGACGAATTTTCTAAACTGGACGCCGTTATCGGTGACGGCGACCACGGTCAGGCAATCGTGACAGCCATGTCCGCTATCGTGGCTACGGCCCAGAAAGGAACGGAGTTCAAAGCCATGCTGAACGATATGGGTTTTGACGTCATGTTGCAGGTAAGCGGTTCCACCAGTACGCTGTTGGGGGCTTTCTTCTTAGGTATGAGCGACCATGCTTCCGGTACGGAACTGGATGCAGCCGGAGTGAAAGCCATGTTTGCCGGCGGTCTTGCCAACGTGCAGAAACAGACGAAAGCCCAGAAAGGCGACAAGACCATGATGGACGCCCTGATCCCGGCTGTGGAAGCGATCCAGGCATGTCCTTCGGACGATATCAAGGAAATCCTCGAAGCCGGAGCGAAAGCTGCCCTTGCCGGTGCTGCTTCGACCGTAGAAATGAAAGCCAACTTCGGCCGTGCCCGTAACTACGGCGAACGCTCCGTCGGTTATGCCGACAGCGGTGCTACCTCTTGGAGTTGCATGTTTGAATCGTTCGCGCAAGCGCTTTGAGAAATTAAGAATTAAGAATTAAAAATTAAGAAAGGAAAAAAGCTATGGCAGATATGGATGGGTTCAGAGAAGCGAATAATTTCGGCTTCGGACAAACTTCCCAATTCGACAATTTTCATGTAAAAGGTGCGTCTAACTACTCTTGGGGTATGAAAGACCGCCTCTCTCGTATCTTCAACCCGAAAACAGGCCGTGCCGTCATGTTGGCATTCGACCACGGGTTTATCATGGGTCCGACTTCAGGTTTGGAACGTATCGACCTGAATATCGTTCCCCTCGTACAATATGCCGACTGTATCATGTGTACGCGCGGTATCTTGCAGACTTCCATTCCCGCCAACATCAACAAGCCCGTCTGCCTCCGTTCGGATGCCGGTTCTACGATCCTGACGGAATTGAACCGTAACGTCTTGATCGATATCGAAGATGCGATCCGTTACAATGCTTCCGCTATGGCAGTCATGTTCTCTGCCGGCGACGGCGAACAGGAAGCCATCACGGTAGCCAACCTGGTGGAAGCTGTCGATATGGGAAACCGCTATGGCATCCCCGTCATGGGTGTGACGGCTGTCGGCAAACAGATGGCACGCGACTCCCGTTACTTCGCACTCGCATCGCGCGTATGCGCCGAGAACGGTGCTTCTATCGTGAAGACTTACTACTGCGACGGTTTCGAAAAGGTAGCTGCCGCCTGTCCGGTTCCCGTTGTGATCGCCGGAGGTAAGAAACTGCCTGAAAAGGAAGCACTCGAACTCTGCTACAACGCCGTTAACGACGGTGCTGCCGGTGTCGATATGGGACGTAACGTCTTCCAGAGCGAAAACCCTGCCGCCATGATTCAGGCCGTACACGCTGTCGTACACGAAGGCTTGACACCGGAACAAGGTTTCGAAATGTTCAAGGATTTACAATAATGTGCTAATGGGTCAATATGCCAATGTACCAATGGGATGAATGTCCCATTTGGAGTATTTCACCGGCATATTGGCACATTTGCAAATTGATAAATTATTAGTTATGCATAAATTATTTACTTATCTCTGTTCTGCATTGTTGCTGGTAACCGCTACATCCTGCGAGAAGAAGACAGAAAAATTGCTGTTGGGTGGTTCCGGTTGGAACAAGATCGTGATCATCGATAAGAACACCAAGCAGGTAGAGTGGGAGCATCCCCTCGAAAAAGGCTGGGAATGCAACTCCGCTGTTGCCACTCCCGACGGGAATATCCTCTTTGCTTATGCCAGAGGTGCGAAGCTAATCGACCGCAACCATCAGGAGATCTGGAATATTGCCGCTCCCGATACCTGTGAGATGCAGACCGCCCGCGTGTTGCCCGACGGTAACTATCTTTTGGGTTGGGTAGGCCATCCGGCTGTCATCATGGAGGTGAGCCCGAAGGGAGAAATCCTGTCGCGTACCGAATATGAGACAGGCATCGAACATCCGCATGCCCAGTTCCGCCAGCTGAACAAGAATGCCCGCGGTAACTACCTGATGCCCCTCTTTGCCACTTCCGACGTGCGCGAGATCTCTCCGCGAGGCGAAGTCGTGAAGATCACCCGTCTCGAAGGAACGCCCTTCACGACATTGGCATTGGCTAACGGGAACCATTGGGTTGCCTGTGGTGACGGTCACTCCCTGATGGAAGTGAACCTCGACAACGGCGAAGTAGCCCGCCGTTACGGTGAGAACGATATCAAAGGAGCCCGCCTGTTCTTCGTCGCCGGCTTGCTTCCTGCAAAGGATGGCGGCCTGTACGTCTGCAACTGGCAGGGACATGACAAGAATGCCGTAGAGGCCAACAGCCCCCAGGTATTCGAAATCAATGATAAAGGTGAAGTGATCTGGAATCTGAACGATAACGAAAAGTTCGGTATGATTTCTACGATTAGCACGATCGAATAGGTCACTGGTTTCATCACGTTTTTTCAGGCACGGATTTCTTTGAAATTCGTGCCTGAATCATATCTGCCTATATCTTTCCCTTCCTGTGTCTCTTTGAAAAGAATAGTGACGCTCTCTATCCATGCAGATTCCCATAACAATAAAATGACTAAAAAAAACGTACGTTTCTTTTAGTCATT
>ERZ1673753.803-NODE-803-length-34772-cov-19.771668_pt1 | contig 34772 bp, 37 predicted proteins | sample MGYA00580201_ERZ1673753 | MGnify/ENA primary metagenome ERZ1673753 (study PRJEB41218, sample SAMN15661747) | gut metagenome | host: Homo sapiens | place: Canada: London | collected 2015-08-20/2019-03-30 | study: EMG produced TPA metagenomics assembly of... | reverse complement strand
TACGGAAGTATCATTATCGGAGTACCAGATGAAGGAACTATTCAGTTTTCAAGGTGCGCGAGGTCGGACGCTTTGCCCTGCGGTAGATGCCGCTTGGGAAATTGTCTCTTCACTTGGTAGGCATCGAGAAAGGCCAAATTATAACCAAAAATCAAAACTTCTTCAAAAATATAGAAATTTTCATGATTCTCTTATTAATTGCAGGCTGTGAGACATTAAAAACTTTAGAAATTTCGCTCTCGTTGTAGCCTTCATAGGCGTAGAGCGTCAAAAGTTTGAGGTCATCTTCCGATAAATTTTCAAGAGCAGACAGCAACCGTTCGTCCTCGATTTCGCCGATCCATGTAAAGCGGCTCTTGGTTTCGCGGTAGGTATCCGTAACGGAAACGGCTTCCTGATACTTGTTCATCAAGGGCGAGTAGGATTCTTCGCTCTGCTCAAAGGACGGCGCAGCCATTTCCTGCGTATGGTTCTGGTAAGAGCGATTAGCGTTAAAAACAGACCAGTCGTAATCGTACATTGCCTGAATCGCTTCGCTGCTCATACCGGCATCCTCATACTGCTTACGGGTCACAGCCCACCGACTATCAAAGTTCTTCTTTTCCAAGCCATAGTTAAAGCCCATGTTAAACCTCCAAATTTTCGATAAAGCGTAAAAAGTCGAAAATTTGGAAGGCTACGGATATTTCGCCGCTTGGGGCATCCACGAAAAACGGACAAACATAAAGCCTGCTCCTTTTTACGGGAGCAGGCTACCTGAAGGCTAAAAAAATAGCCGGACAACCAACTAACAGAGCGGTTCTAAAGCAGAATCACTCTATCAGCTGTTGCCCGGCTATTTGGTGCGCGTTTCATACATTGCCTTGCGGCAATGGCCCGTTGCTCGGTGACGAACAGTCCATATTCAGGGTGCAATGCACCCGATTTTTGAAATTGTGTTTTGTCTAAAAAAGTCAGCGCCTGCGGTAGGCTAAATCAACCGTTGCTACGTTGCCGCACTTGAGGCACTTTATGCGGATAGTGCCTGAACAGCTCTCATCTTTTTGGTAGAGCTTGTGTCCGCAAACGGGGCAAAACCTCCAGCCGATGCTGAATTGTGCCTGCTGTATATTGCTCAGCGGTTTATTTTTAAAAGGACGATTATTTGATTGAATCATGTTTATTCTCCAAATCGGATGATGTCCAATGGATGGCAGTGGATGGGTTTGCCTTTTATGACCTGCATCTGCTGTAGTCTGATCCTGATAGCAGACCACGATACTCCCATCCGCACAGCCATCTCCAGAATTTTTTCATAGTTCGGGTCAGATGCGGATTTGTATAGGATTCCATTCGGCAGGCACAGCGCTGCCCGTTCTATTTCGGCGTTGACCAGAAATGTCGGCATCAGCAGCTCTGCTGCAAGGGTGTTTGCCTGCCATTCTTCCCATGAGGGTTGTCCGTTTCGTTCCCGATAGGCAATGTGCCCACGGCACTTGACTGCTTTTCCATAGTCGTTCGGGAACAGGTCAGCTAAAATCTGGTGTGCCGCCTCATGCGCTATCGTGAAATTCCGGCATCCGGTGAAGCCGTCTGCCGCAAGGGCAGAATCGATCACAACGTCCTTCGGCATGAATATCTCTACAAGCTTTGTACCATCCCCTAAAGTTACGGTAAAACCGCATCTTTGAAAAACGGTCAGTCCGAGGACGCTGCCATCGCTACATAGCGGCAGCATTTTCACATTTAGCCCAAGAACAGCGCTTGCAAGCCGTTCAGGGTCAATGGGTTCCGGGGCATCTTTGCTGATCCCGAAGCGGGTATAGTACTGGTCGATATACTTACCCGCTATGCGCGAAAGGTCTGCGCGGGATAAGTACCTTGCCATTACGAAGCACGGCTTTCCGGCACAGAGCAGTAGGCTTCCACGAACCACTTGCCCTGTTCAAGCCAGAGATTCCGCTTCTGCCCGCAGATCATGCAGGTGAAGCACTGCCCCTTCCCGCCAAGGCGCGATGTGCCACGCCTGACAGCCAAAACACGGTCGATTCCATAGATATGGCTTTTGTCGTAGTTGATGGCAAGAGGGCGGATCTTGCCATCAGGAGTAAAACGAACGTCCACTTCAACGTATCTCTTTTCACGGTGGAGCTTGTTGTCATCACGCATCGAGGGGCCTCCTTCTCATTTTTTAGGTTGTTTTTTCGGTGGTTTAATTTGGATTTTTTACACCAAATTGGTGTTTACAACTCGATTATACTGCGATCGGTTTTAGTTGTCAACTACAAATTTACGAAAATATTTTCGAAATCCAGTTGATTTTACTTGAATCACGCGTTACAACACAAGTCACAACCGTTAGTGTTCCTTTTCTCCCATCTTCTCCTTAGCCTTGTCTGGCACGTCGATCAGGCCAAAGCGGTAGAACAGCCCATAGATGTACGACACACCCCGGATATCTCCCAGCGCCTTGGGTCTGTCCACTACCTCTCTGATTTTACCGATATTGTGATACGCCAGCATCACAGAACTCCAAGCAAGGCTCTTGCTTTCCTGTAATCTGCCCTTAGCTTCAATGAGCCGTTATTCAAAAGAAAAGAGCCATCTCAGCTCGCTGCATTTCTGCACGACACCTGAAATGGCTCTATAATCACTGTGTTATATACAAATCTTTTAGTTCGTCCAAAATCTGAGTAGAAAAGACGCTTCAATTCTTATTTTTTGTTTCGGAACTTGTTGGGCGATTGTCCAAGCTGTTCTTCAAAGATACGATAAAAGGCAGTCATATTATTAAAACCGCAACTGTGTGCGATTTCCTGGATTGAATTATCAGTCTGTAAAAGCTGGCAACAGACAAGTTTCAACCGTTCACGGGTCTGTAGCTGCTTATAGCTCATGCCAGTCACTTCCTTCAGACGGGCAGAAATATATTTAGGATGATAGCCGAACTGTGTTGCAAGGTCCAGCAGAGTACAATCAACAGCGTGGCCCTCGATATAATAAAGGATATTCAGCACGTTTTGGGAATGAGTCGTGGCGATTTGCACCAACTGATTGTTGGAGTCCTCCTGATGCAAACGCAGAAGCTGCAAAAAGATCAGATCAAAATAGCCCTGGATCATTTGCTTCCGGTAAGGTGCATCTCCGTAATATTCGATCAGCAGTTGTTCGAACAGCCGGGCAATCTCAGGATTGTTGCCTGCCCGGAAGATGAGGTAATGGTCGTGGGTCGTGGTGCTTCCGGTGGAAAGCACATGGACCATGAAATCCGAGAACAGGTTCTGACGGCCCGCCTTGTGAAAAAAGCTGTCCCCGAAAAATTCATTGGTCATGTTCAGATTTATTACGATGTCACTTGGACCAAGGGTCAGTTTACGGCGCACCACATCCAGGTCAAAGATGCAGACATCGCCTTTGTATAAAGTGATGGGCTTATCGTCGATGAGGTAATCGCAATGCCCGTCATAAATGTAATTGATATTGATGTTGGAGTGCATATAGTAAGGCACATCCGTAAAACGGGAGTCCTTGCGCAGATGGATCTCATCGTTTGGCAGTTCCTGCAAATGAAAGTATAGCACATCCCGTCCGCGCACCGTGCGGTGCTCCATCGTTTTGAAACGCGGGCTCGGGGCACCGGGGTTGTCCAGATAAAACTGTTCCCGTGGTGTGATCTGCCGCAGAAAAGCATCCAGTTCGGCTCTATCCATATCTTCCTTTTTGACACTCCTTTCGTGCGAAAGCAACATTGAATTTGCGCGCATAGTCAAATATAATAAAAACAGTCAAGGACGTCCTGCAAATCTAGCCAATATTATACCACATTCCGAGGAAAATGTCTGCGTGTCTTTCTTGGAAATTGAACAAAACAAATTGGACAAAATCTGCCAAAATGACAGCTTACGCAGGTTGGCATTTTGCAGGAACAGGAAAGGAAACTATCATGGATTACAAACAGCTGGCATCTCAGATCCTGGCTGCGGTCGGCGGCAAGGAGAACATCCAAAGTCTGGTGCACTGCGCTACCCGACTGCGCTTTCAACTGGCAGACAGTGCCAAGTTTGATACCGATACTCTCAAAAAGACCAAAGGCGTCATGGGCGCCATGTACACGGGCGGACAGTATCAGATCATCATTGGACCGGACGTCAACCATGTGTACAATGAACTGATCGCGCTGACCGGTCTGTCCGGCGGCACGGTGGATACGGTGGAGACTGCCGATCTGAAAGGCGAGAAGCCCAAGCTGATGGAACACATCATGGACACCATCTCCAGCCTGTTCACCCCGGCGATCGCGGCCATTACCGGCGCAGCTATGGTCAAGGTAGTGCTAGTGCTGCTGACCATGGCGGGCCTGATGGACTCTTCCGGCACGACCTATAAACTGTTCAGCATTGCAGGCGATGCGCCCTTCTACTTCCTGCCGCTGATGCTGGCCTACACCTCGTCCAAGCGGTTCGGCGTGGACCCGATGCTGGGCATGACCTTGGGCTTTATGATGGTCCACCCCAACTACACCGCACTGGTGGCGGCAAAGGAGCCGGTGTCCATGTTCGGCTTCCTGCCAGTCACTCTGGCAACCTACACTTCTACCGTCATCCCGGTAATCATGGTCATCTATGTGGCTTCCTGGGTGCAGAAGTTTGCGGATAAGGTTTCCCCCAAGGTCATCAAGTTCTTCTTCCGCCCCATGCTCACCCTACTCATCATGACTCCGCTGGTCTACTGCGTGGTGGGTCCGCTGGGCAATCTGGTCGGTATGGGTCTAGAATCCGTGCTGGCGGTCATCCAGAACAATGCTCCCTGGCTGCTGCCCATCTTCTTTGGCGCGTTTGGCCCCATCGTTATCATGCTGGGTATGCACTATGCGGTCACCATCCCGCTGGCACTGGCCGCAATCGAAGCCTTTGGCTACGATATGCTGGGCCCCGGCTTCCTGGTGGCAAACATCGCACAGGGTGCCGCTGCTTTTGCTGTGGCTGCACAGGCCAAGGATAAAGGCTTCAAGTCTCTGGCGATCTCCACCGGCTGCAGCGCCCTTCTGGGCACGACCGAGCCGGCCCTGTACGGCGTGAACCTGCGCCTGAAGAAACCCTTAATCGCATCCATTATCGGCGGCTGCGCAGGCGGTATCGTCTGCGGCCTGGCTGGTGTCAAGCGCATCGTGTTCGGCCCCACCGGTCTGACTTCTATTGCCATTTTCATCGACCCCAACAATTCCATGAACTTTGTCTTTGCGCTGGTGGGCATTGCCGTAACCTTTGTGGTCACCTTTGCACTGACCTATGTGATGATCAAGAAGGATGCAGCTATCCAGAAAGAAATCGGAGCGTAACGAATGATGAGCCATTTTCCACAGAACTTTTTATGGGGCGGAGCTATTGCCGCCTCACAGGCAGAAGGTGCCTGGAATGAAGGCGGCAAAGGGCTGGACACCCAGGATCTGCGTGTGTTTGATGCCGACTGGGATGCAGCGCAGCGCCGCAAAAACCGCGATATCAACATGACGACCGAGCGTTTTGAAACGGCGCTGACAGCACGTGATGTCGAGCACTATCCGTTCCGCTGGGGTATCGATTTCTACCATACGTACAAGCAGGATCTGGCCCTGATGCAGGAACTGGGGCTTAAAATTTTCCGTACCTCCATCAGCTGGGCACGCATCTACCCTAACGGCGACGATGCCCAGCCCAACGAAGAAGGCATCCGCTATTACGTCGATCTGTTTACCGAGTGCCACAAGCGTGGCATGAAGGTGTTTGCCACCATTCTGCACTATGCAACGCCAGTGAACCTCATCACGAAGTACGGCGGCTGGAAGAACCGCCGGATGATCGACTTCTATCTGCGCTACTGCAAGACCCTGTATGAGCGGTTGGGCGGTCTGGTGGATTACTGGCTCCCGTTCAACGAGATCAACTGCTCCCGGTTCAACCCCTGGAACGGCTGTTGTCTGATCAAGGATCAGGAAGAAAACTACGATCAGGCTATCTTCCAGTGTACCCACCATCAGCTGGTGGCCAATGCGCTGGCGGTGAAGTTCTGCCACGAGATGATTCCCGGTTCCATGGTGGGCGGCATGATTGCCCGCTTTACCAGCTACCCTGCCACCTGTGACCCGGACGATGTGATGAGCGGCATTCTGGACGAAAACTACAAGAACTATTTCTATACGGACGTGATGGCCCGTGGTTACTATCCGGCCTACAGCAGACGGATGTTCCGGGAGCTGGGCGTTACCGTCCAGATGGAGCCGGGCGATGAAGAGATCCTGCGGGAGAATACGGTGGATTTCCTGAGCTTTAGCTATTATATGTCCATGATCTCCACCAACAACAAGGATTACGAGGTCACCAGCGGCAACCTGCTTTCTGGCAAGAAAAACCCGTATCTGCAAACCAGCGAATGGGGCTGGCAGATCGACCCCAAGGGCCTGCGCATCTCGCTGAACGAGATGTATGACCGCTACCAGCTGCCCCTCTTTATTGCAGAAAACGGCATCGGTGCAAATGACCAACCGGATGCGGATGGCGCTATCCATGACTCGTACCGAATTAATTATCTACGGGCGCATATTGAACAGATGGGTGAAGCCATTGAAGATGGCGTAAACCTGCTGGGCTATACCATGTGGGGCATCATTGATATCATTTCTTGTGGAACTATCGAGATGAACAAACGCTATGGTGTCATCTATGTGGATCGTAATGAAGCAGGCCACGGCAGCAACCAGAGGCTGAAAAAGGACAGCTTTGCCTGGTACCGTCAGTGCATTGCTACAAACGGTGAAGAAATGTAAGACAAAAGGAGGCTATATCCATGAAGATAAACCGGAGAAATTTCTCCCGTCTGCTGGGGGTTGGTGCTGCGGCTGCCGCCGTGACCGTCAGTGGGTTACCCGTAACTGCTGCTGCTCCTGTAGTCCCCTCCCCTATTGATTCTGCCGAAGACACAGACTTACTTTTCGCCCAATTTGTTGAAGGACATAACGATGTTCTGTGCTACCGACTGTTCACCCCCCCCACTCCACCGGCGAAAAGCTGCCCCTAGTACTTTACCTCCACGGCGCAGATGCCATAGGCCAAGACAACATCGCTCAGCTGAATAGCAAAAATGCGTACAGTTTTACTACTACTACTGCCCAGACGCAGCATCCCTGTTATGTGCTTGCTCCCCAACTGCCAGCCCGTTTCACTGCCGCCGATGAATCTCCCACTGATGAACAATCTGCAAAAGGTTGGACCGACGAGGCAGTGCAAACTGCCCTGCTGGAAACTATTCAGGAGCTGATGGAGAGCCGCGGCAATATTGGCCCTGATCGCATATATGTTACGGGCCATTCCATGGGAGCGTTGGGTGTTTGGGGCATGTTGGATGCCTATCAGTGGCTTGTGGAATGATAGTGTAGAACGGATGAAGGATGTTCCAATCTAGATCTTCCATGGTGAGGGCGACACTATGGTGCCATTAGACCAGGAAACCTCTTTACGAGATCAGCTGCTCGACCAGGGTGAAACTGTCATTATGACTATCTATACCGATCAGGAACTAGCCGCCTTAGGAATCACCAATGGACATGCCGCTAATATTCCTGCCTATGGCAACAAACTGGCTCATGATTGGCTTTTTGCTCAAAAACGCCATAAACGTCCATTCCCTTTCAATTTGTTCTAATCAGAACCCCTACTAGCACAACAATTCAACTTTTCATCTCCTCCGTGGTCCGCACGGGGGAGATTGTCTTTTGTGTTCTTTTTGCTGTAGAAACACTGCGTTTTAGAAAAACAACAATTGACACTTACACTTTTTTCATGTTTTAAGTTGCCCATGTTATTACATTGCTGTTGATGTTATAACATGGGCAACCGCTTGATGCTGTTCCCCTTGCCGTGCTTTACCCTATACAAAATCATCAAGAGAGAGTGCATTGCCATGAGCAAAAGCCTTTTCGCCTACTTTTCTGCCAGCGGTGTCACCGCAAAAGTTACCGAAAATCTGGCAGATGCCATCGGTGCAGACATTTTTGAGATTCAGCCGGAAGTTCCGTATACCAAGGCCGATTTGAACTGGATGGCCAAGAAGGCCTGCACCGCAGTACCATCGAAATGAGCGACCCGACCTCTCGCCCTGCTATTGCTGCCAAACGCGATAACATGGACGAGTATGACATCATCTTTGTCGGCTTATCGCTTCGCCATCTTCTCCTTAACCTTGTCTGGCACGTCGATCAGGCCAAATCGGTAGAACAGCCCATAGATATACGACACACCCCGGATATCTCCCAGAGCCTTAGGTCTGTCCACTACCTCTCCAATTTTACCGATATTGTGATACGCCAGTAGCACAGAACTCCAAGCAAGACTCTTGCTGTCCTCTCTGCGGTCGATCCACAGTTCCTTGGTGAATTCATCTCCCCTGCCCTTTTTCAGCGTATATGTAAAGGGCAAGCCGGACATCGTCTTGAACTTGTATCCCCGAAAAGCCACCACACACTTCCAGAGATTTACTTCGCAGGGATCCTTCCTCAACGCAACCACAGCTCGGTAGTGTCGCTGTCTCTCTGCCCCGGCACTGATATTCGCCGCTTCAGCTTCCTCCGGGAAGTACACGCCTTTCTTATACGGCAGATAAGAGGTCACAGAAGGGCGGGACAACTGCAAAGCCGACATGGTGGAGCTGACAGCAGCAGAATAACTCTGCGTGCTTCTAAAAGAACCGAACGTCTGCTGGACGAGTTTTGCCGTGTCCGACTCGTAGACCCCGGCTGTGATGAGCAGCTTCCGAACCTTGATAGGGTTGAGGGACAGGGCGTCTGCGATGGCTTGCAGGCTCATTTTGTCCGTATAAAGGTCAGCGGCAGCTTTCATCTGCTGTGTTAAGTTCTTGGCTGCACTGTACTCTGGCTTTGATGGCTTCCGACCACCGCCGGGCTTGCGCGCACGTGTATTACCCACTGATTTTCACCTCGTTTTAATTTTCGTCACAAACTATATATCGTGCTCAAGAATATGCCGTGTGAACTTCTGGAATTCAGTTCACACGGCGTACTGTTTTATTTCAGCTTTGCGAGGATCTCGTCTGCTGTCATACCGGATGCAAGCAGTTTCTTCAGCACAGCTTCAGCCTCGACCTTCTTAGCAGCTTCGGCAACTTTCGCCTCAGCGGCATCCTTCTTAGCCTCCAGCTTTGCGATTGCCTTTTCGGTCTGCTTGATCTCCGCCTTCTGCGGCTTTAGGCTTTCACGCAGGGATTTGATGTTGGTCTTCAGCCTTTCGATCTGGGCGACAGTCTTGGCACTCCCTTCCTCCAAGAGAGCCTTGTCCTTCTGCAGCTTTGCAATCTGAGCATCGCAGTCGGTAGATGCGGTAACACAGTTCTTGCTGCCCTTGGTTCTGGGCATAGGGTGATACCTCTGATAAGATTATGTAAGATTTGATGTTAGTATAGCACTATGAAAAAAGGGTTACAATGAGAATGCTTATATTTCCTCTGTTGATTCCAATGAATAGTACTGCACCCCTTCAAAGCTCTCCAACGTAAATGTTTGAAACGATTCATTGCCATCTACATCTTCAAAATTGATGTTAAACCACTTCGGAATCCCACGTTCCGTTCTTTCATACTCTGTTTCAAGTATTCGAGCAATAACGGCGACTTTTGTGTCGGCATCTGGTGAATCCGAATAAACCACATAAATATCTTTAGGTTCATTCGGTTTAAGCAACTGAAAATAATATCGGTCAAAAATAATAACATTTCGAATCGGAAGCTCTGCAACATTTTCAATTCTAATGTGAACATTTCGGTGCTTAGGAAAATTGCTGGAGCTATATAGTCCAACCGCTTCAGTTGTGCCAGGAAGTTGTTGATCTATATCAATAATCTCCACCGAAAAGATTGGTTGAATCTGTTTCTTTCGAACAGCTAAGTCCCGACTGTTTTGCTTTTTCGCATAGATGTGAGTTTGTACCAATGCTATTACACTTACTAATGTTGCCCCCACAAAGGATAAATATGTACCAAAAAAAGCAAGCCAATCACCTTTCGTTAAGTATTCCCCTGTTGGAATAAAGCCATTTCCTGCAAAGGATAGATAAATTAGAATGTAAAGCAGGATTGCACTGGATGCTAACACCAACCCAATAATCCAGTAGTTTCTTCTTTTTTCTTCAGTTTTCTTTCCTTTATTCCCCATCGTAATTCCTGTCTCAGCATTCATATTTCTTACTACTTGCATCTCCGCCACATTCTCATGTGTTGTCTGCCGCCCACCACGTAGAGGTGTGCAAAGTTTCGAGCGACAAAGCTGTGAGGTATCATCCCCCACAGCTCAATTTTTCTGAAAATTTCTGGTTCTATATTACTCTTTCACCAGTCGTTTTGCAATACACACGCCGGTCAACGTCCCCAGCGTATTGAACAACACGTCGTTGACATCCGCCATGCCACGCCCGGTCAAGTACTGGAGCACCTCACAGAACACAGACAAAGCAAAACCAACCGCAACTATCTTCTTGCCTTCCCTCCTCCACTGCCAGCTTGTTGTCCCATACGGCACATAGAGAAGCAGGTTTAACAAATTGCCTGCCCATACACCCGCATTCGGCCACAGCTTCAAGCGGAGTCGGATGCTCTCGTTATACCCCGACGCACGGCGTAGCAGCGTAATATAGAGGATTAGAAAGACACAGTACGCAACCGGGAGCCATTGCTTACCTTTGCGGTTGTTCCATGCAATCGTACCCAGCAGTGCCAAGAGAATGATTTCTAAGAGCGACAAGTTTGCAGATGTGGCGTAGTGGATCTGGCTCAGCAGTTCTCTCAAACTCCGTAACCCCGGCTCTTGATGGTTTCCACAACTTCATCTACATACTTCTGGCAGGTGTCGTGGTCAGGAGCCTCCACCATCACACGCACAACAGGCTCCGTGCCGGACTCGCGCACCAGAATACGACCAGTGTCACCCAGTGCCTCGGCTACGGCCTTGACTGCTGCCTGCACCGCTTCATCATCCTGTGCAGCTTTCTTGTCGGTCACACGAACATTTTCCAGAACCTGCGGGTAGATCTTCAGAGGCTCAGCCAGCTTGCTCATGGGCAGCTTCTTGGCAAGCATGACTTCCATCATCTTCAGACTGGTCAGGATACCATCACCCGTACTGGCGTACTTACTAAAGATGATATGACCACTCTGCTCACCGCCGATACGGCAGCCGTTCTTAGCCATGTACTCATAGACGTACTTGTCACCCACTGCGGTCTTGGCGTAGCCGATGCCCTTCTCATCAAAAGCCTTATACAGACCAAAGTTGGACATGACCGTGGTAACGACGGTATTGGTCAGCAGCTTGCCACGCTCCTTCATGTAGCAGCCGTAGATGTACAGAATATGGTCGCCAGTGATGACATTGCCCTTTTCATCCACACACAGGCAACGGTCAGCATCGCCGTCATAGGCAAAACCGATGTCCAGCCCCTTCTCTACCACGAACTTCTGCAGACCCTCAATGTGGGTAGAACCAGCATTGTTGTTGATGTTCAGACCGTTGGGCTGTGCATTGATGACGTAGGTATCTGCTCCCAGAGCATCAAACACAGACTTGGCAATGTTCCAGCTGGAGCCGTTGGCACAGTCCAGACCGACCTTGACACCCTTAAAGGAGTAGATACCGAGGCTGATCAGATAGCCCATGTAGCGGTTGCGACCGGACACATAGTCCACAGTGCAGCCAATGTGTTCCCGATGGGCAAAGGGCAGCTCCGGCCAGTCCTTGTCGAACACATGGAGTTTTCCGTCGATGTAATCCTCGACTAACAGCAAGATTTCCTCCGGCATCTTCTCGCCATAGCAGTCGATCAGCTTGATGCCGTTATCGTAGTAGGGATTATGGCTGGCAGAAATCATGATGCCGCAGTCGAAGTCGTCCACTCGGGCGATGTAAGCCACAGAAGGGGTAGTAGTGACATGGAGCAGGTAAGCATCTGCACCGGAAGCGGTCAGACCTGCGACCAGGCTGTACTCGAACATATAGGAGCTGCGACGAGTATCCTTGCCAATGACGATACGAGCGGGGTCGGTGTCACCATTGCGCTCACGCAGAGCGTTGTAATACCAGCCCAGAAAACGACCAACCTTATAGGCATGGTCAGCAGTCAGATCAATACCAGCTTCACCACGGAAGCCATCGGTTCCAAAATACTTTCCCATTATAGTTTTTTCCTCATCCAAAGAGTGATTTGGCAATCATATGCTTTAGCCGGATAGAGATCCGTTGCCTGCTGCTCACCACGAAGAGGTCGCATATTTGAGCAGCACAGCCATGTGGCGGAACACATGACCGTTGTGTGGAATCAGTATTTTCTCCACACCATTTTATTAACGACGTTTACATACCCCTGAATGATGCGAACCACCTTCATGGACACGGTCTCGTCCACATAATCGGGGCAGGGTTTGCCCAGAACGCCCTTCTGCTTCATCTCAATGGCCATATCGGTGGCGTTGAGAAGTTCCCGGGTGGTAATGCCAGCCAGAATAAAGTCACCAGCTTCCAGTGCTTCGGGACGCTCAGTGGAGGTGCGGATACACACGGCGGCAATGGGATGCCCGATGGACAGGTAGAAACTAGACTCCTCGGGCAGCGTGCCGGAGTCGGAGACGATTGCCAGAGCGTTCATTTGCAGCTTATTGTAATCGTTGAAGCCCAGCGGCTCATTGACCCGGACACGAGGGTCCAGCTGGAAACCGCTCTTTTCCAGACGGTGCTTGCTTCTGGGATGGCAGGAGTACAGGATGGGCATATCGTACTTTTCTGCCAGAGCGTTAATGGCGGTGAACAGGCTCAGGAAGTTCTTTTCGGAGTCGATGTTCTCCTCCCGGTGGGCAGACAGCAGAATGTACTTGTCCTTTTCCAGCCCCAGACGCTCCAGCACATCGCTTTTCTGGATCTTCTCCAGATTCATGTGCAGGACTTCCGCCATGGGAGAGCCGGTCTGGTAGGTGCGTTCCTTGGGCAGTCCGGTGTCCGCCAGATACTTCCGGGCAAACTCGGAATAGCACATATTCACGTCAGAAATCACATCCACGATGCGGCGATTAGTCTCCTCAGGCAGGCACTCATCCTTGCAGCGGTTGCCAGCCTCCATGTGAAACAGAGGAATGTGCAGCCGCTTCGCAGAGATGGCAGACAGGCAGGAGTTGGTATCGCCCAGCACCAGATAGCCCTCCGGCTGCAATTCGCTGAGCAGCTCATAGCTACGCCCCAGAATGTTACCGCAGGTCACACCCAGATTCTCGCCAACCACAGGCACAAGAATGTCCGGGCCATATTCCCCAAAGGTGTTCTTCAGTTCGAAATCCTCCCAGAACACGGTGGAAAGGTTTCTGTCCCAGTTCTGATTGTAGTAGACCACGCAGCAGTCAAAGTATTCCCGGCAACGCTTGATAACCGCAGCCAGTCGGATAATCTCCGGACGGGTACCGCAACCAATCATGACCTTGGTGCGACCGTCGTTTTTCCATGTAAAATTGTGTTCCATATCATTCTCCTATTGACAACCAGTATCTTCTTTTACACCGGCTCGAAGAAGGTGTCCGGGTGGTTCGGGTTGAAAATTTCGTTGCAGGTCATCACCGTCACCAGATTCTCCGTTTCCGACAGGTTGATAATGTTGTGCGTCCAGCCGGGAATCATGTGGACAGCCTCAATTTTGTCCCCGGAAACTTCAAACTCCACCGTTTCTCCAGTGTTGATGTTCCGCTCTTGGATCAGTCCGTGGCCAGCGACCACGATAAACAGTTCCCACTTGGAGTTGTGCCAGTGCTGGCCTTTGGTAATACCGGGCTTCGAGATATTGATGCTCACCTGTCCACAGTCAGCAGTGTGTACCAGCTCGGTGAAAGAGCCACGATTGTCTACGTTCATCTTCAGAGCATACTTGAATTTGTCGGTGGGCAGATAGGTCAGGTACAGGGAATACAGCTTCTTGGCAAAGGAACCGTCCGGCATTTTGGGCATCATGAGGGTCGTGGGCTGCGCCTTGAACTCCTGCAGCAGATCCACGATTTCGCCCAGCGTGACCTTGTGGGTCACAGGAACACAACAATAGCGGCCATCTTCTTTCAGGACAGTCTCCACACCGTCAAACTCACAGTGCTGTTCTTTGCCTTCCAGCAGGTCAAACATCCCTTCTACAAGATCGTCGATGTACAGCAACTCCAACTCGGTGCTGCGGTCGTTGACGGTGAAGGGCTCATCATTGGCAACTGCCCAGCAGAAGGTGCTGACAGCACTGTTGTACTTGGGGCGGCTGTGTCCCATCAGGTTCACAAAACGGTAAACCGCAACCTTTGCTCCGGTCTCCTGAGCATACTGGAAGAACAGTTCCTCGCCAGCCTTCTTGCTGCGTCCATACTCGCTGTTGCCGAAGCGGCCTGCCAGCGTCGCTTGAATGGAGGAGGATAGCATGATAGTTGCCTTGTTGTTGTGCTTTTTCAGGCAGTTCAGCAATTCGGATGCAAAGCCGAAGTTTCCCTTCATGAAATCTTCCGGGTTTTCCGGACGATTCACGCCTGCCAGATTGAACACGAAGTCTGCTTTCTGGCAGTACTCGTCCAACTCCTCCGGGGTGGAATCCAAATCATACTCGAAGATTTCTTCAATATTCAATGCCGGGCGGGTCTTGTTTTTCCCATCCCGGATGTTTTTTAGGTTGTTGCACAGGGCGGTTCCCACCATGCCCTTGGCACCTGTGACTAGAATGTTCATTCTCTCACCTCTTTAATGTACTGCGGTGCAGTCCGGAATATCTGCGCCATCCGGCACAGTTGCGTTATTGCAGATGGTGCAGTTGCTGCCGATGCGGGCAAAGTTGCCCACAGTCGCACCAGTGCGAATGACGCTGTTGGTGTAAATCAGGGCGTAGTCCCCTACCGCTGCATCACAGTGGATTTCCGTTCCGGCATTCAGCAGAACACCGTTGCCAACGGACGCACCATTCTGGATACAAGCGTTTTGCAGCACCACACAGCCGTATCCCATCTTGGAATACGGACTGATATAGGCACTGGGAGCAACGATGTTGGGGAACCCATAGCCAAGTGTTTTTGCTTTCTCATACACCTGCGCCCGGAACTGGTTGCTGCCGATGCCCACCACCAGCAGGTCATAGTTTTTCCGCAACTCTGGTAAATCGGAAAGACCTCCAACCACCGGAATGCCACAGATCTCAGTGTCCACGTCTTGTCCATCGTCCACAAAAGCGCAGTCATACTGGAGCATCGCCTGTTCCGCCACCATGCGCCCGAATCCCCCGGCACCAACCAGCAACAGCTTTTCTTTAGACATTCGGGATGCCCTTCAGTGCGTTCTGGACATATTCCGTGGTCAGAATCTTCTTGACAGTGCCTTCCACATCCAAGCGTTCGGTGTTGTGGCTGGTGTAGGACTCGTCTGCCATGGTATGTACCTCGCCCTTGACCACAAACTTGTCGTAGTTCAGGTCACGGTTGTCAGCGGCAACACGGAAGTAGTGACCCATATCCTGGCTGCGCAGACGCTCCTCACGGGTCATCAGGGTCTCGAACAGCTTCTCGCCGTGACGAGTGCCGATGATGTTCGTACCGGTATCGCCAAACAACTGCTGGACTGCCTTTGCCAAATCGCCGATGGTGGAAGCATCAGACTTCTGGATGAACAAATCACCGGGATTTGCATGTTGGAAAGCGAACAAGACCAGATCCACAGCCTCGTCCAGGTTCATCAGAAAGCGGGTCATGTTGGGGTCGGTGATAGTGATGGGGTTGCCTGCCTTGATTTGGTCGATGAACAGCGGAATGACAGAACCACGGCTGCACATGACGTTGCCATAACGGGTGCAGCAGATGGTTGTGCCGCCTCGCTCAGCTGCCACACGGGCGTTTGCGTAGATGACGTGCTCCATCATGGCTTTGGAGATGCCCATAGCGTTGATGGGGTAAGCTGCCTTATCGGTGGACAGGCAGACGACGCGCTTGACACCGGCGTCGATGGCGGCGTGCAGGACGTTATCGGTACCGATGATGTTGGTCTGAACAGCCTGCATGGGGAAGAACTCGCAGGAGGGGACCTGCTTCAGAGCAGCAGCGTGGAAGATGTAGTCAACGCCGGGCATGGCATCACGGATAGACTGCGGATTGCGGACATCTCCGATGTAGAACTTCACCTTCTTGGCAGTGTCAGGATGCTTGGCCTGAAGCTCATGACGCATATCGTCCTGCTTCTTTTCGTCACGGGAGAAGATGCGGATTTCCTTCAAATCGGAATCCAGGAAGTGCTTCAGAACGGTGGAACCAAAAGAACCAGTACCACCAGTGATCATAAGAGTTGCGTTATCAAATGCAGACATTTTTATTTTCCTCCTAATCTTTTATCAAAAAACATCCTTCAAAAGAATTGCATCAATCATCAGTTTGACATTTGGCTGCAAGTCTTTTATGAGGGCCGGAAACAAAAGGATTGTGCTTATTTGCGTCAGCAACGATGCCAACGCAGCACCAGACGCTCCCCACAAGGGAATCATAATTGCATTCAGCAATACATTTGTTATTGCTGCTCCGATATACAAATATTTGAGATAATTTTGTTTACTGTAAGAAACAACCCATGCATTTCTGGCTACCCCCAGATAGGAAAAAGCTGTATACCATGTAATGATTCTCAACGGAACTGCAGCCGGGGCGTATGCGCCACCATACAAAATACTCACGATCGGAGACGCTAAGAGCGAAAAGAGAAGTGAAACACCCACAGACACATAGAACACAATTGCATAAAGCTGCTTATTCTTGCGTTCAAACAGCTTCTTATTATCGAAAGACTGCAAAATAACCGGATACAGAGAATCAATTATTGCAGTTAGCAAAAACACCCATGTATTGCACAGTGAAACTGCCGTTGAATAAAATCCCACTTCCGACTCATTCAACATTTGTTTCAGCATGAACTTATCCGTACTGCCGTAAATCGAGACCATCAAGCCAGCTAAAATGAAGTGATAGCTACTAAAGAATAATTCTTTTGCCTTGCGTACTGAGCACTTAAACTGAGGGCCGTTGTGCTTTTTATACATGACAAGAAGGACAACAGCCACCACCATGTAGTCGATAGAAGTCGAAATGGCAAACCATTCTACGCTTTTTCCTGTTGCCAACAGCCACACTTTATAAGCGGAAACAACCGTATATGATATTACCGTCGCAAAAGCAGAGTATTTCGATTCAAGTTTTGATTGAAACCAATAGTCCAGGGTGTCCATCACTTGGAAAACCACACCAATGCCGCAGAGAAACACTACAATGTGCGTCGTAGTCTCTCCCTTATCAGCGATCAGCGTGATACACACCATCATAAGTACTGATAAGACGCTGGAAACCGTTCTAAGGACAATCGCCGATCCAACGGTTTCGCCTTCCTCATCGGGATGATCCACAAAATTCTTTACGATAACCGAATTGATTCCAAGCGTACAGAATGATGCAAAGAAAGATGTGTATGTTGCGGCATAATTAATCAGTCCGAAATTGCTTGGTCCCAGGTATCGTGCCGTAAGTAATCCAACAAAAAACGCAAGCAGCATGTGATATACCCGTCCGGCAATAATCCAGCTTGCATTTCTTGTCACCTTACTGCTCAGTAAATCTCGTATCTTCATACTTCTAGACTCCTAATGACTTTTGCCGGAACACCACCAACCAAAGTATTATCCGGTACATCATGTACCACACACGCACAAGCAGCTACAACGCAGCCATTACCTACAGTTGAATTGTTGCAAATCGTACTTCTGCCTCCAATCCATGTTCCGTTTCCAATCACCTGATGATAAATCTCGCCCTCACCGGCTCTTCGGGTCCTATCTCCAATTGCGTGTCCGCCCGTTTGAAACGTAACCTCTGGACCAAGATCACAATTATCGCCAATTTGGACTGTACCGTTTCCATTGACCTTACAGTTTTTACCAATCCAACAATTATTTCCAATCGCAATGGTACCTTTGCATTCAATAGGGCCAACTATTGTCGTCCCGTCTCCGACTGGACACCCGATTCCACGGAGCAATTTTCGTTTCATATTGCACGCACGCGGTTTTGTTCCGACAAAAACATGGTTAATCAAAAACAGGTTTAGCGTTCTCTTGATACCATTTAAATGCAGCATTCTTTTAAGATTCATTTGCATGATACCATCCATTATCCAATATTTCTGCGCTGCTGCAGGGACCATCTTCAAACAAATTCGGCACCGAGTTGCCTTTGATGATTTCCCTCGCCAATTCAACGAATCGACCGGATGCCACCTGTGCGTTCCATGTATCTGAAATCGTGGCATACGCATTCTCGCCCGTCTTTCTTCTATAGGCGTCGTCGTCCAACAATCTACAGACCTGTTTTTCAAAGTGCTTTTGATTCCCGTTTTCGTAAATCAGACCATTTACGCCATCCTTGATTAAGAAAGGCACTGAGCCAATTGCGTGGCTTGCAACAACCGCACATCCACTGTTCATCGATTCATTTAAAACGGCTCCCCATCCCTCATTAAAATCACTGGTAAACAGGAACACATCGGCTCTTTCCATATGAGCACGCACTTCATCCGGAGACATTGCGCCAAGCATTTCTACGCAATCTTCTACGCCTTTACGCCGAATCATTTCATGGAGCTGCGCTTCCATCTCTCCATTGCCGATAACACTCATTCTGAAGAAGTATCCCTTTTCTTTAAGCGATGCTGCCAACTCGATTGAAGCATCCGGATGCTTCCATCCTATAAGCCTGCCGGCCCATAGGATTGAAGCCTGAGGATGCTTCCATCCTGCTGACGTAACCGATAGCTTTCGCTTCATCAATTCAGCGGCATCATATTTTTTTGTCTCCGGGAAATACCCCCACTTAAAGGTTCTTCCCTTAAAATTTGTGTAGCGATTCAAATCCGTAGCAGTATAGGCACTGCTACAGCAGAAATACAACGATCCCTTTTCAAACGGTTTCAAATGCTTCCACGCACTCGCGAAATTGTGCGGGATCCGCAACAACCCCGTTCCCTCCTTAAAGTAGCGCTCACTAAACTTAAAGCACAGTTTTCCTTTGCTCGTGCGGCGCACAATCAGACTATCCGGGCATGAGCCGTATATCGCTACATCTGCATCATCAATTAGTTTTTCTGCCTGATGCCTTTTCTCCTCAGAATCGTAGGCACAAAGCACAAACGGGTATTTGTGATTCATATCCTCATACCCCATGTCAAGTCTCTCTTGCGGAATCGCTTCTAAGGCAACAAATGTATACTCCACACCATCTTGACTTAAAATTTCCTGTGAAAAAGGAAGCTGATGATGATTCATAAAATTAGAAACGTAGGTTATCCTCATATGTTCCACCTCTGTATTGTGACAGCTGACTTCGGATGATTCCACAAATCAATAAATAAGAAAACAACAGCGCTCGACACCCGGTAAGAACAGGCTCAAAAAAGAATTGAACTGTTACAGTAGCCGTTATCCCTGTGATCAACACTCGATTTTCAATTGGTACCTTTTTATTTAGGATATACTTAAGATTAGAAAAAGTAATCTGTATGGTCACAATCCATATAAGAACAAACGGAATTATCCCAGCCGAGTCAAAAACATCCAGCCAAAGTTCATGTGCGTAAAATCCGACTGTACTTAGCACCTTTCTTCCGCCCCATGGATAATCAAACATTAAGGCAATATATTGATCCCGAACGTTTCCCCTATCGCTGGATTTAAAAAAGGAAAACAAATCCTGTGACTGCGCTATATTCGCATACGATATTCTGTGAAACAGATATGTCGACTCAAACATTCTTGTTATTGTATCTTGATACCTAATGTATACTGCTATTGCTACAGCACCAAGAACAAGAGCAATTAGAATTAGTTTTCCAATTGCCTTCATCTTTTTCTTGTCGTCCTTTTGTCCCCAGATATACACAATCATGCTCAAAACAAAACTAACACCTGTCAATGCAAAAAAAGTTCTTCCACCTAATATCATGTCATATGCGAAGGCAATCACTATTAACAAGATACCCGCAGCCCATTTTTTAACCGAATTGCTTTCCATAATCAGGTAAAAAATCACACCTGCAAAAAGTGTTAAATATGTTGCAGCACCCGTTGCTGATGTTTTTGCTCCCAGACTAAAGAAGTCGTAATGTGTTCCGCCAGAATTGATTCCGCCGAAACGAACCAACTCATACAAAAAATTCACAACAGCATGACATGTCATGCCTGCTACCAACAGTGTCGTCACCGATTTCAACTGCTTTTCTGCCTGAGCCAATGCTATTCGTTCATTCTGCACTCGAAGCCCGATATAATAAGCCATAGGGCATCCAATTGCGGATATTCCTGCATTTAAACCATTCTGCGCTGAAAAAACAAAAAAGACAGCCGCAAAAAATACAAGTACAACAAACACATTATCATTTGCCGGAATATACAGCTTTCCCCTATCAAAAATCACTACAAGTATAAATACTGCCGCAAGGATCAAACTGCTTTGATTGAATACGTTTAATGAAAACAGGAAAAGAAGTATATATATCATCCTGCTTGTGAAATTTCTTTCTGAGAGCATTCTTTATTCCTCTAAAACAGTTGCATACAATTCGATATAATCTGTAAACTTTTTTTGCATATTGAATTTTTTAGAATATGCGACGATATAGTCCTCATCGTTGCACCTTTTTTTCTCGCAGATGTCCTTTATTGCTTTCTCTGTCGCCTCAATATTATTTGCTTCTACAACTATTCCTGTTTTGTCATCAAGCATCTCCGGACTTCCCCCAGTTCTAAATGTGACTACCGGAGTTCCACATGCAATAGCTTCCATGTTGACGGTCGGATAGTTTTCCTCTCTTGTCGGCATTGCAAACACATCTGCCGCACTATAGATTTCTGCAAGCTCTTTTTGATTCTGAGTTCGATGAATTGAAATAATGCTCTGCGGCAAGTTTTTATCAATTTCGTTATCCGTACCGACAAGGACAATCTGATACCGCTCGCCTAGTTTTTCTGCCATCTCGACAAAGCAATCTAACCCTTTGCGATAACCCCATCCAAAGGAAACACCCAAAACTATATATTTGTCTCCCGGAATCCCGTACTGTTCGCGGAAGTTGCTATGGGTAGGTTTGAACGCATTTAAGTCAATGCCATTATTGATGACTTCAATTGGATACTGTTTTAAATACGATTCTCGAGCCAATCCTGCCAACCATTCAGACGGCGTAACAATTGTCATGTTCTTTACGCCGGTGAACCATTTCTTTTTAAGCTGCCACATTTTTTTTGTATTGTCATACAGTGATGCAGGGTACTCTTTATATTGCGGACAGTTGTGGCAGCCAACCTTCCACTTATCGCACTTTACTATAGTAAAGTATGGACATTGCCCTGTAAATGACCAGCAATCGTGCAATGTCCATACTGTCGGAACATTGTGCTTTTTTATGTACGAAAAAAGCATGGAAAGATTGATATACGAATCATGTAAATTGTGCAGATGAATAATATCGGGCTTGAATTCATCAATCTTCTTCAAAAGTTTATATGTCTCAAACCACGCAAAACATCCATTGAATCCCGTGATTCTGGCAAGCGCAACATTTACCCGACGACTATTGAATGTTCCGATTCGATAATAGCCGCAGTCCTCACCTGCATCACGGTTCGTTGTGGTAATAGGCGACGCACACATTACCTCGTGACCCTGCGCTCTTGCTACCTCGGCAATCCCCATCATGATTTTTCCGGTGCTTCCTTTTGCCCCACCGTTAATCTGCACAATACGCATTCCTCGTACCCCTCACTGATTATCGCTAAAAAATGTATATCCTCTACGCCTCATGATTGCCTTTGAGAGATTGAACAGCGGCTTCGGAAGCCACTCACGAAGCCACGTCCGGAATTCAAGCATCCATTCATCTTTAACTCGCATATCCTCTCGGTCACCTTTATAAATAGGATTCCCATCGAAATACTTGCGTGCTTTCGTCAGTACCTTTCCTTTACGGATCACATCAAGAATCGGAAATTCACCTCGGCGGCTATCTGCGCAACGGGCATTCAACTGCCGTGCCATATTCGTCAACGCAACCTCATACTGCCATGCATTCAGCGTTTTCGTCAGCGTTTTTTCCATAAAATCCTTACGCCAGATGCCTGCGTACAGACTGACAATGTAATCGCCTGCGTAATTGTTCAGCAGAAAAATGCCTGATTCCAATTCCTTAGCTTTTCTGTTCCTCAGGCTCTTCATAGTCATAACAAACAGACGCAGATAATCAATCTGATGCTTTTCCATGATTTGAATATCTTCATTAAGCGCTTGAGTAGAAATCTTTTCCGTCAGGAAATAGTCATCCAAGGTAAAGAGAACATACTCTGTCTTAATCAGCGGCAGCACAACTTTCAGACGTTCCGTTATTTCTGTGCCTTCGCCTGCTGCCACCACTGTTACATTTTCAAAAGTACGATCAGTGGGTTTATCGGTTACCAAAAACGTCTCCACGTTTCGGTCTGCCCAATTCTGATTCAAAAGCAAAATATGTGCATCCCACAAATCCGAAAACTTGTCGCACGTCGAAATAATAATTGAAAAGTTGTTCTCCATCACCATGTATCCTCTGCCACTTATTTCATATGTTGGATTGCCTTTGCAACCACATTTTCTGAGGTCTTGCAGCTAGCCTGCAGATTATGATGCTCTCTTGTCATCACAATCGCCTGTTCGTAGTATTTCTTTTGAATTTCCTGATTCGAAATCAGCTGTGTAATCGAATCCACCAATTTAGCTTTATCCGTACAAACCATTGCCGCATCCGTTGACTGCATATACTCAATGATGCCGCTTTCTAGCGAGCCATATGTTAGAATGGATGCGCCACTCGCCAATGCGTCCGCTGCCTTCGTAGAGAGTGAATACCGTGAAAGGTTGATGTCCTTTTCCTCAAATCCCTCTACAATAACAGTTATGTCGCTTTCTGCCATGCGCTTTTGAACCTGCGTGTACGGCACAGAACCCATATATTTGACATTTTGATTGTCCTTGAATACAGAATAGACCTGCTCGTCCTTTTCGTTGGAATAAACCTCCAGCATATATTCTGGATTGATTTTCCCAAGGGCGTAACCAATATCGTTCAGGGAGTTGTTGCGTCCCATACCGATATTTCCGAAGTAAGTAATAACCGGGTAATCTTTGTTAATCACGCTGAACGGTTTACGCTGAACCGTAGAAGTCAAATAAACCGTTTCGCCGTCCAGTCCAAATTCCGAATTATACTTATCCCGAATCTTGTCGCTGATGTAAATCGCACTACCTGGCCAAGCCAGAACCTTGTCAATCAATTTCTTGTAGGTCGATTTATAAAGGTGATAGATCGGATTCAGCGTCTTTTCCACATTGAAATAATAGTCATCGCCAATGCAGGAGACAATTGGCACGTTATATCTCTTGGCGACATACATTGCAATCTGCGGGATAAAATAGTCATCCGAAAAAGCCAGAAACACGCATTCTGGTTTGAAGTCATCTAGCCAATTATTTAGCTTCTCCGTGCACCAGAATCTCTTACGCCAAAGGATTCCCCTTAGCAAATGCGTAAGAGGCGTATGCTTTCCACCGAACTTGTAGGCAACTTCTGCTTTTGCATTTCCAAGTTCCAAATCATTGTCTTTCCACTCGGTGTCAAGCTCATCATAATGATAAATTACGCCAGTATCGACTTTCTTCCCCATCCACCGCTGCAACACACGGTGATCCGTAATTTGGAAAAGCGTTTCGCAATGCCCCTTGCACGGCTTCTTTGTATTAGAGAATATCTGTGCAATATTCTCTTTCTCCCAATAGTGAAAGTACGCATCAAAAGCGCGTGACGTTGATTTTGTGTTATATGGAACCGTTCCTACGATCAGCACTCTCGGATGCATATCGTTTCTCCTTTGAACTTTTATCGAATATTTAATACTTTCTTGAGTACGGCATTTTGATCGAGCAGGCGGATAACCACTGCACATAGCCCTATTGTCAGGGCAAAGTTTCCGGCAGTCAGTAAATACCCCTCAATACTGCTAAATTGGATTGCAACACTGCTTTTGAAGATATTGAGAAGCAGACCGTGCATCATGTAAATTTCTAGGCTTTGTTTTCCTGCCCAAAGGAAAAACTCCCTTACTTTTTCTTTCCGGTTAATATAAATCTCAGCACGGCATTTTGGCTCATCATCACTATTGCCATCACAGTGAGTGCTACCGTAATCACATAGTTGACCAGAACCAGGCTCAGCCCCATTGGGCTGTACAGCGTCGGTGCCTTGTCTAGCCGGATCAAACTGAGCAGCAGATAGTGCGTGAGATACACTTCCAACGAGTGTTCTCCGACCCATGCAAGAGTACCCCCCCCCGATTTTACTGGAGAAGATTCCCTTACAGAGGCCACATACCGCAATACACCCAGACAACGATGTTGCCGCACGCAAGATAATCGCAGAGCCGCCATCCGACATCTCATAAAGCGAAATTCTAAGAATGATGAACAGCCACACTACAAAGCAGATTGCAACTACGCTATCAATAATCTTTTTGCCAATCTCAGATTCCTTCATCCTGTCATCAAACTGACCATATAAGAACCCTGCATAGTAGAAAGGCATATAATAGAGCGTCAATTTGATTGCAAAGAACGAAAGCCCTAAAATTGCGCCAATTCCAACCAGCAGAATCATTCCCACCAAGTAGAACCCCAGAAGTACGATCTGCCTCTTCAGCAGGTTTTCTTTGCTCAAACGTTCCGCAACGAAAGACGCAATGCCAAAGATCATGCTAATCGTCCAAATCGTTGCAAGGAACCAATAGCCGGAATCCATATTCCATAGGAGATGCTTAACGTTTAAGAAATCATCCTCTCCAAAAATGATGCCCCTGACTAAAAAGCTCCATACAGCCCACGGCAGCATATACGCAACCGTTCTGCGTTTCACATATTTCCACAGTCCCTTGCTGTTAGAGATGGGGCGGCTATATTTTGTTACATATCCGCTAATCAAGATAAACAGCGGCATCTGCAACGACCAGATGATGTTGAAAATAAAACTTTTCTGTGAGTCAACAGTACATTCAGTCATCGTATGCCCCAGAACAACCAAAAGCATCGCAATGCCACGCATGATATCCACAAATTGATTTCGGTTCTCTGTCTTAGCCTGCATCTCTTAATACCCTTTCAAACATAAACTTCCGCAGCCAGTTGGGAGCCAGCGCCGACCCGCTGCGGATTACGCAACTTTTAATGTACTGACCATTTCCAATAAAGCCTTGCTGTTTCATAAATTTGAACAGTCTTGCCTGCGTCTTGGCGTATTTCCAACCGGCCCGCCGTTTATACATATCCGAGCCGGCTCGCATGTGAAGCAGCGGTTCTTGAATGTTATAGCCTTGATATCCAGCCATCAGCATCCGTAGCCAGAGGTAATAATCCTCCAGCAAATAGAAGTCCTGATAAGACCCAGCCGCCTCGACTGCGGATTTTTTATACATCACACAGGGGTGATTGAACGGATTACGCTTCTTTGCAAACTCCACGATTTCCGCATTCGTTTCCGGCGGCACACGCTTCGCATCGACGGTGTTCGGATCAGTAGTAAACTCCTCCACGATACCGGAGCAGATGCTCACTTCGGGATGTGCGTTAAAGACCGCCATCTGTTTTTCACAGCGATCCTGATATGCAATGTCATCGCTGTCCATTCTAGCGACCAACTCATTTTTACAATGCTTGATTCCCTCGTTCAGTGCATTGCCAAGCCCCCCGTTCTTCGCGAGGCGGACAACATTCAGAGATTCACCCATCTCCTGCCGCTTTGTAGCAATCACGCTATCTAGCTGTCCATTCAGCGGTCCATCACATACCAGCACGAAATCATTTGTGGAGAGCGTCTGCGTTTGTATGCTCTCTATCGCCTGCTTCAGATACTCCGGCTTCTCTTTGTGATAAACCGACATAAGAACGGAGTATTCTCTGTATTCCACAACACTCATAGTCCCTCTCCGCATATCAAAGATTACAGCCCAGACTCATCTCAAAGAGTCTGAGCCGTTTATTCCTTATATAAAGCTCTACTAATCGTCCTCAGCTGTGTAAATCACACTGCCGCTATGTCTCTTGTACCACCACAATGTCTTGTGCCGCTGCATTGGGTCTCCACTACGCTCTTAAATTGCACCATTTTTGACGCTACGGTAGCTCCCGTCTTTAGCCCTAATGGCACCAACGCTCGTTACGGTAACCCCTGCCTTGACGTTACTGTAAGAGCCGCATTTATACCCGATTCCGCTCTGGAATTTCTTCCAATTTTTAGCAGCTTAAAATGTACGAAATCGTCGATATTTAGTGGTTTTCTCCACTCATTGCAGTGGTTTGGCCCTCAGAAATTCCCTCGGTACTTTCAGGCATAAACAGGATCTTCACCGTAGCCAGCATGATCTTCAGGTCCTCGACCAGGCTGGGGTGGGCAATATACATCAGGTCCATTTGCAGCTTATCATACGGTGTGGTGTTATATTTTCCGTACACCTGTGCATAGCCGGTGAGGCCAGCCTTCGCCTGCAGACGCAGCGCAAACTCCGGCATTTCTTCACAGTACTGTGCTGCGATTTCCGGACGCTCCGGGCGAGGACCTACAATGGACAGATCACCCTTCAGGATGTTCACCAGCTGCGGCAACTCATCCAGACGGCAAGCACGGATAATATGGCCAACCTTCGTAATGCGATCATCCTTGTCACCGGTGGAAAGGCGAGCCACGCCGTCCTTTTCAGCATCCACACGCATCGAACGGAACTTCAGGATCTCGAAGGGCTTACCATCCTTGGTCAGACGCACCTGCTTATAGAATGCAGGGCCGCCATCCGACTTCACCGCAATCGTCGTAATCAGGAAAACCGGGCTAAGAATGATCAGGGCCACCAGGGACAGCACAATATCCATTGCCCGCTTAACGAACAGATACTCCGGCTTTGCCATGTACCGACCGACTCGCAGCACCGGAAGGTGAAGCATGTGCATCGGCCAGGCACCACTCATCAGAACATCGCCCACACGAGGGATGATGAAGGTATTGATGTCGTTCATCACGCAATACTTCAGGATGATGTTGCGCTCATGGCTGTGAACGCCGCTGAGGAATACGGTCTTCATACCGTCCAGAACGCTCAGATCTTTCAGGCATTCCTCTACGCTCAGAACATTTCTTACCTCGTACTTGCTATCCAAACCGTAGTCCCGAATCAGCTTTTCCATACCACGGCGCACATCATAGACCACGGTGGTAGGCTGCGGAGGGAATGCTTTGTAATACCAGCGATGTGCAACCGCAGACCAGATGCCAGCCATCACAAACTGCCCTGCAATGGCAGCGATTCCCGGCAGAAGATTGCACAGCTTAGTGGCCATCAGACAGATCACAATGTAAAAGATCCCGTCCGTTGCCATCGCCGCCAGTACCTGACCGTACATCAACTCGGAAACTCGCTGCATGGACATCCAGAATGCATCATAGGTCTTGCCCAGCAGAATAAACAGCACCGCATACAGGCCCAGAATAACTGCATGGCCTTGCCAAGTTCCATCCATCGGTGTTTTTGCCGCATAGTACCAGATCCAGCAAGCCGCAAACGGAAGTGTGATCATCACCACATCCAATACCTTTACGAGTCTCAACATCACATCGTGCCGAATTTTTGTCATAATTCCCTAACTACTCCTTTTTCACCCTATCATCAATTCTTTTTGACTCTATTACGAGCCCATCTTGTTCCAAATCATCCCGATGGCGTCCAGCCGCTCCATCCGTTCTTCTGTCAGTGCGCCGCTGCTTTTTTCGGGATTCAGCCGTGTGTAACGCTGCCGCTTGACCCATTTACCGAGGGCATATCCCTCCGGCGAAACATAGTTGACCGGGACCCTCAGATCCCCGTGGGCTTCAAAATAACGTTTTGCTTCCTGATATCCTTGGTTCCACTGGCGGTCATTGCGGTTGCCCCAGTACATTCCGATCCTGTTGAGCCGTTCGATCTGCTCCTCCGTCAGCTTTCCTTTCGGGTACGACCATTGCTGATTTGCGAGCCATATTCCAAGCCGTTCCCCGGCCGCTGTTACATAGGAGCGGGGAATATTCAAGTTCCCGTTTTCCTCGTAATAGGCCACAGCCAGGGCATAGGCCTTTTCCCACTTGGCGTCGAAGATGCTCCACACCATACCGATCTCATCCATCTGTGCGATGCGTTCTTCCTTCAAGCAGCCATTCAACTTCTGCTGCCGGGTCTTGAGGATCCATTGGCCCAAGGGATAGCCCTCCGGGTCCACATACTTTCCAGCCACCAGCAGATCTCCGTAGGTGTCATGGTATTTCTTTGCAGCCTCGAACCCGTGCTGCCATGCAATTTCCTTCCGATTGCCCCAGACCATGCCGATGCTGTCCAGCCGTGCGATCTGCTGCTGGGTCAGATCGCCCTGGATCTGCCCTTCACGCACACGGCGCTGGGTGATCAGCCACACCCCAAGGCTCAGACCTCCAGGTGTGGTATATCGTTTCGGGACGTTCAAATTGCCGTGCTCCGCATAGTAGATGCTTGCTTCGGAGAAATAGTGCTCCCAGCCGGAAGAAAGGCTTGCCTGCAGCTGCTCGAACAGTACCCGACAATTGTGCACCTGCTCGATGACCTCGAACCGCTCGGTGACGATCTTATCACCCTCACCGTTGGCATAGAGCCGGTGAACAGCCTCCTGCATCTCGCATTGCAGACCGGAAATGCTGGTCAAGCCCTCAAAGTTGTTGACCACATCCAGAATCAGCGGGGCTGCGGTGTCACCGGCAGTCAGGGCGCGACCGATCTGTTGCTTGTAGATGATGGGCGAAATCGTTGGTCGGAACAGGATTACGCCAGAAATGCCTTCTACATGGACGCCCTCGTTGAGCATATCGATACAGAACAGCAGCTTCAGCCTGTCACCGGTGTCCGTTTTGAAGTCCGCAAAGACCTTATCCGTGTTCGGGTCATCCGAGTAAGCCTGATACACCACAACATTCGGGTTTACCCCGGCGAACCACTCCGGCACATGGGACACCATCTCGTCCATATGCTCCTTGTTGGCGCAGAACACGATGTACTTACCAGATTTGTTTGTGATATGATGGGCAAAGACCTTGTCCAGACCGTCTGCTTGTTCCAAAGCGCGGCGCAGCTCGTCCAGATATTTCTGATTCACATCCTGAATGCCCGGTGTTCGCAGGTTGTCCACCCGTGCCTGATACTTTGCAAGCGTTTTCCGATACTGATAAACTGTGGTCACATATTTCGGGGCAGGCAAAATACCCCTGACGACTGCTTCGCCAAGGGTCATGTCACTCGCAACACGGCTATCGAAAAGCTCTTCGGCCATATCGCGGTTATTATCCAGATATCGGATGTTTGTTGCCGTCAGCCCCAGAAGCTTTGCATCCGGGCATAACTTTAATAAAGCCACCGTGCTTTCGCCCCAACATTCAGCACCGGCACGGTGGAATTCATCGAGTATAATATAGGCAGGCTTCTGCGCTGCTATTTTGTCCAGCTGCGCCTGCGTGCAGCACATCAGTTTGGCATAGGTATAAAAGTGAACGTTTGCCAGCGGAAAATCCGGGTCGTTCCTTTTCAGGCTCTCCAGCTGGGTCTTAAAGATATATTCACTGGGAGAAAGCCAGATTACGACCTTCTCTGGGTTGTCCTCGATCAGCTTGAACGCAATGTAGCTCTTTCCGGTGCCGGTGGGATGAACAATGGCAGCCTTGCCATACTGGTCCATCATCCGGACTGCCGCATGATATGCTTTCTCGTTGTGCTCAAACAGGCGCAATGCCACCTTGTTCACCCCTTCCCGCATAAAGGGGTATCCTCCACAGTGATAATGGAGGAACAACATAGAAATCGTGCGCCATTACGTTATATTTAGTACATCCCCGTCCCTCATGGACACCTGATGGGAGAAAATCCGGTTCATCTCCCGGCGCTTTCGGGTCAGGTCAGAGTGCACATAGCGCTGCAAGGTGATGTTGGCGTTAGCGTGTCCTAACAATTCGCTGAGGGTCTTTACATCGCACCCCGCCTGCAGACAGGTCGTTGCAAAGGTATGGCGCAGCGCGTGTGGACGTACTTGCCGGACAGCTGCCTGCTTCAGATATGCCTTGATGCTTTTCCGGTAGCAGCGGGGTTCGGTAGGCTTAGACTCGTTGCCGGACAGAAACCATGTAGAATTACTGGCGTTTCCGCGCAGCTTTTTCAGGATAACAAGCAGCTGTTTCGGGATTGGAATTTCTCGACGTGAGGTGCGGGTCTTGGGCGTTTGAATGACTACCTTTGTATGACCGTTTCCACAGGAAATTCGACAGACCGTCCGATTGATTTTCAGTATTCCAAGTTTCAGGTCAAAATCACCCCATTGCAGGCCGCAAATCTCACCAATACGCAGACCTAATTCAAGTCCCAATAGTAGTCCCATCTTGCGTGCTGTTGGATTCTCCTGCGCATATTGATAAAGCCGTTGCTGTTCTGACGGGGAGAGAGGTGCAGAAATTTTGTCGATAGCTTTTGGCAGTGCTACTTCCAGTTCCATCGGACGAATCAGGCGTAAATGCGCGGCATATTTGCAGATGCGGCGCAGCATCGAGAGGCATTCCCGGGCAGAGGAGTTTCCCAGTGGCTTGTGTACGGCATCCGTAGGCGTGATGATCTGCTGCATGGCCTGTTCCAGAAAGCTCTCGTCAAGGAACGCAACAGGCACTTTGCTCAAAACAGGGAGAAGATACTTGTGCAGTGTGTACGAATAATGCGCATAGGTGGATTCTTTTATACTGTTCCGCAGGGAGTGCAGCCATACTTCAGCCAGTGCTTCAAAGGTCAGGTCGGTTCTCTTTAGATTGTAGAAGCCCGCTTCCGCTTTCTTCTGAATCAGCACCTGCTTGACCTCTGCATAAACCGCGCCATAGACGTAGCCCCACTGGATTTTGCCCTCCGGCGTGCGCGCCTTGATGTACCGACCTTCCCACCGACCATCCTTGCGTTTGTGAATGTTTTCTCCCCGTCGTGCCATTTCTGTTTCCTCCTGCGGCTTGGACACCCATTTGACCACTTATTTTGTCCACCATCGTTTTTAGCTGGATTTTTCATGCAAAAATGGGCAATGTGCAACAAACTTTCAGCTTCTGCGAGGTTTTTTCTAAGGTCATGTGGGATACATTTGTACGGATTTCTATTGATTCCCAGATATAACCATGATAAAATAATAGGGAGAATCAAACAATGATGTCGAAAGATTGGTATCCTCCATTTTCACTGTGGAGGATACTTTTTTGTTAAATATATTCTTTGCATCATGAGATACTTTTGCGTACACAATACTGCACGAACTTCAGCACCTCATATTGAGTTGAACTTTATCCATGACTGTAAAAGATGCCGTTGCCAAACGCTTTGAACAGTTCTACGACCAGCGGGAGATACATCCCAACAAGTTGGCAACCCACGCCGGTGCATATTCCAAAATTGATTTATTGCTTCACTCATAGATACATTTTTATTCTACAAACTGCACCTCTTGCGAACACAAAAAACGCGTGTTATACTGAAGCCATCAAAAAACATTGGAGGTGTCCCATATGCCCCGTCCCAAAGGAAGCAAGAACAAGCCCAAGACCGTAAAAGCAACCGTTGATTTTGCTGCGCAGATTGCCGAAAAACAGTCTGCAAAGGAAGCCGCTGCCGCTGAAATTGCATCGATCACTGCGAACATTGATGCTCTGAAAGCAGACCTGAAAACCAAGAAGGCAGTGCTGAAATCTATCGACAAGGAAATCGCCAGAATTGAAGCCAAAAAGGTCAAGGCTGAAACCAAAGCAGCGGAATCCGCAAAGAAAGCTGAAGCGGAGGACATGCTGAAAAAGCTGCTGGCCAGCGGCGTGAGTGCAGACGATATCCTCGCAAAGCTGAAGTGATTTAAAAATTCTAACGCAGTCGTTGATGGAAACATCTACGTCGCAAGCAGTGCAACTTGGTACCAACTTGCGATTTTTGAATCGGATTTTTCAAAATCCAAATTCAAAATGCTTGTTGGGCTGTGCCCAATCCCCTTTCGTTCTGCATCGTGCGATGCAGGCTGCGCGTTTGTTCCAAACACTTCTATAACAAAAAAAGATAGCCTAGGGCTCTTCCATAAGGGAAGAATCCTAGGCTATCTTCGTTTATCGGGACTTCATTTTTTCAACGCCACTCTTTTCCTCTGCAAAGAACAGTTCTACATTTTTCTTTGCACGAAGAAGCTCCTGCATTTCTTCTTTCGCTTTGCGGTAGTCCGGGTAGCGTGCCTTCTTTTCTGTCAGCAGCTTGGAATATTCTTCATCCAACGCCTTGACCTTGGGGAGCGTTTTCAAATTGGCTTCATCAAACGCCGCTTTCGCCGCCTTGTGCAGCGTGATTTCTGTGCGGTGCGTTTCCAGAAAGCGCTTGCTGTATCCGGTCTTGCGGTAGGCGTCATAGACCGGTCGCGTTTTGGCGTAGTTGATGATATGCGCTTTCAGCACTGCAATTTCCGCCAGCCGCTTCTCTGATGCTTTAATGGAATCTCCCAGTTCATGATAACGTGCAGTTGCAGCATCCACACGCTCCTGCATTTCCTCGATGCTGCCGATTTTGTTTTCCTGCAAGAAAACCAGCGTCCGGGATATTTCTTTTAAGTTGTGCTGCTTTGCCCAGCGGGCAAAACCCGTGCCTTTTCCCTCGGCAAGTTTTGCCTGAATGTCCACCAGCATCTGAAATTTCTGCTCCGGTGCAGGGCACTTTTGCCGAGGCCGATGCTCCGCTTCTCCTGCAAGGACAGCTTTCAATTCTTCCTCGCTGTACCCTACCCCCAAAGTGCGAAACCGGATGAATTGTTTCTGCCGCGCACCCTTGACGGAGGTGTACTTTCCGCGTTTGACTTCGTAGCCCTGCTGCTCCAGCTTTTGCAGAAAATCCTCGTAGTCCTTGGGCTTTTCATCCAAAATCCTATCGATCACGCTGCATAGACGGTCACGATTGCTCTCCCTTGGCGGGTAAAGTGTGCGCTTCTGCCGCTCCCGGTAAGGCTTTATCTCAATGACGGAGAGCCGATGCTCTAAACAAATTAGATCACTCACCCGCTGCACAGCCAGCCCAGATAGTAAAAAATTCCGAAACTTTCGTGTTCCATCCAGCGCAGTGGAGTTATAAATAATGTGGTTGTGGATGTGTTCCCTATCCGTGTGAGTGGCAACGATAAACGCATATTTGCCTTTGGTGAACCGCATCGCCAGTTCGTAGCCCACCTTGTTGGCTTCCTCGGCGGTGATCTCTCCGGGGCGGAAAGATTGCCGTATCTGATAGGCGATTACATCATTTTTCTGTCTGCGCCCAGTGGCAAGTTCGTATTGCCGCTTGGACAGCATAAATTCTTCGTCTGCGGTCAAAGGGCTGCACTCGTAGCTGTTGACCAGCTCTCCCCTGTTCGTTTTGTCAGGATTCTTCGCGTAGTCCGTGCGGCTTTTCAGGCAGGCCGCAACGGATTTCCCCTTGTTTTTGTGCAGTGCAATCAAACGTGTTGCAGCCATTCTGAATCACCTCCCGTGTGACAGCCAACACTTGAGCCACTTTGCTAACGAACACCTGAGCCACTTGTGGCGTTCGCAGCGTCCAAACAAAAAAGCCACCCGAAGGCGGCAAAGATAAAAATACTTACAGTTCTGCAAGCCACTCACTGAACCGTCCGATGCCCTCTGTGATGGCAGTTGCGCCGAAAAAGAGAACGAAGCAGATAAACTCTGTCACCAGCAGAATGAAAAACTGATCCCAAGTCTGGCGATAGGCGGTGTAGATGCCGCAGCCGAAGATGTAGAGCATCAGCGGCGCGACCACATAGCTGGACAGGGTCAGCAGCCATTTTGCCATCAGAGCAAGAAACGCCACAAAGAGAGAAATCGGGAAAAGAGCAATTTTCTTCAGCGTAAACATCATATCGAACACCAACCTTTCTTTTCGGCTCTATTATAAAGGTATCAGCTATTGCGTTGCAAGGATGTCAACTGTTATGTACCCCGCAGTCCTCCAACTGCGGGGAAGATTTTAAAGTTCTGCCAACCGGGAAAGAATTTGCTTGCCGATGCTGATTAGTTCATCCAGCCGGGCGCGCAAGTCCTCCATATCGGCAGCATAGACCCGGCCATTTTCATTGGCTACTTTGGCGTACTGGTTCAGGTTGTTGCTGCACATCTGCAAAAGATATGCCATGCGGCGCAGCTGCGGCAGATCCAGATACAGACAATATCCGTCCAGCGCCATTTTTCGTAGATAGGAGCCAATGCTTAGAATGCCGCTGGATTCCATCTTGTTCCGAATCCGTTCCAACTCCGGCTTGCTGACCCGGAAATGGAGTTGCTGGTCGCGGCGGTCGCTCACCGGGCATCACCATCCTTATCATAATAGCTGCGGAACGGTTTGACAGGCTCCGGCTGATTGGTCTTTTCCCCCAGTGCAGCCAGCACAGACGGACGAGTTGCAGGTGTTTCGGTTTCCTCGGTTTCTTCGGGAGCATCCTGCGAGGAACTGCGGTCACGGTCGATGTTCAGCAAGGCGTTCAATTCAGCAAGGCGGGCAGACTTTTCGGCCAGTTCTTCCTCCTGT
>ERZ1673753.789-NODE-789-length-35118-cov-8.780652_pt1 | contig 35118 bp, 27 predicted proteins | sample MGYA00580201_ERZ1673753 | MGnify/ENA primary metagenome ERZ1673753 (study PRJEB41218, sample SAMN15661747) | gut metagenome | host: Homo sapiens | place: Canada: London | collected 2015-08-20/2019-03-30 | study: EMG produced TPA metagenomics assembly of... | reverse complement strand
GTTACAAGTTGCTGGTTGTGGAATCCAAATAAGTAATTAATTTACTGATACCTTTAGATAAAACCATACAATCGGACAATAACCCATTTATCTTTATTTTGTCTATATATTTCAAGTCCTTAGCCAAATACAGCAGACTCATATTCCTCTGCTATTATTCATCACAGAAACCACCGCCAGTCTAATCTGATCATTAAACCCATAATCCTTCACGTCAGCAGTATACAAGTAAACCTAATTTACCAACAAACGGGCATCCTGCCAAATCTTAAAATCTTCAAAGCACCTAATCGTTCCCATAACCTAGAAATAACTTGTAACCTGCCAACCTGCAACTTCTTAAAATTACTGCAGCAATTTCAATAAATACTGCCCATACTGGTTTTTGATCATCGGTTGCGCTACTGCTCTCAACCGATCCGCATCAATCCATCCCTTCATATAGGCAATCTCCTCAAGACAAGCGATCTTTAATCCTTGACGTTTTTCGATAACTTCCACAAAGTTAGAGGCCTCAGCCAATGAATCATGAGTCCCCGTATCCAACCAAGCAAATCCACGTCCCAACAACTGAACTTTTAAGTCACCCGCTTCTAAAAAGGTCTGATTCACAGAAGTAATTTCCAACTCCCCGCGAGCGGACGGTTTTATCTCTTTAGCAACACGAACCACTTCGTTCGGATAAAAATACAACCCGACCACGGCATAATTCGATTTCGGACTCTTCGGTTTTTCTTCAATACTCAGCACGTTTCCGTCTTGATCAAATTCGGCCACCCCGTAACGCTCCGGATCATTTACCCAATAACCGAAAACAGTTGCTTTATCCTCTCCTTCTGCGGCTCTCACGGCATCTAACAACATTCCTGTAAAATGTTGTCCATAAAAAATATTATCCCCCAACACCAAGCAAACCGAATCATTTCCGATAAACTCTTCCCCGATAATAAATGCCTGTGCTAACCCATCCGGGCTAGGTTGTTCTGCATACGTGAAATGAACCCCGTAATCGGAGCCATCACCGAGTAAACGCTCGAAACCCGGCAAATCTTGCGGGGTTGAAATAATTAAAATATCCTTGATTCCCGCCAGCATCAATACTGAAATGGGATAATATACCATCGGCTTATCATATATCGGCAATAACTGCTTTGATACGCCTTTCGTAATTGGATATAACCTGGTCCCGGATCCACCGGCTAATACAATTCCTTTCATATCATTAAATTCTGACGCGAAGTTATCATTTTATTTATAGGCTCCAGTATTTCATCAGGTGAATTTTCCCCCTGTAAATTCCTTTTATATCTCCTAATACAGCGTGTTCGTATGTCAATCCCCGGAAATACCCCTCGTCCAGATCCATGTACTCCTTATGCGCTACTGCCACGATAACTGCATCATAATTTGCCCGTGGTTTCTCAATCAACTTAAAACCGTATTCGTGCATCACTTCTTCGGAATCTGCATTCGGGTCCGTGACATCCACATCCACGCCAAAATCTTTCAATTCGTTCACTATATCCACGACTTTCGAATTCCGAATATCCGACACATCCTCTTTAAACGTAACCCCCATAACCAACACGCGAGCACCCAGAATATTCTTTCCCATCCCGATCATCTTCTTCACAATCTTCTTGGCTATATATCCTCCCATCGAGTCATTTACAAACCGCCCGGCATTAATCATTTGCGGATGATACTTCAACTCTTTTGCCTTATGTACCAAGTAATAGGGATCTACCCCGATGCAATGTCCTCCCACTAAACCGGGATAAAACTTCAAAAAATTCCATTTCGTCCCCGCAGCCTCCAGTACGTCATACGTGTTGATACCAATACGGCTGAAAATAATGGATAACTCGTTCATCAGAGCTATATTCACATCCCGTTGTGTATTTTCAATAATCTTCCCTGCCTCGGCCACCTTAATATTCGGAGCCCGGTGTACTCCCGGCTTCACCACCATCTCGTAAACCTTAGCCACCGTTTCCAAGGTCTCTGCATCACATCCTGAAACAATCTTTACCGTGTTAGCCAACGTGTGAATCTTATCGCCCGGATTAATACGTTCCGGAGAATAACCGATCTTAAAATCAATTCCAACTTTCAGTCCGGATACTTCTTCCAACACCGGAACACAATCTTCTTCCGTACACCCCGGATAGACCGTAGATTCATAAACTACGTAATCTCCCCTCTTTAAGGCCATTCCCACCGTACGGGATGCCGCCAACAGGGGTTTCAAATCCGGTTGATTAAACTTATCTATCGGGGTCGGAACCGCCACGATAAAAAACGACGCTTCCCGTAACTCATCCACGGAAGAAGTAAAATAAATATCGCTATTCTCAAATGCTTTCGGCTCCAACTCATTACACGGATCAATTTTCTCTCGCATCTTTGCCAACCGTTCCTCATTAATATCAAAACCGATCACGGAAATCTTCTTGGCAAACTCCAACGCTATCGGTAACCCGACATACCCCAACCCGACTAATGCTAACTTTGCCTTTTTATTTAGTAACTTATTATACATACACAACAATTTAAAATGTAGAGTTTAGAATTTAGAATGAAACCAAAAGCAACGGTTTGTGCGGCTAGAGTCTAAAATCATTAAATCTAAAATTAATCCAGCCTATCTTCCGGCCCCAACGGACGGTACGGTCCATCTTTCACTTCAAAAATCACGGTTCCTTTCTCCACGACTTCCAACGTGTGCCATTGCCCGGCAGGTATATGAATACCATATTCACCTTTCAACGGATTCAAAGTCACGGACTCGGTCACCCGCTTGTCATCATCATAAAAAAACACGTTAATTTCACCGCGCAACACAATATAAGTCTCTGCAGTAAAACAATGTCTATGCACAGGTAATTCAGTCCCCGGCTCCAGAGCATTCAACAAACGTTGAGCATTAGCCTCCAACGTATCGTGAAAATTATAATTCATCCTCAAACGCGGACTCTCTGTAGCTTGCCGAGAAACCTCATCTAACAACCCATTATCAATAATCTTCATTTTCCCTTTATTTTTAGTTTTTACCCTTAGTTTTTTATCTTCTAATTCTTATCTTTCAGTTTTTAACTTTTATCTTTTAGTTTTTATCACCTTCCCCAACCGAAAGGATGTTTTACCAATGGTAATTTTGCCAAGGGATGATAATCCCCTTTTAAACCAATTGGGGTTGCGTGTCGAATATCATGAACAATCCCGATACAATTACGGGCTTCTTCTATACGGAACCCTTCTCCTGCCAAAATTTTCCGATAACTCTCAGTATGTAGTTCCGTGAATCCTTGACTAAATTCAAATTCCTCCCCCTCAATACGGATAGAACGATAAGTTCTTTTCTCCCCTTGCACGGCATTTTCCGGCAAATTGTCAGCATTTATACTCAAAAAATAACGTACACGAGCCTTTTCCAATCCCAAGAAACCAGCGACTCGGTCGTGAGTCATCACATGCACGATATTCTCCTTTACCGGACCAAAAATCCATGACAACATATCATAAAAATGGACTCCGATATTCGTGGCGACTCCCCCACTCTTCCGCTCGTCCCCTTTCCAACTCGTGTAATACCAATTTCCACGAGAAGTAATATAAGTCAAATCCACGTCATACACCTTGTCTTTCGGTCCTTCCTCGATCTTCTTTTTCAGAGCTTTTATTGACTCATGTAAACGCAGTTGCAGGATCGTGTACCCTTTATGTCCAGTCTCTTTCTCCACGTCTTCCAATGCATCTATATTCCAAGGATTCAATACTAATGGTTTCTCGCAAATCACATCAGCCCCCAAACGCAAACCATAACGGATATGAGCATCGTGCAAATAATTCGGCGTACAGATTGATACCATGTCCACCCGTTCGTCTGTCTTCTTCAATTTTGAACAATGACGATCGAACAACTCCATCTCCGTGAAAAAAGAACAATTCGGGAAATAACTATCCATGATGCCCACGCTGTCAAACTTGTCATAAGCAGCTACCAACTGATTCCCCGTGTCTTTTATGGCTCGCAAATGTCTTGGAGCTATATATCCTGCCACGCCAATAATTGCAAAATTCTTCATATCTGTTTTATTAATTCTTTACTCTCGTCTACCTTTTTGTCAAACTAAAAATTTGAACTTCAAAAATATAACTTTAATACATTACATCAAACGAAAGAAGGACGAAATTCGAAGTTATTTTTCCTTCATACATTTCAAAGCCTCGTACAAAACCTCTATCGGATGTAAAGCCTGTTTCCCCGTGCCATCCTTTATTTGTTGTCGGCAACTTGTTCCCGGAGCTGAAATACAAACATTCTCCCCAGCACCCCTCACGGCTGGAAACAACACTTGTTCCCCGATTTTCATGGACAACTCGTAATGTTTTTTCTCGTACCCAAAAGCTCCCGCCATCCCACAACATCCGGAAGGAATAACCTCCACGCTATAATTCACTGGCAAAGATAACATTTCTCGAGAAGGCTCGACGGAAGCCAATGACTTTTGGTGACAATGCCCATGCAACATAATCTTCAACGGTTGATCAGTAAATTGTTCTGCCCGTATTCTTCCGGCACGAATCTCTCGGGTAAAAAACTCGTCATATAACAAGCAATTTTTTCCTAACCTCACGGCCTCTTCCTTCAAATCATCTCCTACCAAATCCGGATATTCATCCCGGAACGATAATATACACGAAGGCTCAATACCTATCAATGGAATATTTTCTGTAACCAAGTCTTTCAACAATAGTACATTCTCCCGGGCCACACCTTTCGCCACCTTCAACATACCTTTCGAAATCGCTGTCCGTCCACTCTCCACGTGTTTCGGAATAATAACCTCATACCCTAAACAATCCAGCAATTCGATCATCTTTATCCCAATCTCCACGTCCATGTAATTGGTAAACTCATCGGCAAAAAGAAACACTCTTCCCACGATCTCACCCCTATTCTTTCGCTGATAACGACCAAGCCAATGTTTCAACGTGGTCTTATAAAGAGTAGGAATCGCCCGCTCCGGGGCAAAATGCAACATTCGTTTCAACATCCCGCCTGTCATCCGGTTTCGAACGACGGCATTATAAAACCACGGTAAGATCGTACCCAAACGCTGAATTTCTGTCAATCGGGCAATCAAAAAAGCCTTCATCGGTACCCCGCACACATCATAATGCTGTTGCAAGAACTCTGCCTTAAAACGAGCAATATCCACGTTAGAGGGACATTCTGATTTACACGCTTTACATGAAACACAGGTATCTAACACTTCTAAAATCTCCCGCTGATCATATATCTTTTTCGTTTTCGGACGAGTCATCAACTCCCGTAACGTATTCGCCCTAGCACGTGTCGTATGACTCTCTTTCCTCGTAGCCCGAAAACTCGGACACATCGTACCACCAAAAGCATATGATTTCCGACAATCTCCCGAACCGTTACATTGCTCAATAGCGCACAACCAACCTTTTTCCTTCGAAAAATCAAAATAAGTGTGACACATCACATTCGAATCCCCTACCTCATATCGAAGAGAGGTATCCATGGGCGGTGTGTTCACAATCTTCCTTACGTTAAAAATGCCCTCCGGGTCCCAACAAGCTTTAGTCTCCTGCATCAAGCCATACACCTTCTCCCCGAACAACAATGGAATAAACTCCCCTCGTAAACGTCCGTCACCATGTTCTCCACTTAAAGAACCGCGATGCTTCTTCACTAACCTAGCTGTCTCTTCCGCCACTCGCCGGAATAACACCCGGTCATTCTCATCTTTCAAATTCAACACGGGACGTAAATGCAACTCACCCGTACTGATATGCGCATGATATACGCACTTCAATCCCAGTCGTTCCAGCATCTCCCCGAAATCCTTCATGTAAGCAGGTAACCGTTCCGGAGCCACGGCTGTATCCTCGATCACGGACACGGGCTTCGCATTCCCCGGCATTCCGGACAACAACCCTAGTCCTGCCTTCCGTAAACTCCACACCCGGTTAATATCACTCCCGTACACTCTCGGGAAATGATACCCATACCCGTGCATCTTCATATCCGCTTCGATCTGGTCTGCCACCTGATCCACCTCTTCCCTGCTTTCCTGTGCCAACTCGACAATCAGTATGGCAGCAGGATCACCTTGAACGAAAAAACGGTTCTTATTTTGTGCTATATTTCCTTTACTTAGTTCTAATATATTCTGGTCCATTAACTCGATAGCCACCGGGTGATGTTTCAATGCGACCAGATTTCCCTCAAACGCTTCTTCTAATGTCCTGCAATGTACGCAAATTACCGCTTTTTCTCTGGGTGGTAACGGGACAAGATTCAATTTCAACTCGGTCACAAATGCCAGAGTTCCTTCTGATCCGGCTAATAACTTGCACAAATTAAACTTTTCCTCATAAAGGACATCAAAGTAATCCGAGTACAACAACTGATCAATGGCATACCCAGAATTTCTTCTCCGCAAAGCCGGATCCGGAAAATGTTGAATAATCTCCTCTCTACTATTTTCCAACATCTCCACAGAACACCTGTATATCTTTCCCTCCAACGTGTCTTCCGCCATTTTATCCCTCACCTCATCTTTCTCCATTCCCTTCAACCAAGCCTCCTCCCCGTCACTCAAAATAACTTTTGCCTCCAGAAGATGATCCCGGGTACTCCCATACACTAAAGAATGAGAACCGCACGAATTATTTCCCACCATTCCTCCCAGGCAACAACGATTAGAAGTAGAAGTTTCTGGACCGAAGAACAAGCCTAACGACTTTACCCGCATATTCAATTCATCCAACACCACCCCCGGCTCAACCCGAACCCAATGTTCTTTTTCATTTATCTCTAGCACGTGATTCATATACCGAGACACATCAACGACCACCCCTTTCCCTACCACCTGCCCCGCTAAAGAAGTTCCCGCAGCACGGGGAATCAATGTAATTCCATTTTTCCTAGCAAACTTGATACATTCCTTCACGTCCGAAGCATCCCGAGGATATACAACAGCTAATGGCATCTCCCGATAAGCCGATGCATCTGTCGCATAAATCATTTGATGAAGAGAGTCCGTCATCACGTCTCCCTTCATATTTCGTGTTAACTGTTCAAAATCAATCATTTTCAAAGACTATCAAATATTCTATCACACGCCCCGGTCCCCACGTAGCGCAAAGGTAAAAAACTTCTCATAAAAAGAGGTATGCCAATACATTTTGACACACCTCCTGTAATATGAAAACCGGATTCCCGGCTACAAGCTTATTCTTTTATAAACCGTTTCAATTTATCATTTCCCAAAACATTAGCCACAAAAGGTAATGCCAGAACCGTACCCACTCCAGCAAAGCCTCCCAAGAACGTAAACAATACGCAAATCAATCCCCTTTTAGGTTTAGAACGTTCAATCGGAACTACAACCGGTTCCACGATCGTCAAAATCGGTGTAGTTTCATTCACAGCAATCTTAGCCTGTTCCATCTGTTTTGCCAACTCGGAATACACGCTATAAGTAAGATTATACTCGTTCGTTAAAGCCTCCTCCTGAGTCTTGGCCACGGCAGAAGAAAAACTCTTGTTCGCATCTCTGAAACGAGCCAAACTATCCTGCATCTTCTCGTAACGTTTTTTTGCAGCATCATATTGTTGCTCCACGAATATCAAGTTTGACTTCACCTTCTCGATTTTGAAATCCGTAATATAAGTCTGTAACAACTCTTGAGCCCGTTCTGCCAACTGAGCTACAGCCAAAGGTTCTCCCAAGGACGCAGACAACTGTACATAACCGTCTTTATCATTCACGTTCAAAGAAATCATATCATTCAACATCTCTGACATTTTCTTCTCATCTTTTGAAAGAGACTGTATCGCACTCCCTTGACCCGCAGAAATCATAGTCGTATCTTCTCCCCGGATTGCATTTATGATCACTCCCGGTAAACCAATCGTGTATTTTACAATTGTTCCTCCTAAACTAAATTTTTGGTATTCATCCTTTGTATAATAATCCAACAACGTGATCGGTTGATCATACTCTTCAAACTTTAACGGGGTTGCCATCAAATCCTTCTTAAAAGGAATACTTGCCACAATTTTAGGATAAATTGTCGGAGATAAAACTTCACCACCAGAAGCCCCACCTAAATTAATCCCGACCATAGAGGCCAGTCCACTCAAATTTCCACCGACTTTCTTATCCCCGGATTGAGGGACCATCGTACATCCGGCAGTATATTCTTTCGGACTAAACAGGGCAACTAATACCCCTAGTACCATAAACACGACTGTAATCTTCAGTATCAGTTTCCGGTTTTTCCATAGCTTTTGGACCACCTCAACCAAATCAATTTCTTCCTCCTGTGGCATCTGATTTGCCTGCTTTACTTCCTGTTCCATACTATTTCGTGTTGTTAAGAATTGCAGTAACCATTGCCGCTATCGAGGTCGTTGATGATGCCAGACTCAAAATTTCCGGCAACCCCATCCGATTCTTGTTCACGGATTTCAACGGAACAATAATCTCGCTTCCCGGCTCTATCTTTGTACGATTTCCCTTACAAACAGCTAGTGTTCCGTTCGGGTACAACACGTAAGCCTTTCGTTTTTTCGCATCAACACTGTATCCTCCCGCATTTTCTATATAATCCTTATACTTCATTTTCTTGAAATATGTCACAGCATTAGGATACATCACAGCCCCACTAATCTTAACAGTATTCACATAATTAGAAACTTGTAACACATCTCCTTCCCGAAGGATCAAATCAGATTCCCCTCCTGGATTCTCTAACGCATCTTTCAAGTCAATACCGACATAATATACCTGTTCAAACGACATACTATCAACAACAACTGAATCACGTCTTGAATATTTAGCCAACTGCATTGCAGACTTCACTCTTTCCAACTCATCTGCATTCATACGACGCAACAAGCGGGCACCTTTCACGTAAGCTTTAGAAGTCACACCACCAGCCCGCTTTACCAGATCCGAAAGACGATCATTTGATGAACGTTTGGCATACACTCCCGGGTAAAGTACCTCTCCCCTCACCACAACATTCTGTTGTTCGCTGTATCCCGGAGAACGACGCACCTTTATCTCATCAAAAGGCTCAAGGATAAATCCAGGATCTCCCTCTACCACCAAGCCATCCTTCAAAGCAAATGTGAACAATTCAGCCTCTACCGGCGCTTCCTCCGTACTATTAGGAGCCTTAATTCTCCGAGAAACATCCACCCGAACCATAGAAGCCGATTCCAACAACCCTCCAGCCTGAAGAACAGCATCTTCCAACGTCATGTTATCCACAAAAGGATATTTCCGAGGATTCTTTACCTCTCCTAGAATATCAATCACGTAATCTCCCCGCAATTCAGTTGCAGAAGGCACATACAAGCGGTCATTCTTTTTCAATGGGATGTCGTCAATCTCACCTCTTAACAATTTTCCCAAATCAACCGCAAGCATTTCTTGACTTAAATCCTCTTTCTCTCGATATAAAATCGTTCTATTTAAAAAGGCATCTTCCCGAGGCCCTTCCACCACATTTATCAAATCCTTCACAGTCTTGATGGAATTATTTATCGCATAATTTCCAGGGCGATATACAGCTCCCGCCACGGATACCCGATTTTCGTACCGACTTATAATAGAGTCTACCATGATCGAGTCTCCATTCGCTAACTTAAAATCGACAAAATCATCATTATACACGGTATACATCTGAAATTCGGAATCTCCCTTACGACTCACATTCACATTTTTCTTGTAAGCATTACTGGTAAAACCTCCTGCATACTCCAACAATTTACTTAAACTTTCATCTCCTTTCATCTCGTAACGCATCGGACGTTTTACCTTACCAACCACAGTAACGATCGATTCGTAAGTCCCCACGTTAATCAAATCCCCATCTTGCAAAGTAATATCAAAACTATTATTACCATTCATAATATAGTCATACACGTCCACATGCTTAAAAGCCTTACCGTTCCTGTATAGTACGACATCCCGCAATGTTCCCACATTATTCACCCCTCCAGCCGCATACAAAGCATGAAACACAGAAGCAAGAGAAGGTAACGTGTACGTTCCGGGCATCATCACCTCTCCCATCACATTCACCTGAATACTTCTGATCTGTCCCAAAGAAACCTTTAAAAAGGTTCCCGGATTTTCGGAATTCAAATCCGAATAGATCCTAGCTAACATATTCTTCATGTAAGAAGAAGCCTCATTTATTAGCTTTCCACTCAAATAAACCGGCCCTAAATTAGGAATAGTAATACTTCCCTCCGGCGAGATCGTTGCTCGAATCGTTTCCTCCGAATTTCCCCATATATCAATAATCACCTCATCACCGGGGCCTAATTTATAATTCTCTGGAGTCGGGATATTTAAACTAGGTTCGAATGTCAACATTTTATTATTAAATAATTCTCTCCCGTACACGTTGTTTCTATTTCTCTTCAAATTTAGAGACAAACTATCTCGCACATTCCCGAAAGTATTATTCACCCGCATTCGACTATCTCCCATTGTTTGAGTCCCGGTCGTATTACTCCCTTGGCTTTCCAAACTTGCCTTTATACGTAACACCTGCTCTTTCGTGACACCTTTTTGCGATAACATCAAAATAATCTCGTCTTGACTTTTTCCTTGAGCCTGTGCGGACTTCACGGCTTCAATAACTTGTGCATCGGTCATCTGCGCACAAGCAATTCCCGTGACACCAAGCATAAGTACAACAAAAATTAAAAATCTCATATTACTTTTTTTGAATGTTTTTTATGCAACCATCCCATAGGTTCATCTTTCTTGATTCGCAAATCAAACCTGATAAACCGACATGCCGGATCGGCCACAAAGATACAGCATTAATTGAAAATCAAAAATCGAAAATCAAATTTTATTATAGTTTTCAACCTATAATGCTTCTTCAAATCTCATACTTGCTCTCGTAACGCATAAAATTTACGTCTCAAAGGTAAATAAACAACCACCAGCACCACTATAGAAATAATAAAATAAATCAATGTATACCCTGGAGTATACACCAACACCAACAAATACCCCAAATTAACAACAGCCTGTACACCCATGTAGATCAAAGAAACAGGCAAATGAGCAAACTTTCCCTCGTTGGCTAACAACTGGTATAAATGCTTCCGGTGAGGTTGACCAATGTTCTCTTTCAACAAGATACGATGTATAATAGTCAGCACACCATCCACTCCATAAACCGCCAAAAACACTAATGCTGACACGTGACCGGTATGTATTATAAAGCCACCCAACAAAAAGAGTATAATAAAAGCCATTGATATCGCTCCCACATCCCCGGAAAAACATTTGGCATGAGAACGGAAATTATAAAAATTAAACACTAGCAATGACAGTATTACCACAGGAATAAACCCCGCCGGCGCTATCGGGAAAACAAATGCATTGATCCCCCATAACGCCAACATGGCAACCAGACTATATCCTCCGGTAATACCGTTTATACCATCCATGAAATTATATATATTGAGTATGGCCAACCCGAAAAACAAAGCCACAACCACGTATCCCCACGAAACCTCATGAACCCCTAGCTGTAACAGCAACAATAACAAAGAAAAGGTCTGGAACAAAAGACGAACCTTTGCAGAAAGCGGGTGCATATCATCAATAAAACTCACCAAAGCCACCAACGTCACTCCGCATAAAAACCAAGGTGCAAAAAAATCAAAGATCAATCCATGCACAAGTACCCCTAAATAAAAAATCACCCCACCTCCTCGTAGGGTAATCGTATGATGAGAACTCCTTGCATTAGGAACATCCAAAATATTATATCTCTTGGCAATCTTAAAATAAATGTTCTCCAGCACGAAAAGGAGCAGAAGAACAAATCCATAGACCCAATTTATCATTTTTGTTGCTTAAACGATTCAACCATCTCTCGAATTCCATCCTCCAAAGTATAACGAGGCTCATAACCGATAGCGCTTAATGCTAACTGACGATCAATAACCACATCTCCCCAGAGTTTCTGATAAAGATCAGGACGGACCTTCTCTATCAGTTTCAAGAATATGGAAGGAGAAGGTAAATTTATCGTGTGTACTCCCAATTGACGAGAAATTTCCTCGACCACGTTACGCGTAGAATAAGGAACTTTATCCGTCGGATAGAATACCCCCTCAACCTCTTTCTCCACGGCTAAATGAATAAACTCAACCAAATTTTTTACATTAATAAAATCACGACTATTCCGGGCTGAACCGAAAGGCAGCGGAATATGTTTATTTACCAAACGAATTAAACGCAACATATTACCCGGAGCCATTCCCCCCCCGTACGCCATCGGTGGACGAATAATCGCAGCCTTAAATTCCCGGTCGCTCATTGCCACTAGCTCTTTATCCGCTTTAAGCTTAGAACTCCCGTAATAAGTCTGTGGTCTTTCCGGTGTTGTCTCAGAAATTCGACTGGCACTACCGAACACGGCAATCGTACTCATCTGCACGAACTGACGTACCCCAGCCTCTTTTGCTTTCTGAGCTAATAAACAAGCCATCCGATAATTCACATCATCATAAAGCTCCTGGTCTTTCACTTCCGGACGATGTACGATAGCTGCAAAATTTATTACCGCATCAAACCCTGAAAATGCTTCAACGGGCATATCTCGAAATGCTTTCACAACAATCTCTTTCTCGTATCCGGTCGGCCTGCGACTGTAACACGTGATAGAATCCGTTGATACATATTTCTTTATAAATTGCCCCGCAATAAAACTATCTCCTCCAATAATCAATATTCTTTTCATTCCTTGATCCATTTAAAACGGCATAAACCTCCAATTTACCCACATACATGAACATCATTATCTATCTCATATTAGCGTGTTTATAAACAGGATACGCTCTCTCCTCTTATCTTGCTCCCCTTTTACGTCGTATAGACCTTAGATGTTTTATTCATTCTCATATAATTAAATAATAGTGTTATGTGTGTTGTTTTTAATCAAGATGCAAAAGTACATCAATGGTTGCGTCACAAAATGATGTTTTTTTGTTTTTAACAACTTATTAACAAGTTAGAAGTCTTGTCAAAAATCATTTAAAAATATAATATTCACACACGCCTATCAGTAGTAATTATTTAAAAGGAAAACTGAAATTATACCCCCAGTTACGGGAAACAAACATTTACAAAACTTTACTAATATAATAATTTACAATAACACTCAATACTTAATATCCTATTCCTCCTTTAATAAAATTCGCTTTAATTGCTCATATGATCTCCCCCAAGTATATTGCTTTATATTAACATTGCCATTCACTGCCAAACGACAACGCAAGTCGGGATCTTCAATTAATCGAATGATATTATCCGCCAAAGATTCAACATCTTTCACAGGACTAACCAATGCTGTTTCTTGATGATGAGCCATTACCATATAACCTCCATTATCAGTGCAAGCAACAGCGCATCCACATTGCATTGCTTCTCCTATTGTCAAGCCCCACCCCTCCGCATGGCTCGCACCAACATAAATAGCCGCCTCATTGTAAAGCCTGTTCAAAGTTCCCTTGTCTGGCATTTGATAATAAATATACCAATCAGGCAGATCTGCAGGCTTTTCATACACACCAAACAAGTTTACCGTTAAAGTCGGATACTTTTTCTTTACGATTTTCAAAGCTTCAAAAGCATCTCGAAAACCTTTCCATTCTAACTCGTGATATAACATAACAACTCTCATCGGATCTCGCTCCCTAATTTCGATTGTTATATCGAACATATCAAAATCAAAACCATTCTCAACAACATCAACAGATTCCTGTAAACTAGTTGCAATATCTTTTAGCCAGGGAGCAATTACGATTTTATGTAATGGTGCTTTCCAAGTTCCTAACAGACGCTTCTCATCGGGACAACTCCACTTCTCATAATGCTGAATAAAATAATATTTATTACTAACATCAATCCCCTTATAATTTATCAGATACTCCGCAGTTTCCCATGATGTCGCAATATAACAATCTGCAATAGGAATATTTTGTTGTGCAAGAGAATACACCCATTTTTGTTTTACTTGTTCATTTACGCTAAACCATCTATCAGGTAGATATGCTTTAGTCCGTTTTAATTGCCAATAATAATGCCAACGACGGCATCTATATATAAATGATTGCTCTTCAGGAAACAGTTGGGCGGCATAAACAAGATGGACAAGAAAACCATCCCCAGCTAACCGATTAGCATACTCATAGACAACTTTAAATCTTCCGACAGGAACACTTGCAGAACAAGGAAGCAAAAAAACGACACTTTTCATCCCAATTAATTTTACAACAAAGATACAAGAAGATTTGTGACTAGAAAAATAACAAAATCATACATTAACTAGAAATTTTTCAAACGATATTTCCAAATCTTCAGTAATTCCCTTTCTTTACGAAAAGATGAAAAATATACGACATGAATAAGAGCATTTATTCCATAAATTATTTGACAAAGTAAAAATATAATACGACTCCGAGACGTCTTCCTTAAATAAAGTCGACGTGATTGCAAAAACATATTTTCTCTATATTCCTTTAATTGAACACTTTGTCCTTCCAAATGAATGATGCGAGCATCAGGAACACTCATTACATCATAGCCCATTTTACGAATACGAAAAGTCAATTCAGTCTCCTCGAAATACATAAAAAAATCCGGATCAAAATACCCTGCTTCATCTAATACGGATTTACGAATCATCATATCTGCCCCTGTCACATATCCAACATTCAAAGGTTTCTCTGTATGATTAAAAAATAGATTATTACCATAACGCCTAAATGATAGACGTTCCCCGAACAATTGGTCGACCTCACTATATAAAGAAGGTAAATACATCAAATATGAATGAATGGGTTCCAATTCCCTTGTATACAAATTACCCCCACAAATGGCAACATTTATATGGTTATCCAAAAATTCACTTAATATTTTCACAGCATTATTCAATAGAATCGTATCTGGATTCAACAGAAAAATATTTTTCCCCTTAGCTATTTTTATCCCCTCATTATTAGCTCTACCAAAACCGACATTTTCCAATAACGGAAGAAAAAATACACGCTCACCATAACGATTTTTACATATTTCACGCGAATTATCTGAAGAATTATTATCTACAACAATTACTTCATAAGAAATATCATTACACTTTTCAAAAAGCGAATCTAACGCATTTACTAATAAATGAATTGTATTGTAGTTTACTAAAATAATCGATACATCTATCATTATCTATCAAACTTTAAATTTTGAGAAACTTGATATTCCCATGAAAATTTTTCAAACAATGTAGAAGAAGGCATTGCAGACTCCTTTAATTGAACCTTCTCATCAATTATCGCCTGTAATTTAACAGCCAAAGCATTTGCATCCTCTTGCGCCAAAAAATCACCATACCCATATGAGATTGCTTCCTTAGCAAACCCTACTTTTGTTGAAAGAATATAATCCCGAAAACGGAACGCCTCCATCAACACAATTCCAAAACTTTCAGAACGTGAAGTAAGAACAAAAACTTTGGCACGATTATACCATTCCCATAAAACCTTTTTATCATAAATCGGTCCTGTAAACAATACGGAATCCTTTAAATGAGGATTAGCTTGAAAAAAAGAATTGATATATACACTAAAATCTTTCTCATTCTTCTCTATAGGCCCAATAAATACAACTTTCCATCCTTTCAAGTCTATCATCTTTAATGCTTGAAGGAACATCTCATTATTTTTTAAATAGGAACCAATACGCCCAACCGTTAGAAAAATATTCTCTTTTTGAGATAATGCTTTTTCTTCTATATGCAGATCTTTTAAAATATACTCATCAAACCCATTTAGCATGAGAGCAAGTTTATCCCTCACGTTTATACCAAAAACAGGTTTGCACAAGCGCTTGTAATCATCCTCAGTTTCAATAGATATTTTATCAACTCTCTCTAACAACCTCTTAAACAAATAACACAAGATCTTTACTTTCCAATTATTTGAGCGACATAATTGTTCTTCTTGTGCCAAAATTGCCAACCCATCTGCCTTTACATACAATATACCAGACGGATGCAATAGCTTGTATGTCAATCCCAACAATAATGTTCCATAAGAAAAATGGAATAACATCAATAAATCTATTGACCACGCATGCCAAAATAGATAAAAGAATTTAGCTAACAATCCTTTTTGCCGCAAAGGATGTAAGTTTACTCCTCTCCACTCCTTGGGCATTGTTTTATTTGTTTCTGTTGGTCCATATACGATATTAACTGCATATCCCAATACTCGACCTAAATAAAATGGGGTTAAAAAAACATCTTTACCCAAATGCTCCTCTTCAATACTATTGAATATTAAAGTTATATTCTTTTTACGTTTCATATCTTCCTACCCATTAAATTCTTCAGATATTTTCTGATATTAAATCCAAATATTCCACTCACAGCAATAAATAATAAACCGAGAATCATACCTGAAATAATCAAGCTATAGAAAGGCCTTACATCTTTCAAAAGAAGATTTAAACCTACCAAAAGAACTACAAGCAATAACAAACATAAAAAGCATTTGACAAAATAGTAATAAACTTCTCTAGGAACATCCAGTTTTATTAACTTTAACATCCACATCGCTGCCACCATATGAGTTACAAACAACGAAATTGCAAATGTATAAACTCCCATATACCGGAATAACAACAAATTTATTATAATCATACCAACTTGTGTCATCATTCCATAAAACGCATACTTTTTCCCTTCATTCTGAGCCAATAATGTAAGACCAAATAAGAGATAAAAAGCAACCCCGACAAAAGATATTCCATACAATCGAGTTATCTCCGCAATCTCTTCCACGACGGGTAATGTCATATCCCCACGTAAATAGAGGAATTTACACAAAGGTATAGATGCCCCAACTAAAATTGGAACTGTCAAGCATAAAATTATAAATACTACTTGAATATTTTGTTTCAAATCACATCGAAAATTTTCAAAATGCCTCTTTGAAAAATGAAGGGCTAAAACAGGAACCATCACCGAGGCGAGGATTCCTGACAACACTGATTGCAATATATCTGTAAACTTTCTTGAGTAATCCAATGTCGACACGACACCTTCTCCCAAATAATTTGCCAAACTACGCTCCAATAATCCACTACATTGCCCAGCAAAATAAGGTAAGAAAAATGGTAAAGCAAATAACACAAAAGGACGTACATCGCTCCAATTTATACTAAAAAGACGAATTCTGATATTGATTTGTCTTGTTCTTATATAATACATAATAACAAGTAATAATAAAATAATGCTGATATATTGCGATACAACCAATGAATAAATACCAATCACCGGAGCAAAAAATATAATACAGATCAAATTTGCTATTCCAGAAAAGAAACCAACAATTTCCGGAATATAAAAATAATTATAAGCATTAAGTACACTAATCCCTATACTTGTCATCTGATTAATAACAAATGTCGGGAGCAACAAAAACAACATTTTAACAAATATAGCACTATGCTCTGCCGTTAAAGAAGGAGCAACAATACCCATCAAAGGATAACGAAATATAAAGAGTAAAATAGAGATCAGGATTGTTACAAATATCATAAGAAGAAGTAATTCGCTTGCCTTCCTTAAAGCAACTGACTCTCCTTCCTGCTCCCTAATAAAAATAAATTTTGTACGAAATGTTTCATTAATTGGCCCCCAAACAGCCGAATTTACAGTAGCAATAAAAGCAGAGACTAAAATCCACACATCACGTCCAATACTAATTCCAAAGAATTTTGCAGCCAACACTAATGTTATAACTGATATTCCGGTTCTTAGTAAACGTAATCCAAACAAGTACGCCGATATTTTTCTCAAATTTTGAGCCATTTTTTACTTAAATTTTTTCACTTACATATACTCTACTTTATGTACTTCTTTTTTATTGCTTGATTTATCTTTCGTCTTTCTTTATCAAAAAACCATCCCCATTTATTCAAATAATAAACAGCAGCTTTTACATGAATCCAAAACAATCGTAAATTCTTATGAGATCCTTTCTCAAAATCATGAATAATAGTTACTTCTGGGAAATAAACAGTTCGGTAATGCTGAAATATTCTACGATTTAAATCAGTATCCTCACCATACATAAAGATCCCTTCATCAAAAAAGCCAATCTCTCTTATCACCTCTCGTCGTAAAAACATAAAACAACCAGATAAATAAGGGACATCCATGATATGATCGTATCCCGTAAATCTCATTTCAAAAAAGTAATCAATCCTAGCCCGAATTTTATTAAACGGGAGAAACATCCGAATAATCCAATCCCGGGGAGTCGGTAACAACTTACATAAATACTGCAAATTACCATCAGGATAGACAATTCGGGGCATACAATTTCCGATACTCGGATTTTCTTCCATAAAATGATATAGTTTTTCTAGCACTCCATCCTCAAAACGAATATCAGGATTTAATACCAAATGATATTTTCCCAACTTTGAAATATCCTTCATGATAATATTATGAGCTGCTCCGAAACCTATATTAGCATTATTATAAATATACTCAACCCGAGAATCATTATACCACTGACGTATCGTATCATCAGGAGAGTTATCTATTATATACAAAAAAACATCCATACCAGTATTTAAGAAACTAGTAACGGCAGCATCTAAAACTTCCTTTTTATTTTTATAAGTAACAATCGAAGCTGTAACTAACATATCACTTTATAATTATTGTCCTTGATAAAAGTACTGATAACCGAGTAAAGAAAGAAAACCAATAGGCACAAGCTAATCTCCATCTTCCCGTCATCAAAGCAACCCCTCCTCCTGCAATAGCACGTAGACAAACAAGACCTCCTTCTTTATAGAGTTTATGCTTACACAACATATACACTAGCCCTCTCCCGTAATTATTAAATCTTAAAATTAATTCTTTGAATTTCAATTTACTATACTTCAATGATGGTGAAGGATGAAAGTTATAAACTTTAGCCGTATAATGAAATTCATCATATTCTAATGCTCTCAAAAAATAATCACCATCTTCACCTGCCCCATATTTTGCCCCGATACCCAACTGCTCATCGAAATATCCTACTTTATAAAAAGTATCTTTAGACAACACTAATCGTACGCACCCCACGAACAATACATCTTTCTTTTTTAATAAAGCCCCATCCGCTATATTATAATTTGAATAAGTTTCTTTTGTATCTCTACATAAAACATTCAAAATTGTATTACCCTGAATAACACTTTCATACAAATCAAAAAAAGAAGAATCAAAAGTAGTGTCATCATCTGGGAATAATAAATAATCAAACTGAACATTATGATTCACAATATATTCAATTCCGATATTTCTCGATCGAGAAGAAGAGACCTTGTTATTCAAGGAAATCTTTTTTATTGTCAACACCCCCGACCCCTCAATCAATCCATCTTTTTCCAAAGACATATCAACAAGAACAAGTAAAATTGAATACCTTTTATTACTCTCAAGCAGGCTATTTATTAAATCATTTACCACTTGAGTCTTCATAAAAGGCACAATCATCACAAGATTATAACAATAAGATTTCACTTCTGTCATATTTAATTCTTTAATCTTCTCGTTGATAGCATATAAAAGAACACCATTAATTCAAATAGAAATAGAAATATTCCTATGACAAATAATGTTTTCAATTGTAATGCCTCAACGTTAAAGGTATAAGGAAATATCGCACTATTGTTACGAACCAAGTAATACAAAATAAAGTAACACAAACAATATTCACCCACAAAAAGTGTAAAATAAGTCTTATTCTTAGTTTCTTTTAATTGTTTGTATATAATTGGTATCAAAATAACCGGAGCAATATCGAAATACCATGCGATTCTCAGTACTAACATATTTCCCGGGAACAATATCCCCAAACATATAGAAAACAAAAGTAAATTCAAGAATATTCTCTCTCGCAACCCACACTTATTCAAGTCATTTATTGCTAGAAATATAACGAGTAATATGATTGGAAAAACAACCTTAACCAAGCCTAACAAACTCCTTCCAGAAGCAAATGTTGATTGCAAATAAAATTGATACCGCTCCGGCAACAGAACACTAAGAGACTGCAATATGGATGTCATATCAAAAGAAGTCAACAGCAAAGATAATAATATACATACAAAATACATATACTTTTTTACTGGCAACATGGCTAAACATATCCAAGGTACTATCATCAATATTGAAATATGAAACATCGAACAAATTAAAAGGAAAAAAGTAGTTCGGATATATTCCTTATTAGACAAATAATATAATGCTAGCAAAAAAAATGGAACTGCCATATATTGTCTTACAACATTCAAACCATTAAAATAAGCTCCTAAAAATACAAATAAAAATAATGACATCACCCATGAATCCGACAATACGCAAAATGCAATACAAGTAAAAAAGATCACAAAAAGTGATGTTACAACAAAGAAATATTGAGGATCTGTAAATCCCCAAGAATTAAGAACATGCACGAGTCCTTTCACTCCTACCTCAAACCTTTGCAAAGCCTCCGGATCTTGTATTATAGAAACATATTCTGCATAATCATATCCCACATTCACTCTAAATGCAGCCAATATGAATAGAACAACTGCTAATACAATTCCCCAGATATTAATTTGATCTTTCAACATTCATTCAACAATTTATCCGCCCGAAGATGAAACTTTCCAAAACCCTTAAAAAACATTCTTAACAATCTTATTTATGCCCAGCATGTAAATAAGCCTTTAAAAGTATCACATTTACCGCTACCATAAATCCAATGAAAGCAAATAACAACTCCAATACGCTTAAATGAGAGAAGAGTCCACCTGGAACCAATTCTTTTGTAATACGATCAGGTTTTAACATGAGTAAATTACTATCTTTTTGAAAAAGCTGCAAATCTGCGATTTGAGACATTAAATTCAAACTCGAATTATATAACATCTGACACTCATTTTCCAATCGGGCAATCTCCATACGATCAATAATCGTCACATTTTTTCTATTCAAAAGATCTTGCAAATACTTTGACTTCTCTGTCAAGGTTAATAATATCTGTTCTTTTTTTCTATCTAACAAACAAGATTCTAATTCCAACTGATCTTTCTGTAGTTCTATAACATAACCTGGAAACAATTCCTGAATCTTTTGCAACAATTTTGTTGCAAAAACACCATCTTCAGAAGTAACAACCGACAAATTAATATGTAGAGAATCAAAAGAATTTATAATAACCGGCAAGGATATAACAGAACTTTCTAAAACTCCAGCAGTAACAAGCTCTTTCAAAAAAATAGAATCAGAGATAGCTTTAGAATAATCAATTCTTACCATTTTCCATGGTATTCGTTCACATACGATCCATTTATCTTGATGCCCCTTTCCTTCCAATTGGTATTGTAAAACAAACTCAGTACTGTACTTATAAAGTTGTGGTTTCTTCGTAACCTTAAATACAATAACCCCAAATCCAACAAAAAGTAAAGTTATAATGATAATCAGCCACTTCTTATTCCATAAAAGCAAAATAATAGTTTCAACATTAAAATCAAAATTCTCTGCTTTATTCATTCTTTTACCATTCATAAACGTTTATTAATTAATCAACAAATTGCTTGTAAAAGTAGGCAAAATAAGTAGCCTTACCAAACTTTATTTTTAAAACAAGGAAGTATCCCATTCTAATTTAAATCTTCCTCATAAAAGATCGAAACTCATTCAACGAAATTTTATAATCATATCGTGTTTCATATTCCTTGCGAGCATAAATACCATGTTGCTCGATCCAATCATAGTCTTGTTGTATCTTTCCTATTGTTTCTATAAATTCAGTTGCAGTATTACACAATGCTCCAACCTTAACCGGATCTGTATCGTACCCTTCAAAAGCCTCCTTTGTCCCTAATATCGGTTTACCATACATTAAAGCTTCTGCAGTCTTTGTTTTCATTCCACTACCCAAAAAGATTGGAGAAATAACAACATCGGCCTTTTCATACCATGTTTCCAAACAATCTACTGTTCCAACGACCTGTACATTATTCTTCTCTAATCGTTCACGCTCCATTTCCAAGCCTTTACCCACAATATACAACGTAACATTCTCTAAAAAGGGCATTACATCGTCTACAAACCAAAGAATTCCATGTACATTAGCAAAAAAATGGGAACCAACGAACAATAATTTCAATTGAGTATCCGTTTTTCTTCCCCCGGAATTTCGGTATTTCAATTTATCTTCAAAACTGGTTGGTAAAATCAAATCTGACTTTCGATGATAAATACGCATTAACTCTCGAGCATCCCGCTTATTTAATACAATTACCTTATCAACCTTTTTGATCATCCTTCTTTCATAAACGTATGCCAGAAAACTTTGCAACAAATATTTAATACCTCTTGTTGCTTTATACTCTTCCTTTGCATAAATGTATTCTACATTATGAAAAAAAGATAAGATCACCATATCAGGAAACTTCTTTCTAATTGCATTAGCAAAACAACTAAACAATGAATTACTAATAAAAACAATATTAATCCCTTGCTGCTCGATAATTTTCAGAACATCCCGAATATACTGTTTAGTTATTCCAAAATAAAGGCCAGTCAAACGATTTTTCAATTTTACAAAACGAGTTTCATCATTGGTATATTCAAACTCATATACAAACAAATTATCTTCATAGATATCATGCAACAAATTATAATTTCTACGATTTATGACAGCACCTCCATATTTATATTTCATGCTGTTTGTGATATACAACAATTTATCCATGATATAAAATTAGAATTTTAATGGAAATAATACCTTAACCTTCTTACCACAAAATATATTTTATAAAGATTGATTCCTTTTTTAAACCAAGACAAGATTAACCGATGTGCCCAATTAAAATATGACAAATATTTTCTCTGGTAATAAGAGTCATAAATTCTTTTCACTAACAAATTTTCCCGATCAACCCCGCCTTGATTACAACTAGTTAATAAACACCGTAGATTAATTATTGCGATATCATCAAAATACTCTTGATACACACCTTGTCTTTCAAAAAATGACGTAATATATTCTGCTGCAACCAACGCATCCTTTGCGTGCTTTAATGTCGGAGATTTAGTTGAAGCACTTGATCGCTGGTAATAATGATAACCATAATAATCACTTTTAGCTATCGTGCGGGCATAAAAAGCCAATTGCAACATCCCTGTCATATCTTCTGCCATACTCAATGTATCAGGAATGATCATCTTTCGACAAACAGAAGTTTTTATTAATTTCATACACAGACTCCATAATTGCTTACCATGCGCTAACTGATGAATAAATTCTTTAGATGAAATAGAATCGAAACTACCAGATAAAACAGGCTCATCTTTAGTATCACTACTAAAATAAACATTACCTAAAACAATCTCTGCATTTTTCGCTTTTGCACATGAATACAAACGATCCAGAGTCTCATTTTCTAACCAATCATCCCCATCCAAGAAAAAAACATATTCTCCCTGAGCTTGTTCGAGTCCAACTCTACGACAAGAAGTCACTCCTCCATTTTCTTTATCTATAACTTTTACTCGAGAATCCTTTGAAGCATATTCCTCCAATATTTTTAAAGAACTGTCTTTACTACCGTCATTTACAACTATTATCTCCAACTCCTTATAAGTCTGTTCGATTACAGAGTTTAAACAACGTCGGATATAAAGTTCTAAATTATAAACCGGAATAATTATAGATAATGTAACCATGTCTAATTATAACTAGATTCTGAGATTTGTCACAAAAGTAGTCATTTACTTGATACATTAAGTACCTAGTCTTAGAAAAAGTCTGAATATTCTAAATAGACTCCTACCACGAATTAACCAAAGATATCCCACTCTTTTCCTTACGTTCAACTACCTCTCAACCGCTACTTCCCACATCCAAAATCGTTATCCCATCGCCACGTGACGGGAACATAACGTAAGAGAAAGCGACCAGTAAGACCCAAGAAATAGTTAAACCATAGAATTAAGGTATTATTACTCTAGGAACAAGCATAACAAATAAAATTACAGCTGAGAAAATATCATGTAACACAAATTCAACCCAAATGAAGAAGTAATCCTACCCAAATAATCCCTCTCATTCAGAGATTACTCGAAGATTCCTCGTAGCTCAAATATTACGGAATGAATGAGCTTCGAATAAACTTCGAGTAATCTCTGAAAAAGGGGAATTATTTCCTTAGGATTTCCCCAGCTTCTCGACAGGTTCTCATTATAAACCTAGTTCTACGCAGAGGTATACATTTCGCCCCTATAAAAAGTTTCTGACGATATAACTTCTCTTCAAATACTTATTATACTTGATTTCGACACAATCCCAAGAAATTGGAAACGTGCTTTTCAGCATCCCACGTAACAGAGTGCTACATCAAAAACACACTTTTCGTATATTTTACAAGCCAAATAATTACACTTTTCCGAGAAAAATAATAAATCCGAATAATTACAACGCCTTTACGCAATCTAATGAAACATTTGCACAAACACCTATCAAACAAGGAACATGAACCATAATCCGATGGCCACCAGCTACCTCGACCAACTCTCCCTGTACCCCGGTTAATTCACCTTGAATCACACGTACACCAGATCCTACCGGAATTTTCCCATTCACAACTTCAATCATCTCCGCCCGTTCATTCAAAATCCGCAAACTATCTAACTGCTCGTCCGAAATCACAACCGGAACCTGTTTCTCCTGTAACAACGCAATCACTCCCCAAATTGATAACACGGAAGGTAAATTCGCTTCAGAAACACGGACAAAAATACACCCCGTAATCACAGGAATTTCCAATCTTCTCTTTTGCCCATCTCTCACAAATTCAACTGCTCTCACAGGCAAATAGTTCTCAATTCCTGCTTGTTCCAAACGCTCCTTCACTCGTTTTTCCGCCCGAGCAGCAGTGAAAACTGCATACCAATTCGTCTTCTCCATTACTCTCTGACTTCTAAATTTTCGGCTACCTGAATTTTATTTAAAACCTCTTCCATATGATGTTCTACACCTTCCTCTTCCATCTGGAAATCAATAGATTCATAGGTTGAATTTTTCGATTTAAACTCAGGTACGATACATTTCATTTGTTTCACCACGGCAAAATTATCTTTTGTCTGCAAAGCTATATCAAGAGCCTTTATCGCATCCGTAACTTCACTATAATTATATTCACGTACTTTGGCAATCTTTATTCGCTCATGCACGGTCGGCAAAGTCGTCTCCTTCACGTTAAGCACCTCCTCGTACAATTTCTCTCCCGGTCTCAAACCGGTAAAGACGATATGAATATCTTTCCCCACTTCATAACCGGAAAGTTTAATCATCTTACGGGCCAGATCAACAATTTTGACGCTTTTGCCCATATCAAAAACGAATATTTCACCGCCATTTCCCAACGCTCCCGCCTGCAAAACGAGTTGACACGCCTCGGGTATAGTCATAAAAAAACGAGTTATTTCCGGGTGAGTAACTGTTATAGGACCACCCGCCTCAATCTGTTTCTTGAAACGAGGGATCACCGAACCATTCGATCCCAAAACATTCCCAAAACGAGTAGTAATAAAACGAGTATTCGCAATGCGATTCAATGATTGTGTATAAATTTCTGCGATACGCTTACTTGCACCCATAACATTCGTCGGGTTCACTGCCTTATCAGTGGAGACCATCACGAAACGCTGACAATCATACTTCACAGCACAATCGGCAACATTTTTCGTTCCGAAAATATTAGTTTTCACTCCTTCAATCGGGTGTTTTTCCATCATAGGGACGTGCTTATAAGCAGCCGCATGATATACGATATTGGGATGATATGTTTTAAAGATTCCTTCCACCCGGCTCGCATCACGTACATCCCCGATCTCGACTTTATAATCCGTGAAACCACACTCTTCTTTCAATTCCAGCTCAATATCATAAAGTGGAGATTCGGCCTGATCAAACAAAACGATCAAAGAAGGATTAAAATGCGTCAACTGCCGCACAATTTCACTCCCGATAGAACCAGCCGCTCCGGTCACCAAAACCACTTTATTCAATAATTGTTTTCGAAGATTGGTCTCCTCCATGTGAATCACGTCCCTCTCCAACAAATCTTCGATCTTGATATTCCGGATATGCCGCATACTCAACTCCCCGTTAATCCAACTTTCAAAACGAGGCACTTCGAGTACGTTCACATCAGCGGCCAAGCAGATCTCGACAATTTCCCGTTTTTTATCAGGAGAAATCATCTTTTTGGCGATAACCACCTTGTCCACCCGGTTACGTTTCAATAAACCGGGTAAAGATGACATTTTGTAAATCTTAACTCCCTCTATAATCTTTCCCGCTTTCCGATCATTCACATCAACAAAAGCAAGAATATTATACGTGGCATCCTCCACGTTATCCATAGCATGTTTTGCCATGATACCGTATTCATCGCTACCACATATAATTACGTTCTTTTTAGTACGTTCGGCACCAATATACTGCGCAAACACTTTCTTCACGATCACCCGGCTCATAACCATTAAACTGGTTAGAAGAACATACTCCGTGAGTAAAACGGAAACCGGTATAAAAAGATAATCATACAACAAGAAAAACACGCCACTCCCCAAAAGAAGGGCAATCTCCCCTGCCGTCAACACGTAATAGATGCGCAAAGCATCCTCCGTTCCAGTGAAACGTACTATTCCGGAATAAGTATGTCCCAACAAGAAACTAATTACCCGGATACCCACAATTACAAGAGCCCCGGTCAAAACAAAATCCAATCTCATCCGATCAATCTGAAAATTGACCCAAATCAGATAGGCAACGCTAACTGCCATAATAGCAAGAGCCACATCAATCAAAAATACAATCCATCGAGGAGTGTACGAGAATGAACGCAATGTCCTCATTCTATTCAGACCATTTGTGATAAGTGCAACCATAATTTTTTAATATAAAAATAAAACCTTCACGGGATAAACCTCCTAAAAGGTGGACACCTGCAAAGGTAATAGTAATAATATTAAAAAAAAATTTTTAGTAGGCTTTCAAAATATTAACCTCATCTTCAGTTAGGAAACGCCAGTGACCCCTAGGTAAATTTTTCTTCGTGATCCCGGCAAAAAAGACACGGTCCAAACGAAGAATCTGATACCCCAAATGCTCGAAAATCCTCCGGACAATACGATTTCTACCGGAATGAATTTCAATCCCCACCTGTGTACGATCATCTTCTGCCACTCTCACGTCATCCGCCTGGATAAAACCATCCTCCAGATCAATTCCCTTACGAATAGCCTCCAAATCGCCCGTTTGAACCACCTTATCCAAGAACACGTGATATATCTTTTTCTGGTTATACTTCGGGTGTGTCAATTTTTTTGCCAGATCGCCATCATTCGTGAAAAGCAACACTCCCGTGGTCTGGCGGTCAAGTCGTCCGATCGGGTACACACGCTCTTTACAAGCACCCTCGATCAAGGCCATCACGGTTCTACGTTCCAAAGGATCTTCCACGGTCGTCACGTAATCTTTCGGCTTATTCAACACCAAGTATACTTTACGTTCTGGAGTAATCACTTGATCATCTACCTCCACTCGATCCGTACGCTTTACTTTTATCCCAACTTGTTGCACAACTTCTCCGTTTACTTTCACCCGACCGGCTGTAATCAACACATCTGCATCACGACGTGAACACACCCCGCCTTTAGCAATATAACGGTTCAAACGTAATTCTGTCTCCTGCCCCTCATTCTTCTTACGATATTCAATTTGTTTTTTCTTACTATACACACTTTTGGGAGCACTATCCCCATCTTCCCGACGGGTAAACACTTTTCTTGCCGGACGATCAGAATAACGATCCCGACGATCATCCCCCTCTCTGCGATCCCGACGATCGCCACGATACCCTTCTCTACGTCCTCTGTCCTCACGGGAACCTCTTTCCCGCCGTCCTTCTTCACGGCGATCATTACGCTCCCTGTTTTGATAACGGTTATCTCGTCTTTCTACATTTTCATCCCGATCTTGAGGCCGCCTTTCACGACGTTCTCCACGATCGGAAAAACGATTGTTATCCCTGTTACCTCTCTCGTACGATCTTCTGTTATCCCGATTCTCGTAACGATTATTCTCCCGATCCCCTCTTTCACGGTTTCTGTCTGAATCCCGGTAATAACGATTCCCGTTATCTCGATCTCCCGAACCCTCGTTACGCTCTCTCTCCCGTTCTTTGTTCAAATCACGGATATACCCGTATCCTTGTTCCCGTCTCGGTCTGTCCGTGTTGAAACGGTTAGGTCTTCTTGTTTCGCTTTCTCCACCTTCACGGTTTTCGAAACGCGGTGTTCTACCCCGACGATTCTCATCACGATTCTCGATCGGCCTTGTAATTCTAGGTCTTTTAGTCTCCCTATTCATATACTTACGTATAAATTTTTGATTTTAAATTTATGATTCTTGCTTATAGCCCTCATCGGCCTATTCTATTGATTAAAGATATGCATCATTCTTCATACCTTCTTATTTATTCATTTTCAATTCTACATTTTCAACTTTCAATTATTTCGGTGCCGCCCGATATACAAATAACGCCACCACAGCAAATAACATATTCGGTATCCATACCGCTAATAACGGACTCATGCCTCCATTGGTTGCAAAAACCGTGGAAAATTGCATAAATAATATGTACGAGAAACTGATTAACAATCCTAATCCCAAATGGAACCCCATACCCCCACGAATCTTACGGGAAGCAATACATACCCCGATTAACGTCAATATAAATGTAGCGAACGCTCCCGAAAACATCTTGTACTTTTCAATCTGGAACTCAACCACGTTACTACTTCCCCGCAATTTTTGCCGGGCTATGTATTCATCCAGTTCTGGTAATGTCAAGCGTTCTTTAATTTTTTTGGGGTCCTCGGAAAATTCCGCCGCACTAAAATTTAATAGCGTATCAATAGTTTGTCCCGTCGTGTAAGTCTCCTTGATCCCGTCAAATTCCCGCAACGTCCAGTTATTGATCCGCCATTTCTCGAGTTCTTTATTCCATGAAATCGATTTTGCCGTTAACTTGCTAACCAGCGTGTCTTCCCGAAATACCTCGTAAGTAAAATCATTTCCCCGGCTGGAATACACGTTAAAACTCGACATATAAATAAAAACCCCCGGCGCAATCTGTCGGTGAATATTCTCTTCCTTGTTACTATACTTTTTCCAAATATATTGCTCGGAAAACTCGATCCGTTTCTTGTTGGCATTCGGAATAATAAAAGCACTCAAAAGAAGTGACAAACAGGCAATCACCCCAGCCGATATCATGTATGGCCGGACCATTCTCCGGAAACTGATACCCGTACTTAAAATAGCAATAATCTCACTATTATAAGCCATCTTAGAGGTAAAGAAAATAACAGAAATAAAAGTAAACAAAGAGGAAAACACGTTTGCGAAATAAGGCACGAAATTCAAGTAATAATCAAATATGATCGCCTTCACAGGTGCCTCGTTCTCGATAAATTTCTCCAATCTCTCCGAAAGGTCGAAAACCACGACAATACTCAAGATCAGTACCATCGAAAAGAAAAAGGTACCTAGGAACTTCCGGATAATATATAAGTCTAATTTCTTCATTTTATGCTAGTTGCTTCTCAGCACTATAATCTTCGTGTAACTTTTTTTATCGTGCTCTCTTTCCACGTCACGAAATCTCCTTCCAATATGTGTTTACGAGCTTCACGTACTAACCACAAATAAAACGACAAATTATGGATCGAGCAAATTTGTAGCCCTAAAATTTCATCCGCTTTAATTAAATGTCGCAAATACGCTTTCGAGTAATCATTATCAACAAAACTCAACCCAGCCGGATCAATACGACTGAAATCCTTCTCCCACTTCTTGTTCTTTATATTGATCACGCCCTCCGTGGTAAACAACATACCATTTCTCCCATTCCGGGTCGGCATCACGCAATCGAACATATCCACGCCTAAAGAGATTGCCTCCAAAATATTCTCCGGAGTTCCGACCCCCATCAAATAACGGGGCTTATCCTGCGGTAAAATCCGGTTTACGACTTGGATCATCTCGTACATGACCTCAGCCTCTTCCCCAACAGCTAATCCCCCGATAGCATATCCTTCTCGATCAAGAGCAACAGCGTGTTCCGCTGCCTTTTCCCGCAAATCCCGGAAAGTACATCCTTGCACGATCGGAAAAAGCGACTGGTGATAACCGTACAATGGCTCCGTGGAATCCAATCGTTTCACGCATCGTTCCAACCAACGCTGAGTTAGTTCCAATGAATTTTTCGCGTAACCGTATTCACTCTGCCCCGGGGGACATTCATCAAATGCCATGATAATATCAGCCCCTATTTTACGCTGAATATCCATGACATTTTCAGGAGTAAACAGGTGTTTCGAACCATCAATATGAGAACGGAACACGACCCCCTCTTCCGTGATTTTCCGACAATCTCCCAAAGAAAAAACTTGAAAACCGCCACTATCCGTGAGGATCGGACGGTCCCATGAATTAAATTTATGTAGTCCCCCTGCCTCTTCCAACACCTCTGTACCCGGTCGCAAATACAAATGATACGTGTTGCCCAAAATGATCTGGGCCTTAATATCTTCCTTCAACTCTCTCGCATGCACAGCTTTCACGGTTCCCACCGTACCCACAGGCATAAAGATCGGAGTTTCAATATTCCCATGATCCGTGGTTAACACACCACATCGTGCATCACTGTTTTTGTCTTTCGCTAAAAGGGTATATTTCATCTAATCATGATTTTGAGCGCACAAAGATAAGTATAATTAAATCTAAAATCATAAATCTAAAATTATTTATATCTTTGGTCCAAATTAAAAAAACAAAAAATAATTGTCATGAGGATGTTTTACAAGTTAATTGTATGTATGTTTATCGTGGGGTTTGCCCTACCCGGAAACGCTCAAAACAAGGGTAAAAAATTCACTCTGGAAGATTTTAACTTGACCTACACGTTCAGGACACAAGGTGTTTCAGGTCTTCGTTCGCTAAATGACGGGGAACACTATACAGTGTTGGAAGACAAAGGTAAAAAACTGGTCATGTATAGTTACAAAACCGGAAAAGCCGTAAGCACTTTACTAGACTTGAACGATCCCAAGTACAAAGCTGTTCAGACCATCCAAGATTACGAATTCAGCCCGGAAGAAGACCGGATATTGATCTGCACGAATATAAATCCGATCTACCGTCGTTCATTCACGGCAGACTACTTCGTGTTCGATTTTAAAAACAAGGAATTAAAACCTTTATCAGAAGGAGGTTCTCAACGTTTGGCAACCTTCTCTCCTACCGGAACGAAAGTGGCATTCGTGAGAAATAACAATATCTTTATCGCAGACTTACGTTTCGGTTCCGAAATCCAAATTACCTTTGATGGGAAATTTAACGAGATCATTAACGGAGCTCCCGATTGGGTATATGAAGAGGAATTCGGATTCAACAAAGCCTTCGAGTGGGCTCCCGACGGATCTGCTCTCGCATTCATCAAATTTGACGAATCAGCCGTGAAGACTTACCACATGAATATGTTCAGAGGACAATATCCGGCATACGAACAAAATGCCCTCTATCCCTCGAACTATTCCTATAAATACCCGAAAGCCGGGGAAACTAATTCCATCGTTAGCGTTCACGTTTATGACATTAAAGATCGTGTCACCACCCCAATGAATATTGGTGAAGAAACAGATATTTACATACCCCGTATCAAATGGACAAAAGATCCGAAAAGATTAGCCATCATGAAACTAAACCGTTTCCAGAATCAACTGGAAATCCTGTTGGCCAATGCCCGTGTGGGAAGTACAACCGTGCTTTATCGGGAAGAAAATAAATATTATATCGCAGAAAGCAACTTGGACAACTTAATCTTCATGGAAGACGGGCAACATTTCATCATGAGTAGTGAAAAAAGTGGTTATTCTCATCTTTATTTGTATGCCATGAGCGGTAAAGAAATTCAGCCGATCACTTCCGGAAAATACGACGTGGTTGACTTCTACGGGTACGATCCGGTAAAAAAACTTTACTATTATGCTTCTCATGAAGAATCTCCTCTGGAAAAATACATCTACTCCATTGATTTGAAGGGCAAAAAGAAAAAACTTACCCCGACAAAAGGATGGAATGAAGCAGAATTCAGTAAATCATTCAAATACTATATTAATATAGTATCTAACGCAGATATGCCTCACGTGTACACCTTGTACGCGGCAAACGGTAAAGCCGTCCGCACGCTGGAAGACAATGCCACATTGAAAACCAAACTGGAAGATTACGCTGTTGCTAAAAAAGAATTTATCCAAATCCCGGCAGCAGATGGAACCACGATGTTAAACGCATGGCTCATGAAACCCGTGGATTTCGACGCATCAAAAGCTTACCCGTTACTAATCATCCAATACAGTGGTCCAAATTCTCAGCAAGTAAGCAATAGCTGGGGTATGGACTGGACACAATACCTCGCACAAGAAGGTTATATCGTGGCTTGTATTGACCCTCGCGGAACTGCAGCCAGAGGGGAAGAATTCCGTAAATGTACCTATATGCAACTCGGCAAAATCGAGAGTGACGATATGATCGCCGCGGCCAAATGGCTTGCCGGACAATCTTACATCGATGCTAAAAAAGTAGGTATCTGGGGTTGGAGTTTTGGCGGATTCATGTCATCACTTTGCCTTATGAAAGGAAATGACGTGTTCTCCACGGCTATCGCTGTTGCTCCCGTTACTCACTGGGGATTCTATGATTCCATTTACACGGAGCGTTTCATGAGACGCCCGCAGGATAATCCTTCCGGCTACAATGACAACTCCCCGATTAATTGGGTAAAACACTTAAAAGGAAATTTGTTGTTATGCCACGGAACCGCAGATGATAACGTACACGTGCAAAACACCTACGAACTATCAGAAGCTCTCGTGCAGGCAAACAAACAATTTGATATGCAGATTTACACTAACCGTAACCATAGCATATATGGCGGTTACACCCGATTACAACTGTATACCAAATTCGTGAACTATTTAAATCAACACTTGAAATAAAATTTCAAAAGTTGATTCTAGTTTCAAGTTGAAACAAAAAAACAGATAAGTTGTGATTGAGTCACAACTTATCTGTTTTTTTTATATCTTGCAAACGATAGAAATAAACATGATCTCAGTGTAATTATCTTCGGGATAACCAAACTGAAATCTTAAATCATAAATTTAAAAATAAAAACGTTATGAGTAAATGTATCTGTACGTTAGAACCCAAAGCTATCTGGGAAAACTTTTATAAACTAACTCAAGTTCCACGTCCGTCAAACCATGAAGAAAAAGCCAGAGAATTCGTTATGAATTGGGCAAAAGAGAACGGAATCCATGCTGAAATGGACGAGGCTAACAATATATTATTGAGCAAACCGGCAACCCCGGGAATGGAAAACCGCAAGGGAGTTATCCTGCAAGGTCACCTGGACATGGTTCCTCAAAAAAATGAAGACAAACAACACGACTTCACCAAAGACCCTATTGAAGCATATATCGACGGAGAATGGGTAACAGCAGACGGTACCACTCTTGGAGCAGACAACGGTATTGGTGTTGCCACCGGAATGGCTATTCTATTATCAAAAGATATTCCTCACGGCCCGGTTGAAGTGTTAATCACTGCTACTGAAGAAACCGGAATGGATGGAGCAAACGGTATCCGCCACAACTGGTTAAAAGGAGACATCTTGTTAAATCTTGACTCTGAAACAGAAGGCGAATTGTATGTTGGTTGCGCCGGAGGTATTGATGGAGAAATCGCATTCGATTACACTCCTGAAGCTGTTCCAGCAGGACATAAAGCATTCCAATTATCATTGAAAGGATTAAAAGGAGGTCACTCCGGAATGGACATTAACCTAGGTAGAGGAAATGCTAACAAGTTGTATTTCCGTTTCTTGAAAGCAGTCAGCAAAGAATTAGATCTTCGCCTTTCTTCCGTATCCGGTGGAAACATGAGAAACGCCATCCCGCGTGAAGCATTCGGCATCGTGACTGTTCCGGCTGCCAATGCTGACAAATTCCTGACTAAAGTAAAAGAATACGAGGGAATATTCAAAGCTGAATTAAGCGCTAAAGAACCGAATCTCACTTTCTTTGCAGAAGAAACAGCTCTTCCACAAAACGTGATGCCGGTAAAAGTACAATACAACCTGATTAACGCCATCAAGGCTTGCCCGAATGGTGCCATGAGAATGATCGATTCCATGCCGGACACGGTTGAAACATCCAACAACTTGGCGATCGTGAAAGGTGGAGAAGGAAAGATCGAAATCTACATGTTAATGCGTTCTTCTGTTGAAACTGCTAAAACATCATTAGCTCAAGTTGTAGCATCTGTATTTGAACTGGCAGAAGCAAGCAAGATAAACTTTACCGGAGAATACCCGGGATGGAAACCGAATCCGGATTCAGCTATCCGCAAAGAAATGGAAGAAGTTTACATGAAATTATACGGTAAGAAACCGGCAATCATGGCTATCCATGCCGGATTAGAATGTGGTATCCTAGGATCTGCCTACCCACATTGGGACATGATCTCTTTCGGACCGACCATCAGTTCTCCTCACTCTCCAGACGAGAAAGTGAACATCGAATCTGTAAGTAAATTCTGGGAATTCTTGAAAGCTACTTTAGCTGCAATTCCTACAAAATAATTAAAAAAATAGACTCCGATGACATTATCGGAGTCTATTTTTTTCTTCTTTTCGGGAAAAGAAGAAAAAGCCGGATCCCTCAAATAAATCAAGTGTTGCCGATACGTAAAACACCAGAAATTGTTTCAATTTTCCCTCACATTCAAGCCATTTACTCTATTTTTAAATATTTTAACCACATCGTATTGTTTTCTGT
>ERZ1673753.784-NODE-784-length-35297-cov-5.444356_pt1 | contig 35297 bp, 43 predicted proteins | sample MGYA00580201_ERZ1673753 | MGnify/ENA primary metagenome ERZ1673753 (study PRJEB41218, sample SAMN15661747) | gut metagenome | host: Homo sapiens | place: Canada: London | collected 2015-08-20/2019-03-30 | study: EMG produced TPA metagenomics assembly of... | reverse complement strand
GAAACGCTGGGTGTGCCCGAAAGCACGGTTAAAAGCTGGGCGACACGCTACTGGAAAAAGGGAAAAGTTGCGTCCGAAAAAGTTGCAAGCAAAAAGAAAAAAGTTGCAACCGAGGACGCAACCGGGCCTCCTCCCAAAAGCCGTGGAGGACAGCCTGGGAATGTCAACGCAGCTGGCAATAAGGGCGGCTCAGCTCCCCTTGGAAACCAGAATCATTTCATTCATGGTGGATACGCTGCAATCCTATTTGACACGCTGGACGATGCGGAGCAGTCCCTCATAGGCCAGATAGACCCGAATGCGGAACAACTTTTGATTGATGAAATCAATCTGCTTACTATCCGAGAGCGGCGCATCCTTCAGCGGATTCAAAAGGCGCAGGAAACACCTTTGAGTATTGCCAGCACAGTCCGTACCGAGAGAAAGCGGGCTTTTGACAGCCCTGAAGATGAGCGGCTGTACCAAGAAATGGTGCAGGAGAAAATCGACAAAAAAGAGCGTATGCCCGGACGGGAGTATACCACACATACAACCACCGAAGCCACCTATAGCATCCTCCTAAAGCTGGAGGAAGCCCTTACCCGCTGCCAGCAGCAAAAGCAACGAGCCATTGACAGCCTGGCAAAGGTGCAGCAGCAGAACGGCAGCAAAGGCGGTGCGCTTACCGATGACTGGATAGCCGGTGTTGTTGACACGATGGAGGATAAAGATAATGGTTGACCGCAAAACCTTTTTTAAGAAGCGAGTTCCGCAATATCGCAAGGATATTGCGCTGTTCGCTTCCGAGGTTTGCCACTTTACCCCGGACGAATGGCAAAGAGCGGCATTTCGCAGCATCGAAACTACCCGATACACCGCCGTAAAATCCGGCCAGGGCGTTGGCAAGACCGGCACAGAGGCCGTTGTTGTGCTGTGGTTTCTGGCCTGCTTCCCGTATCCCCGTGTTGTTTGTACCGCTCCAACCAGGCAGCAGCTCCATGATGTTCTTTGGTCGGAAATAGCCAAGTGGCAAAGCGAATCTCCGCTCCTATCTGAGATCCTGCGGTGGACGAAGACCTATGTCTACATGACCGGCTATGAACGCCGCTGGTTTGCTGTGGCCAGGACAGCCACAAAGCCGGAGAATATGCAAGGCTTCCACGAGGAGAATATGTTATTTGTTGTGGACGAGGCTTCCGGTGTCGCCGATCCGATCATGGAGGCTATCCTCGGCACGCTTTCCGGACGGAATAATAAGCTGCTGCTCTGTGGCAACCCCACAAAGACAAGCGGTGCTTTCTATGATGCTTTCCATGCTTCCCGTGCTATTTACAGCTGCCACACCGTTTCATCAGAGGATAGCCCCCGCACAAACAAGGACAATATCTCCCTCTTAGAACGGAAATATGGCAGAGATTCCAATGTATTCCGTGTCCGTGTTCTTGGCGAGTTTCCCATGCAGGAAGATGATGTATTTATCTCCCTGTCCTTGATTGAGCAAGCCACTGAAAAGATGTCCGAAGCGGACGATGTGATAGACCAGATATCCATCGGCGTTGACGTTGCCCGGTTCGGCGATGATGAAACTGTCATTGCGACGCTGATTGGCCGGCGTGGCTCTATCCCGATCACTCGGCAGGGGCAAAACCTCATGCGCACAGTTGGGGACATTGTTTCCACCTATTTCAGGCTGATTCAAGAATACCCGGAGTACACCGGCAGCATTCCCGTCAACATTGACGATACTGGCCTTGGCGGCGGCGTGACAGACCGCCTGGAAGAAGTCAAGGCAGAACGGCAGCTCCTACGGATGGTCATCAACCCGGTGAATTTTGCTTCCAGGCCACCCCAGACGGATGGCGATGTGGAGCATTACAAAGACATGGCAACCTTCCTTTGGGCCGGAGTGAAGCAGCGCATGGAGACACGCACCATCGTCCTGCAAAATGACGATGAACTCATAGCCCAGCTATCTGTCCGAAAGTATTTTCTGGCTTCTGACGGAAAGTTGAAGCTGGAAGGCAAAGAGGATATGAAAAAGCGTGGCATTAAATCCCCAGACCGAGCCGATGCAATAGCCCTTGCCTGTCTGCGGCAGAATCGGATTTACAACGAATGGACGGAGAAGGCTGCTGCTCTGGTTATTGAGATCTCTGCCGCCCAGGCCATGCGCCCCACAGAGGTCTCCATAGGCGTTTCTGTGGCGGGCCACTTCGGCGCTGCCATGGTGGCGACCCAAATCATCGGAGACGGTAAAAAGGCCGTTGTGATTGGAGCCAGAAAGTGCAGTACCGTTGAGACGGACGCACTCGGAAAAGAGTTTGTGGACTTCGCCCTCCACATCATCCGCACCTATAAGCGGTTGGATTATGTGAACTGTGATAAAGACGATGCGCTTATGCTGAAAGCACTGCGGGCAGCTTCCCAACGCCGGGGCTTGCCTCCTGTGATTCGCTATTCCGTAAATGCCCCTCTGGATGATCGGGTAAAGCTGACAGCCCGCTTGATTGCCCAGAATCGCCTTTTTCTGACTACAGACAGTCAATCATTGGAGCAGGCATTATCCTCCGCAACGTGGGAGGACAGCCGTTCCAGCACCCGGAACGAGAACATAGACGCAAGTGTCCTGGCGGCTTTTGAGTACACCATCGAACGCCGCATTTCCAGATTCCTTAATAGCGAGGCGGTGGTACGATGAACTTCTTTGAAAAAATCAGAAAGGCGGTGAGGCATTTGTTTGGTACTTCTTATGTGAGCAAGGCCTTTGGCATCCAGATTGCGGTATCTCCCAAAATGCAAACAGCAGTTCAGACGTGGACGGAAATGTACGAGGACAGACCGCCGTGGAAAGCCCTTGAAAAAGGGAAACTGACGCTCAACCTTCCGGCCGCTATTTCTTCGGAGATTGCACGGCTTGTGACCATCGAAATGAAGTCGGTTGTGTCCGGCTCTCCCAGGGCAGATTACATTAATGCGCAGTACCAGCGTGTCGTTGACAAGGCTAGGGACTTCACTGAAAAAGCGTGTGCCCTTGGCGGTATCTGTTTGAAGCCCTATGTGGTGCAGCAGACCGGACAGGTGGCCGTTTCTATTGTGCAGGCTGCGGATTTCTACCCCGCCGCCTGGAACTCTGACGGTGACGTGACCGCCGCTGTTTTCGTGGATACTACCTACATCAACGACAAGAAATATACCCGGCTAGAATATCACAAGTTGGAGGGCAACCAGTATACCATCACCAATAAGGCGTATCGACTGAACACAGCTTCCGTCAGCCAGGAGCAGGAAAAAAGCGCCCTGGGCAACGAAGTACTGCTTTCCGAGGTGCCGGAATGGGCTTCTATTGAGCCTGTCGTGACCATCAGCGACATAGAGCGGCCTTTGTTTTCCTATTTCAAGATGCCGTTTTCAAACTCCGTGGATACCGCCTCTTTCCTGGGTGTGTCCTGCTTCTCCCGTGCTGTAGATCAGATTCACAAAGCAGACGATTTGTGGTCGGAGGCAGCATGGGAATATGAATCCGGTGAGCGGTGTGTCAATGCGCCGGAGGATTTCTTCAAACTGGGTGAAGATGGAAAGCCAATCATCCCAGAGGGCCGGGAACGCCTGTACCGCACATTTTCGTGGGATAATGGCAAGGCACTGGACACCTATAGCCCAGATTTCCGGGACCAAAGCCTATTTAACGGCCTCAACAAAGTGCTGCACAAGGTCGAGTTCTTGTGTGGCCTTGCAACCGGCACCTTCTCCGAGCCTACCGAAACGGACAAGACGGCCACAGAGGTAAAACAGTCCAAACAGCGCAGTTTTTCCACTGTTTCGGATGTCCAGAAAGCGCTACAAAAAGCCCTGGAGGGAATTGTCTACTGCATCGATGTGATGGCTACCCTCTACGAGCTGGCGCCGGAGGGCAAGTATGAGATTTCCTATGACTGGGATGATTCCATTATCGTTGATCGGGAGGTCGAGTTCGCTCGCCTTATGAGCATGGCCGCCGCTGGCATGATTCGGCCAGAGTATGTAACCGCCTGGTACTATGGTGTATCGCTGGACGATGCAAGAGCCATGATGCCAGAGGCCGAGCCAGACAACCCGCCCCCGGAGGAGGAAGAATAAATGCTCACCCCGGAGTACCTGGCTTCCTTCCCGGATTATATCGTGACCCTGTTTGAGCAGTACGACGCTTTTGTGATCCAGGATTTCGCCCGGAGAGTTGCCAAGGCTGGCAAGGTCACAGATATGGCCGAATGGCAGGCTGCCCGGGCCAGTGAAATGGGGCTTTCCATGGACGAGCTGACCCGCAGAGCTTCTGAACTGCTGGAAATCACGCAGGAAGAATTGCGGTCCATGTACCAAGAGGCATTTGACAGCTACATCGAATCCGATACCAAGCGATTCAGCGGTAGCGGCCTAAATTATGACCGTGTTGCGACAAACCCACTCCTCAAGGACTATATGACCGCTGCCCAGGAGCAGACACAGAAATCGCTGGAAAATATTCTCGGCCACACCGGGGCGATTAAAAGCATGACTGGCACCACAGCTGTCATGCTGAAATACGGCAACCAATATATGCCTATCAGCAAGGCATACGCCATGGCCCTGGATCTAGCGCAGATGCAAGTGTCTACTGGTGTTCTGGACTACAATACCGCCATCCGAAACGCTATCCGCTCTGTTGCCAAACAGGGCGTTTCTACGGTCATAGGTGACGCTGTGGGCTATGATTCTGGCTATCGGATTTCTGTTCGGGGTGCCGCAAAAATGTGCGTCCTGACCGGAGTAAACCAGATGGCTGGAAACATGAACCGCATGGTTTGTGATGAACTGGATCTTGACCTTGTCGAAGTCACCGCCCACATGGGCGCACGTCCATCCCACCAGGTGTGGCAGGGGCAAATCTATTCCCGCTCCGGGCGGTCAGATAAGTATGAGGATCTGGTTGAGGCTACCGGCCTTGGCACGGTGTCCGGCCTGATGGGTGCCAACTGCCGGCACAACTACTACGGCTATTATGAGGGCAGCCCCAGGGCATATACGGACAAAGAGCTGTACGAAATGACCGATGAAGGCGGCCCACATATCGAGTATGAAGGCAAGACCTACACCTACTATGAGGCCACCCAGAGGCAACGGCAGCTCGAAAGAGCCATCATTGCTACCAAACGGGAGCTAATCGGGTATGACTCTGCCGGAGATCAGGAGGCTTTCCAAGAGGCGGCAATCCGGCTCCGGGGACAGAAGAACCGCTATGCGGACTTCTCGAAGAAAGCCGGTATCCTCCCTCAAGATGAATGGCTGCACCAAGACGGCTATGACCGTAGTTTGTCCGGCAAAGCTACCTGGGCAGTCAGAAAAGCGTCAACACCACAGTTGACCAATGCGGTTGGCCGGGGTATAATTGAAGTATCAAGGACAGAGATACATGGAATCCCGAACTCCATTACACAGGCAACATCAGCCAAGGGTGGCATTTCCCGGAATTATTATGATAGTTTCGGCCAGTGGGTAAAGCAGGTGTCCAACAATGACCACGGGAACAAAAAGCAGCACCCATATGGAACGAATGGTGAGCACGCCCATGATGTAATCTGGAAAAACGGAAAAGTTGTCGGCAGACCTACCCGGGAGCTGACAGAGCAAGAACGAAAGGAAAACAGTGATATTCTATGAGAGCGGTAAAACTCCAGACCCTTATCGAGAGCCTGACAGATGATATTGAGTTCCAATACAAAGGAACCTGGGGGGCCATTTGCCCGTTTAGTCATACGAATATTTCTGTGTCCTACGGGGACATGGAGAAAACCTTTGATTCTGTGGATGCCACGATGAATACTCCTTTCATCGACGGAAAGCCGATGAAGGACATTTGCGAAAAATTCATTATCTAGCAGTCGGTTTTCCGGCTGCTTTTTTATGCGAAAATCTGTATTCTAGCTCACCTGATTCAAGGTGGGCTTTTTATTTTGGAGGAAATCAATGGAAATCAGCAAGAAACAGCAGTTTATCAACGAATGCCGGGAAGCCATGGAAAAGGACAATGCAGGAGTTACCATGTTCATCCAAATGCCCACCGGCGAAGAAGAACTGATTCACAACCCCAATCTCGCCGCCAAGCTGGATTATATCGAGCGGGCTTATGACGATGATCTGCACCTCAAGTCCTGCCCGGAAATCCGTATCAACGAGTACCACATCCACATTCCCCAGGAGGAAGTGATGGACTTCGGCGTGGCGCTTATGAATCTGAAGGAGGGCCGCAGGGTTGCCCGGAAGGGGTGGAATGGCAAGGGCCAATATCTGGAACTGGCTACTGACATTTCCTACACCAGCGCCGCAGGTCAAATCATCAACTGCGAACACGCTGCCATCGGAAACAAAGCCATTGCCTTTGTCGGTACCAGCGGTGTGCAGATGGGCTGGCTGGCTTCCCAGGCCGATATGTTGGCCGAGGACTGGATTATTTTGTGAGGAGGATGCGAAATGAAACTGTTCATCAGCCAACCCATGAAGGGTAAAACCGATGAAGAAATCGAAGCCGAAAGAGCAGCAGTTGTCAGACTGTTCGACTTTCTGGGCTTGGACTTAGAGGTTATCGATTCTTTTTTCAAAGACGCACCTGCGCAGGCTGCCCCGCTGTGGTATCTTGGCGAAAGCATCAAGCGATTGGGTGATGCGGATATTGTGTACTTCTGCAAGAACTGGCAGAAATACAATGGCTGCGTCATTGAACATGAGTGCGCAGTGCGGTACGGGAAAAAGATTCTTTACGCATAAGGAGAATATATGCTCAAAATCAACATTCTTGGTGCCGAGTACACCATCGAATATCTCAAGAGAGATGACGATCCGCTGTTCAAAAAAAGGATAGCTGATGGGTATTGCGACCAGTCATCCAGAAGAATTGTCCTCCGCACAGAGGATGAAGATGATGACATAGATAACTATTCCGTATACCTGAAAAAGAACATCAGACATGAGATTGTACATGCATTTCTCTACGAAAGCGGAATCGGCGGCAATTTCCAGCACACCCAATGGGGGCATGAAGAAACCATGGTTGACTGGATAGCATACCAGTTTCCGAAGCTCTTACAGGCGTTCAAAGATGCGGATTGCCTGTGAGTGGCCTATCTTGGCCCCACAGTTCGCCTCACAGCACCTTTCTCCGCTGGGACGATTTACCGGATTCCCAGACGGAAAGGTTGAAATACAACCCACACGCTTCTCACAGAAAGAGGGTGATTCCCATGAAAGGGCTGCGCAAGCAGTCGAAGCAATATTGATTTGCAGCCAGATGGCTGCCCAGCAGCGGTGCAGAAATGCGCCGCTTTTTTCATGCCTCAATTTATTTCTCCACGGCATAGCGGAGATGTAAATGCTATGCCCCGCAGAAGCCTGAGTGAACAGGCGTTTAACTGAAATCAGCGGAGAAAGGAACAAAAATGGATTACGAATATCTGAAATCGCTGTTTGACGGCGGTGCGCTCACCTTTGAGCAGCTTGTGGCGGCCTTGGGCACCCACAAGGAAATCAAACTGGTCAACCTGGCTGACGGTGGCTATGTTGCCAAAGAAAAGCATGACAACAAGGTTAAGGAGCTGACAACCGAGTTGGAGGGCGTTAAGGGCCAGCTGACCGAGGCCAACACCACCATCCAGTCCTACAAGGATATGGATATTGACGGTATCAAGAAATCTGCTACTGAATGGCAGCAGAAATATGAAACCGACACCAAGTCCCTCCAGGAAAAGCTGGATGCCCAGGCCACCGAGTTTGCCGCCCGTACCTATCTGGCAGGCTACCAGTACACAGACGATCTGGTAAAGGATGCCATCTATGCCAAGTTCATGGCAAAGGCATTCAGACGTTCCGAAGATGGAAAGTTTGAAGGTGCTGATAGCTGGATGGAAGAAATGCAGAAAACCTACCCCGGCTCTTTTGCTGCTTCCAATCCTGCCGCCGATCCGGCTGGCACCCCGCCCGCTGGTGGCGGTACTCCTGCCCCGAACAGCCCCTCCGGCGCTCCTGCCGGTGCGCCCCCTGCCGGAAAGCCCCGTCCGTGGTTTGCGCCCCCTGCTGGCCCGTCCGGTACTTCCGGCGGAAAGAAAATGACCCTGTCCGAGATGATGGCATTCAAAAATGATCATCCGGACGCAAAAATCGACTTTGAGTAAGAAAGGAAATGAAATATGCCTGGTATTTTTGACAAGAAAATCTTCAATGAAGAAGTTTTCGGCGGCTATGTCGCCCGTATCCCCAACACCAAGCGGAACGCTCTGATCAAGTCCAAGGCTATCCGGCCTCGCCCCGACTTGGCTACCGCCATGAAAGACGGCGGTGGCGGTAACTTTATCAGCACCCAGCTGGAGGGCCTGATTTCTGGTTCTAAGCCCCAGAACTACGACGGCCAGACCGACATGAAGTCCAGCAACCTGGAGACCTTCAACCATTCCCGCGTTGTTGTCGGAAGAATGAACTCTTGGACTGAAAAAGACTTCACGAAGGACATTACCGGAGGAAAGGATTTCATGGAGTCTATCGCAGAGCAGGTGTCCGAATACTGGTCTGAAATTGACCAGGATACCATTCTGATGATCCTGCGCGGCATTTTCAGCATGAAGGGTGCTGCCAATGTGGAATTTGTGGCCAAGCATACCGCAGACATTACCAAGGTGACGAATTCCGAGGGCAAGGCTGGATATATGGATGCTACCTCGCTGAATACCGCTATGCAGCGTGCCTGCGGCGATAACAAGGCATCCTTCACTATGGCGCTCATGCACTCTGTTGTTGCCACCGATCTGGAGAATCTGAAGATTCTTACCTATCTCAAGTACACGGACAAAGATGGCATGGAGCGTAACATCGGTCTTGCTACCCTGAATGGCCGCTTTGTCCTGGTTGACGATGATATGCCTGCGGAAATCGAATCTTCCACCGGTGAAGTCAACGGTAAGTACACCATTCAGATTACGACTGCCGGTGTCGCAGAAGATACCATCTCCATTGGCGGTGAGGTTTACACCATCGGCGCTGAAACTAGCTGCTCTGCAAAAACCATTGCGGTTGGAAGTTCTGCAACTACCCAGGCGGCTGCGCTGAAGACTGTCTTGGAAGAACAGTTTGACGGCATCTTCACCGTCACTTCCTCCGGCGACACCGTCACCCTCACCCAGATCAATGGTGGTATTGGTGAATTGCCCACTGTGAAGGCCACCGGTACGATGACTATTTCCATCAAGAATCCCACGCCCGGTGCATTCCCCGTTGAGAAAATCCGATACACTACCTATGTCCTGGGTGACGGTGCGTTTGAGTATACCGATTGTGGCGCCACTGTTCCCTACGAAGTTGACCGTGATCCCAAGACCAACGGTGGCCAGGATACCCTGTATTCCCGGCAGCGTAAGTGCTTTGCCCCCTTTGGCATTAGCTATACCATGAAGCGCCAGGCAACTGCTTCTCCGGACGATGAAGAACTGGCATACGGCCCCAACTGGACTCTGGTCAGCACTGTCAACAAGGATGGTGCCGAGAAATACATTTCCCATAAGTCCATCCCCATTGCCCGTATTATCAGCTACGGCTAATCCCGATTGCCGCAGCCGGACACCACCGGCTGCGGCATTTGACTGGAGGCTTCCACATTGATCTATGCAGATTATGATTACTACAAATCCGAGGACGGCTTTGCCGGAACAAAGCTCACCGAAACTGAGTTCAAGGCCAACCGGAAGAATGCCCAGGCTTTTGTAGACCGGGTGACCTTCCACCGGATTGAGCTCTGGGGGCTTACGGAGGCGGAAATCCCGGATTATATTCGGGATGCTGTCTGCTCCCTGTGTGAGAAAATGCGGGCGTTGGAGGAAATGGGCGGCGCTGGCGGGCTGAAAACCTCGGAAGCCGTGGGCAAACAGTCCGTGCATTACCAGTTTGCGGCAGGCACAACCCGTGAATCCATCCTTATGGACACGGCCATGCACTATCTCCACAGCACTCCGTTTGCCTATAGGGGGTTCTGATATGCTGACCAATACCACCGCAACGGTCTACAACCGGATCACTGACGGGGACACCGATAAAACGACCTATTTCCGCACGGTAATTCCGGCCACGCACTGGGAAGAAAGCTATGCGGCGCTGGACAAGGCCAAGAGCCATGAGAAGATCCGCTCTGTCATGGCCATCATTGACTTTTCCGTGTGCAGCCGCATGGCGAAACAGTACCTCCCGGCCAAGGAGTACGCCTTGCTGCCCATTTCCGAGGCTGGACAGTATTGGACACTTGACTGCGGCGACATCATTGTAAAGGGCACTGTGTCGGACGAGATCACCCAGTCTGGGAGGAAACAATGGCTCCTGTCACACCCGGATGCGGCGACAATCACAGCAGTGCAGACCAATGACATGGGTAGCCCCGCAATGCAGCATTGGGAGGTACACGCAAAATGAGCAACATTTCCTACAAACTGAAAATGGACCCCATTGGGAAAATCAAACTGCGCCGCTGCCTTGAAAGCAATGGTAGGGCGCAGAAGTTTTTTACCCATGAGGTTCGTCGGCTTGCAGATCCGTATGTCCCATTCCGGAAAGGCCCGCTAAAGAATACCGCACGGGAAGATGTTTCCAGCATTACCTACATCCAGCCATACGCCAAGCGGCAGTGGCTTGGAAATAAGGGCAATGGCAAGCGCGGAAAAATGTGGATTCCTCGTATGTGGGCTGACCGGGGCAAAGAAATCATCAAGAGCGTGGCGGATTATGCAGGAGGACACCCCAAGTGAGCGAAGAACAGCAGGAGAAATCCATCATCGAATGTATCCGGGATTTTATCAAAAAGTGCCCACATCTCCCGGATTACTACAAAAGCATCGGCGTTGACTACCTGGATTCTGGCGTTGCCTCTTACATGATTGAGGCTGTGCCCTGCAAGCCGGTTGTGAAATGGTATGTCAACGGCACATCCATTCGGCAGTATGCTTTCCACTTCTCTAGCCGGGAGGCATATTCCGCCGATATAATCGAGCAGCTGGAAAATTCCAGATTCTATGAGAACTTTGCGGGATGGCTGGAAAGCTGCTCCAACGCCGGAGATCTCCCGGAGCTTACCGGCGGGAAAGTTGCCAGAAGTATCACGGCAACGACCCCCGGCTATTTATACGATGCAGAACAAGGTACGGGTCAGTATGTGATTCAGTGTAATCTGATTTACTTCTGTCCGTGAGAAAGGAGAAAACAATATGGCAATTAAAGACGGCTCTATCAATGCCCCCAATCCGGTAATGCGCAACAAGGTTGCGGATTATCTGATGGTGGACGAAGCATTTGAGCTGATGGGCGTTGGCTTCGAGACTTTGGACGAGAACCCCAATGCCCAGTCCATGCAGAAAACCTATATCAATCAGGCCACCGCAACCAACGTGGTCAAATCCTACCAGACGGAGTTCCCGTTCTCCGCCGATATGATTCAGTCTGAAAAGGCGGTTATGGCACTGTACAAGGTTGGTCGTGACCACCTGACCGGCACTGCTGCCATGTTTGAGTATGTCCGTGTTGATTTGTTTGACCCGGTGCAGTCCCAGCAGAACACCTTCAACGCCCGGCAGTTCATCGTGTCTGCGGAAATCAGCGGCAATACCGGCAATGGCGGCGACCCCCTGGCGCTGGCCGGTACGCTCAAGGCTGTCGGTGATCCTGTCCTTGGCACGTTCAATACCACCACGAAAGCGTTTACCGCCGCCTCTGCCTGATTGGAGGCATGACAATGAGTACAGTTATCCGAAAGGACATTACTGCGGGAACTCCGGTCGAATTCCAGTTTGATGTGCGTGGCTATGATTTCATCGTGAAGAATTTCTCCGACGATGCGGTGTACATCTCCTTTGGCAGCCTGCCGGAAAGCACGGATGACATGGCCTGCGTTCCGTCCAACACATGGGTGCGGCATATCTGCCAAAGCGGCTACGTTCAGTCCGTTTGGGTAATTGGCAAGTCCACATGGCAGGACGGCGTGGAAATCGAATGCCTGCGGGTACGATCTGCCCAGCAGACCAACAAGGCCAACGCCCCCAATCCTGTCATGCGGAATCAGGTAGCCGATTACCTGCGAATCAACAACCTGTACTATCTCATGGGTGTCGGCTTTACCACGCTGGACGAAAACCCGAATGCCCAGACAAAGAAAACCACCTACGTCAACCAGCGCAGTGCCACCACCTACGCCACCAGCTATCAAACGGAGTTTCCGTACAATGCGGACATGATTCAGTCCTCCGAGGCCGTCATGGCCTTGTATGAGGTTGGCAGGAATCACTTGACGGGGGCGGATGCCATGTTTGAATATGTTCGGGTAGATCTGTTCCGGCCTTTGGCGGATCAACCTAACAAATTTGAGGCACGGCATTTTGTTGTAACAAATGTGGTGTCCAGCAACCCCGGTGACGGCGGCGATCCGCTGACCCTTACCGGCACCCTGCACAGTGTTGGCGACATGACGCTTGGCGTCTTTGATACGGAACTCGGAGAGTTCTATCCCAACTAAAAAAGGAGTATGAGCAGATATGAAGTTCAAAATTTACGATGCGGAAGTCGAGCTTGATTTCCTGGATGCCGATGAAATGGACCGGGTCGAGGCTGCACTCAATCGAGTACAGTCGAGAAACGCCACCGCTAGATACGATGGCATGACCCAGTCCCAGGCAATCCGTACCCAGTGCGGCATTATCTTTGATTTTTTTGATGATGTCTTCGGTGAAGGCACCCACAAGCGAATCTTCGGCGGCAAGTGCAATCTGGCACAGGCTCTTAGTGCTTTCCAGGCGTTCAACACGGCCAAGGAGGACAGCGTAAAGGAAATCCGGGCAATTGGTGACAAATACAATGCCAACCGTGCCCAGCGCAGAGCGCAGCAGCAGTCCAAGAACCGCCAGCCTATCCCTTATGCTGGTAATGGAAAGAAGCGGCACCACTGATGATGAACCTTATCATCGATGAACTGCCCACCAGCGTGTCTGTCGATGGTGAAGATTACTACATCAACTTTGACTTCCGTATTGGCATTATGTTTGAACAGCTGATGCTCGACAAATCCATAGACCAGGAAGATAAGCTATTTCCTGCGCTGCACCTATATTATGGGGATGATATTCCACGGAATGTTGATGAAGCAGTAGCCGCTTTAATGTGGTTCTACCACTGCGGTGAGGACGATGATTCGGTAGCAAAAAAAGCACATAAAGCCGCTGAAAAAAGGCTTTATGATTACGATTTTGACGCACCATACATCTACTCTGCCTTTATGGAGCAGTATGGGATTGACCTTCAGGACGCACCTCTGCATTGGTGGAAATTCCGGTCCATGTTTAAGTCATTGCGGGACGATACGGAGTTCCGCAAAATCATGGGGTATCGAGCTGTGCAGATAACAAGCTCCATGACCCAAAGCCAGAAGGACTTTTACACCAAAATGAAGCAGGAATACGCTTTGCCCGTCTCCAGGGATGAAGCCCAGAAGAATCAGGACATTGCCGACGCTCTGATGAACGGCGGCGACCTGTCCAAGCTCCTTGGAGGTGGCTAAGTGGATAGTCCTGAAAAGAAGGTCTGCTGCCCATATTGCGGCTATGAAATGCCTATCTTCATTCGCTCCCCGGCTGAATGCCGGGGCATTTTTGTGCGCTGTAAAGGTCGAAACTGCAAGCGCATTTTCGAGATTAAAGTAAAAGTCAAGTAGTGCCGTTGTGCCGATGACAAACGCCATAAGGAGGTGGTTGCATTGGCAGACGGTGAGGTAGTAATCGACACCTCGTTGAACACGGGGGGATTTGAAAAAGGGATCAGCGCCCTTGGAGGTATCGCCTCCAAGGGCTTGACCGCATCGACCGTAGCCATCAGTGCTGTATCCGCAGCACTATCAACCTGTGCCGGATATGCCATTAAGGTCGGTTCTGACTTTGAGGCAGGTATGTCCAATGTAGAGGCTATTTCCTCTGCAAGCGCACAGAGCGTCACCACGGCCAGCGGCGAAATGGTCGATGGCCTGACCGCCTTAACTGATAAGGCGAAAGAAATGGGCGCCACCACAAAATTCTCGGCCACAGAATCCAGCCAAGCCCTAAATTACATGGCTATGGCGGGTTGGGACGCTCAAGCTATGTACGATGGCCTTGCCGGCATAATGACACTGGCCGCTGCGTCCGGTGAAGACCTCGCAACGACTTCGGATATCGTAACGGATGCGCTTACCGCCTTTGGTATGCAGGCATCAGAAAGCGGACATTTTGCCGATGTTTTGGCCCAGGTATCGGCTTCCGCAAACACCAATGTTGGGCTGCTGGGCGAAACATTCAAGTATGTGGCCCCCTTGTGCGGTACAATGGGCTACTCTGCCGAGGATGCTTCTATTGCCATCGGCTTGATGGCAAACAGCGGCATCAAAGGCAGTCAGGCGGGCACAGCACTGAAAACGGCTATTGCCAACATGGCCGCACCTACAAAGGCTATGGCCGCCCAGATGGCCGCCCTGGGCATCGAAATCACCAATTCTGACGGCTCCTCCAAGTCCCTTATGGAGGTCATGCAGAATCTACGGACTAGCTTTGACGGGCTGTCCGAATCCGAGCAGGCCGCAGCAGCTTCCACGATTTTTGGCAAGGAATCCATGAGCGGTATGCTGGCAGTTATCAATGCCAGTGATGAAGATTTTGCCAAACTGACCGAATCCATCTATAACTGTGACGGTGCCGCCGAACAAATGGCGGCGACCATGCAGGACAATCTCCAGGGCCAAGTTACCATCCTAAAATCCGGCGTTGAGGGCCTGGGCATTGCGGTCTATGAGAAGCTGCAAGAGCCGCTTAAAAATCTCGCTGTCAAGGGGCAGGAATACATTGGACAGCTGACCGACGCATTCAATAGCGGCGGCTTCTCTGGCCTCGTTTCGGAAATCGGTAATGTCCTGGCGGATGCCGTTTCCATGGTTATGACCTACGCCCCCAAGCTGGTCGATGCTGCCGTTGACTGTATTGATGCGTTCATTGGCGGTATCAGTTCCGCACTTCCAGCCATTGCCCCCGCTGCGGTGCAGATCGGCACGACGCTGATTGAGGGCATTATCAGGGTTGTGCCGCAGCTGCTATCTGCAGGTGTCCAGCTGTTGACCGCCCTGGTCGAAGGCGCCGCTTCTGCGGCTCCGCAACTGATTGTGGCCTTTGTCGAAGCTGTGGCGGCTGTAATCGAGGCACTGATCGAGCAGGCCCCGGCATTACTACAGGCCGGAATGGAACTGCTGCAAGCCCTGGCAGACGGCATCCTGCAATCCCTTCCCATTATCGCAGAGGCCGCGCCGGAGCTTATCCAAAGTCTTTGCGACAGTGTAACAGAAACGCTGCCCCAGCTCCTTGCAACAGGCCTGGAGATCGTTAATTCCCTGGTAGAAGGATTGATACAGGCCGCCCCGCAAATCGCCACAGCGGCGGCACAGATCATCACAACTCTGGCAACATTCGTCATTCAGAATTTGCCCACCATTGCGCTGGCCGCAGTTGAGATTATCTCGACACTGGCCGATACGCTGATTTCGAGCATTCCTTCTCTGCTGAAATCCGTTGTGGATATTATGCAGGGCATCCTCGGCTTTGTATGCGACAATCTGCCCACCATTGCCCAAGCGGCCGTTGAAATCCTGACCACACTCTGCGAGAAGTTGGTTGCGCTCATTCCACAGCTGGTTCCTGTTGTGACCCAGATCATTATGAGCATTTTCAACTTCGTGGTTCAGAATTTGCCGACCATCATCCAGGCCGCAATTCAGATCATGGTCACGCTGGTGCAGGGCATTATTGCCCAGATTCCCACGTTGATTCCGGCTGTGGTGCAGCTCATTTCCCAGATTTTTCAGTCCATCGTGGCAAATCTACCTACGATCATTTCCGGCGCCATACAGATCATCACCACGCTGGCAATGGGCCTGATCCAGGCAATTCCACATGTCATAGCGGCGATTCCGCAGATTGTCTCTGCCATTATCAACGGCTTCCTGAATACCGACTGGGCATCGGTCGGTATGAATATCATCAAGGGTATTGGCTCCGGCATCGCTGCCGCAGCTTCCGGCCTGGTTCAGATAGCCGTCAATGCAGCTCGCAATGCTATCTACGCTGTAAAGTCCTGGCTAGGCATTGCTTCCCCGTCCAAACGTGCCAAAAAAGAAATCGGTCAATGGATTCTTCCCGGTGTTGGCGAGGGTGTGAAGGAATCCGAGCCAGAACTGAATGACCGGATGGAGGATGCCGCCGATCACATGGTCAGCGCATTCAATGGGCATTCCCGTAACATTGATGTCTCCGGCCTCGTAAGGAAAATGCAGGCCGGCGTAGAACAGGAAACGGCCAAAATCAACAACACTGTGACAATCAAATCCAAGACCGGCTCCGGGCAGGTCGCTCAGACCGCCGACGAAGCCATGGATTATGACCGTATGGGTGATGCTGTGGCAGAAGGCATTGACCGGGCAGGCCTGAAAATCGAATGTGATGATCGAGAAGTTGGCCGTGTCATTGCAGAGCATTCTCCGGCCTAAGAGGTGAAAGTATGAAATATGAAATCTATTACCTGAACGGTGCCGGGAAAAAACTGGATTTTACCCAGATTCCGTATCTGATGGAAACGGGCGATTTGCTGGACTTCGAGTGGCAGTACAACAGCACAACAAACCACAACAGTTTCGGCGGCAAAATTTCCGATTTCACAAAATCGATAACCTCCAAGACCATCAATATGAGTGTGTTTGCTTGGAGCGAGACTGCCTATAAGGCAGCACTGAATGACCTGATTGATGCCATTGAGTATGACCTCATTCGGTTAAAGCCTGGGAAGCTGTATCTGAACGGCAATTACCTTCGGTGCTATATCACAGCCGGAAAATTTGAGGAATGGGAATCTCCGATAGACTTCCTAAATCTGGAGCTGTCTATCACTACGGAATATCCCATGTGGATCACAGAACGGGAGTGGAACTTCACACCCGGTGCCGCGACCGTGAAAAACGCCAAAAGGTATCCTGGACGATACCCCTACCGCTACGCCAGCGGCGCTGCATCCGGCATTATCAATCAGCCATCAAATTCCCCAGCGCATTTCCAATTGGTCATGCACGGCCCGGTGGCTGACCCACAGTGCCAGATTGCAGGCAAAACCTACGGCGTGGTTGATACCATCCTGGGTGAGGACGAGTATGTGGTCATTGACAGTGACAAAAACACCGTCACGATCTTTTGCTCGGACGGCACCACGCAGAATATTTACAACAAGCGCACCAGGGGCAACAGCGTTTTCGAGCGACTGCCCTCTGGTGTGCTTGATGTTCACTGGGCAGGCGGCTTCCTGCTCTCCATTGTCGTATTTGAGGAAAGGAGCGTGCCGAGATGGAGCTTATCGCAGTCGGAGCGGACGGCGAACTTGGCACGCTGAATGTTCGTGCCTTGGATGTAGATATCGGGAAAACGAACGATTTTGAGCTTACCTTTTCCGCATCCGATTGGGGCAGTGATTTCCTTGCCCAGGCAGACCATTGGTATGCCTATGGCTATGCGGAGATTGGCGGAAGAATCCTTTCCATCCAATCCTCCACCGCCACGAAGCAAGTCAAACTGACGGGACCTACCTGGCGTGGCATGATGGAAAAGAAGATCATCGAGCCGGATGCCGGCATGGATTATAAGATAGTCTCTGGGGATGCCAACGACATTCTGAGAGAGATTATCGGCCAGCGGTTTGGCAATTTCTTCCGAGTGCCAAACACCAAGAGCGGCGTTACCATCAAGAGCTACCAGTTCAAGCGGTATTGCACGCTCCTGGACGGCCTTGTGGAAATGCTCTATACGCAAAATGCAAAGCTGGAAATCCAGTATACCCCCGGCCATTATGATTCCGGGGTCTATACTGCTGGCTGCGTCTCTGTCCGCGCCGTTCCCATCATCGACTATTCGGACACCATCGAATACTCCCAGGATGGCAAGATAGACTTCACAGCCAAAGATTACCGTGCCGGGGTGAATCATCTGATTTGCCTCGGCACCGGCGAGCTGGCAGAGCGTCAGGTAATCCACCTATATGCTGACACCAGCGGCACGATCTCCAAAACACAGACTATCTTCGGCGTGGATGAAGTGGCGGCCGTCTATGACTATTCCTCGGCTGAATCGCTGGAGGAGCTGGAAAAAGGCGGCATCCAGAGACTTCGGGAATTGTCCAACTACAAATCCCTTAAAATTGGGCTGAATGAGATTGAAGCCCAGATTGGAGACATTGTAGGCGGCGAGGAGCAAATCACAGGTATATCGATGAAAACCCAGATTACGAACATTATCGTAAAAATCGACACAAAAGGAAAACTGACTATAACCCATAAGGTAGGTGATTGACATGGGATTTCGAGGCTTGACCATCAACACGGAAGCAGAAGAAGCCGCCCAGATTTACGCTGAAAATGACGCTGCGATCTATCAGGCTATCCTCGGTGACGGCGATCTGCTGCTGAACTACGGAAATTGCTTTGCCGTTGACATTACCGGCTCCTATACCGTCCGAGTAAACAGCGGTTTGGTGGCGGTCCAGGGACACCTGGGCATTATCGAGGTCAACGATGCCCAGAATTTGACGGTTGGAAACGGCACTTCCGGCGTGACCCGGAACGACCTGATTGTTGCAGAGTTCAAAACTACCGGGAATCATGGTATCGACACATTCACGCTCAAGGTCTTGAAAGGCGGCACTGACGGCTCCCTGCCGAGTGTAACTGCCGAGGATCTGAACAGCGGTGGAATGACCAGGCAATTTGCTATTGCGCAGATTACCGTTACCAACCTGTCCATCACGGAGGCCAAGGTCATTCAGACCCCAGCAACCTGCATGAAGGATCTGTTCCGGGCGCTGAATGAGCGTATCAGTTATGGTACTTCTGCTCCGTCCGGCGGTAAGGACGGAGATATTTACATTCAATATGAGGCATGAGCCTTTTTGAGTATCGGAATGCGGTAAGAAAGGAGGATATATTTTTTGGGAAGTGTTAACTATAGCAATTCCGCAAATGGTTGGGATGTTGACATAAATTGGGACTGTGATTGGGACGATAGCGAAGCCTATATGACCATTCAAATAAACCAAAACTCTTATGGCAGAACATTTCAGGTGGTTCAACGGTCCAACACTGGAAATCGATATGATTCGGGAAGTTATTTGAGTGTAGGAACGGAGTACCTTTTATACGTCTACAAAAATGGCTCCTATTCGCAGCAAGCGGGACCGTTTACTGTTACTGCACCATCACGGCCAAAGTACACAATAAGGTACGATGCCAACGGCGGTACCGGCGCACCCAGCAGTCAGACCAAGACCTACGGGTATACGCTCACCCTAAGCAGCACTAAGCCAACCAGAACCGGATATAATTTCCTGGGATGGAGCACAAGCAAAACCGCTACTTCTCCAACCTACTACGCAGGAGGTTCTTACACCTCCAATTCCGGGGCGACACTTTATGCTGTTTGGGAACTTCAAAGCTATACCGTATCTTACAATGCCAACGGCGGCTCTGGTGCACCTGGCGGGCAGACAAAGTATTATGGAACCGCCCTCAAACTGTCTACAACAAAGCCAACATGGCAAGGGCATACATTCAAGGAATGGAATACATCCAGCTCCGGAAACGGGACATCATACCAACCTGGTGCAACCTATTCCAGCAATGCCGCTCTGAAATTGTATGCGATCTGGACGCTTGACAGCTATACGGTATCCTACGATGCCAATGGCGGCTCCGGTGCACCTGGGAATCAGGTCAAATACTACGGGCAACCGTTGACCCTGTCCACGGCAACACCGGTACGCACAGGCTATACGTTCTTCGTCTGGAGGTTGAACCAGGGCGGTACCTCAACTTCTTACGACCCGGGTTCTCAATACACGGGAAATGCCGACGCCACATTTGTTGCTCTCTGGAAAGCCAATAAGTATAAGATCAAGTTCAACGCCAACGGCGGATCTGGCTCCATGAGCGACCAGGATATGGTCTACGACAAAGCGGAAAATCTGACCGCAAATGCTTTCTCATGGGCAGGCCACACTTTCCTGGGCTGGGCGACTTCGGCAACGGATAGTGTTGTCTACAAAGACGGTGACTCTGTGTCCAACCTTGTTTCTGCGTCCGACGGCAGCGTTACCCTGTATGCGGTCTGGAGTATCAATGCGATCACCATCACATTTGACGCTGTGACCAATGGCGGCTCTACCTCCGAGACTTCCCGGAGCATCAACTATGGCTATGCCATCGGCACCCTGCCTACGGCCACACGCCAGTATTACAAGTTCTCCGGCTGGTTTACTGCCCCAACCGGGGGCACGAAGGTCACTGCCTCGACCACCTTCACAGTGGCTACAACGCTCTATGCGCAGTTTGTGATTGACGCATCTGTAAAGGCCAAGGTTGGCAGTCAGTGGAAACCCGGTATCCCTTATGTCAAAGTAAATGGTGTCTGGAAGAAAGGCTATGCCTGGGCTAAGACCCCGGCAGGCTGGAAGCAAGGACACGGATAAGGAGGCAAAATGGAAAATCTGAATATGCAGCGCAAGACAATTAGTGCAGGCGCAGCAACGGAATTCAAATTTAACTCCGCTTGCTGTGCCTTTCTGATTAAGAACATGACCGATAAGCCGATGTATGTTTCCTTTGGGGGGCTGCCGGACAGCACAGATAAAATGCTGATGGTCCCGGCCAGTTCCTGGGAACGGCATACTTGCCGCAAGGCTGACGGCAATCTGATGTCTTGCACATCGGTATATGTAAAGGGCAGCGGTGAAGCTGCTGAAGGAAGCGTGGAGGTGAAATGCCTGGTATGGTAAACGGTAATTGCTTTGAAGAGTTTGGGGCTATGTGCGGCTCCCTGGGCGGCGGAGGCGGTTCTGGAACTACCCCGTACCAGTATGCTGTGAAGAACGGTTATACCGGCACGGAGGAAGAATTTGCCCGGGCATTTATCGGGGTTTGCAACTACGCCGTGATGTATGATGCCATCTGCAATAAGATGGTGCTGGAAGTCGATTCTGTGGAAAAGGTCAATGCCATTTTCAAAGAGTGGTGGACGATCAACGCCCAGTTCTGCAACGACAAGCAGTTCCTGCTGGGTCGCTGGTTTGGCACGGTGCTGAATGATGACCGGGTACATGGCGTAAAGCTGCCCCTGTTCTCCACATCCACTTCGGCCATCGGCGAGCTGACCGATGACAGCAAGGGCCTGTCCTGTACGCCCTCCACGGCGGCCAAGGCTGGCCGTGATGATTTCGCCTATCTCCCGCAGTTCTGGACGCTGGAAGTGGCAATGGAGCGGCATGCAGACGGCTCCCACACCGTCAATAAGATTGAGTTCATCGATGATATTGAGGATGTGCGGTCTGGCAAGTATGGCCTTTGCCAGGTACTCCAGAAAAATACCTGGACGAAAGAATGGAAAGACAGCCAGTACCACTATATGCAGATGTGTTGCAACCCGGCAGACAAGTCTGGCTGGCACACCTGGCCGCAGGGCACCGACAGAAATGGGGCAGTATATGCCTATATCGCAAATCCCAAATATGCCGCCGGCATTGGGACTGATGGCATCGTCACCTGCGGCACCGGCCTGACCCCGGTAAACTTCACCTCTCACAATGCAGGTGTCGCCCTCTGGCGAAAGCGCGGAGCACAGTATTCTGGTGTCGCTGGGAATTTGATTAAATGGCAGCTGGCCATGATCTGGCTGAAATATGCACGCAAGGGCAATTCCGGCACGATTGAAGGCTGCACCTCCTATTATTGGGGCTATCCTGCGGCCGTATCCGAAACCGCCGCAACCCGTATCGTGGTCACGGAGGCCAATGCCAGTGCAATCCTGGATGGATGCAGCGTCGCCATCGGTCTGGTCGCAGAGGGTGGTACTTTTGACCAGTGGGGTGCAAACAAGTACAATGTGTTTAAGCACAAGCGGATCAAGAGCATCGAAAGCGTTACCATCGGCGGCACAAAATACAAGGCCATCAACCTGGAACTTGCCGCCGGTGAGACTATCGACACAGTGGCAGGCAGGACCTATATCAGCTCCGTGCCCTATGCAAGCGGCTGGAATGACGGCGTGCTTGGCTATGACGGCTCCAGAATCAACTACACCAACGGCAAGGAACCTGGACTGATCCAGCGGACGGAGTTCCAAAACGGTGCCTTTCTGATTCTCTCTGACGAGCTGTGGCAGTGGGAGACGGAAGCCGACGGTAGTTACTCGCTCAACTGCTACACCTGCCATGACCAGTCCAAAGTAACCACAGATGGCTCTATCTCTTCCAACTATGAGAAACAGACCGATCTTACCCTGGTCTTCGCTAAAGACTACGGCGACAAGTGGACATATATTGAAGATATTGCCATTGGTGCAGATCCCGGTATCCTGTGGCCTGCGAAAGTAAGCACTGCTGCTGGCAGTGGGACGGGCGTAAAGGCTGGTTGCTATATCCAGCCCCGATCTTCGGGCGTGCGTGCGGCCTGGTGTTTCTGTTCCCTGGATCGTTGTGGAGATGCCGGCCTCGCCGCGCGCTCCTCCTCTCATGGTCCAACTTCCAGTTATTGGTACGCTGCGGTTGGCGCCCCGTCTGGAATTTCTGGGTAACGAGGGTGAATTGGCCCCAAAGGGGCCAAGAGGGGGCGCAAGCCCCCTTTACCCAGAAATGGAAGACGGAAGCCACGGAACACGCCAAAATACAAACCCTTTATTTCCGCCGCTTGCGGCGGAAATTTTTTGGAGAATTTTCCCTCTAACGAAATACGTTATAATCCACCGAAAATGCCAAAACGGCAAATAGGTGATGTAGATTATCGTTGCTGATACCGTGAGCGGTATCAACCTGGATATATGATACAAGCCTCCGAGCGTTTGTCTGTGCGCTTTGCCTTCGGGCGTGCGTGCGGCCTGGTGTTTCTGTAACCTGAATAATAATGGAAATGCCGGCCTCGCCGCGCGCAACTCCAATAATGGTACAACTAACAGTAATTGGAACGCTGCGGTTGGCGCCCCGTCTGGTTATCTTCATCTAGTGTGCGAAAATTTCAATGTATCATATATTCTGCGCTTATGTGCGAAAATTGCCAGAAACCAGCACCGCCGGTGACGGCTCCGGTCAATCGGAGATAGCCGGAGGAGGCCGAATCAGGAATCGGTTCTGCGGCTAGTAGCATAGGGCATTGCCTGACCCCGAAAGCTGTTGTGGATAACCAGATGCACACTGGATAGGAGCTTTTAATGAAAACATACTGCAAGCCGAAAACCGTAAACATTGAAAGCGTGGAGTTCAACAGCCCAGCGGTTCACCTCGGATTTTCCGGGAAACTTGGGAAAAAAGAGTTCCAGGAGCTGCTGCTGGCAACGGGGAAAATCACACGGGCAGAATTGCGTGAGGAAATCCGTAATAACAGCTGCGTAAAGATTTTGGGCGCCATCGATGTAATAGCTGAAGAACTAACCCAGCGCATCCAGGACAGAGATTTGCAGCTCCAACCTGTTTTCAGTTTTCAGCGGCGGGATGGAATCAGTCAGAAACTCCGAGACCTGAACAAAGAAACAGCAGAGCAACAGCTTTATGAGTACATGGCTCACCATGCACTCGAACCTCTGTTCAGGGCAAAGCTATTGCCTTGCCAATGCGGATCTATTCCCGGCAAGGGCCAAATTGGCGGCAAAAGGCAGCTGGAGAGAATACTCCGCAAGAAATTTCATTGTGACAAACTGGATGAAGCGAAGTGCGATGTTCGCCACGCCTATCAATCTGTCACGGTGGAATGCGTGATGATGCTGCTCCGGCGGGATATAGGCAAAAATAAGCCCCTGCTGTGGTTTGTTGCAGCCTGTATGTCCAATTACCCGGATGGTCGGTTGATGATCGGCGGGTATCTTCCAACGTGGCTTTTCAATTATGTCATGTCGTATGTACTGCGCTATCTGCTCTCCCAATACAAGAGCCGAAGGGGTGTCCGGCATAATATGGTCTGGGCAATCGTCTGTTATGCGGATGATTTTTCCTGCTTCGGAAAATGGTCAAATTTACGCAGGGCAATAAAGGCAACAACGGCATGGTGTAAGCAAACGCTTGGTTTGGAAATCAAGGGGTGCTGGAATATTTCCAGGATCGCATCCTTTGAAGAAGAAAAGAAACAGTATGCCGCCCGGAAGGCTGGTTCCCACGCACGCACTCCGGGAATTGACATGGTTGGATATGTGGTCCGTAGGACATATACCATTGTTCGTGGGAAAATTTTTGTGCGGATTCGGCGGCAGCTGCTCCGAGCACAGCACGACCTTGATACACTTGGGTATGTGCCGTGGTGGCGAGCATATAAAGTTACATCGTACTTTGGCTGGCTGAAAACCTCGGACAGCCAGAAGATGCGTCGAAAATATGAAGTGAAGCGGATACTGAAAGCCAGTAAACGGTCAGTATCCATGATAAGCAAGGCGAGAATTAAGGAGGCACAAGAGCGTGAAAGAATATTATGTGGACAAGCCTGCTGAAATCGAGGTGTACACCCACGGGGGCTGCACCGACATTATCCTGCGGAAATCCATTGCCCAGGAATCAGATGAAGACGGAAATATGCGGTGGACCTGCGAGGAACGCCAGATGCGCCAGCCCGGCACTATTTCTGCGGAATCCGTCAAAGCGGACTTTTCTATTTTCTGGGCTGTCGCTGGCGGCGAGGAGCCGCTGAACACCATCAAGGCGAATAAGACAGCTGAAATGTCCGCCGCCTGCCGGGCGGCTATCGTTGCCGGTTTTGATGCTACGCTGTCCGATGGGAAAGACCATCATTTCAGCCTCACCGTGGAAGACCAGCTGAATCTCAATGCGCTTTTCGGCCTGCTGGCAACTGGTGCGGAACAGGTGCCGTATCATGCTGACGGCGAGACCTGTATGTACTTCACCGCCGCTGATATGCAGACGGTTGTCCAGGAGGCCACGGCACACAAAACCTACCACGAGAGCTATTTTAATTCGTTGAAAGCCTACATTGCCAGCAAGCGGACGGCGGCATCCGTGCATGCCATCGAATACGGCACGGAGATCCCGGAGCAGTACCAGTCCGACGTTCTCAAGGCTCTGTTGGAGGCGTAAATGAAAAAGTCAGCGTTGCACCAGGCAAGTAAAGCCCTGGTGCTTTTTTTGTTCGGCGCAGTGTTGTATGCAGCCATCGAAATCCTTTGGCGAGGGCATACGCACTGGACAATGGCAGTCCTTGGAGGGCTGCTTTTTTTATTGCTTGGCGGCCTGAATAACTGGCTGCCCTGGGAAATGCCGCTTCTCTGGCAGATCATCATCGGTACGGCCATCGTGACCGCCGCCGAGTTTGTGGTCGGCTGTATTCTCAATCTCTGGCTCGGCCTTGGAATTTGGGACTACTCCAATCTCCCCGGGAACATCCTTGGCCAAATCTGCCCGCAGTTCACGCTTGCCTGGGCGGGGCTATCCCTGATTGCCATTGTGTTGGATGATTATATCCGGTACTGGCTTTGGGGCGACGAACGCCCATATTACAAATTCATCTAAGCAGCCTGTGGGAGCCTCCACGGGCTGTTTTCTTTCTGGAGGTATTTACACATGAACGAGCGGTTTTATCCGGCCCTGCTCATTGCCGGGGGCGGTGGATGCCATGTCTCCACTAAACGATTGACTATAGCAGAACCCATGCCAATACCGCGGGGCCTGCTGGAAGAAAGGACGAAGCAATATGATGAACACATTCCGGCAGCAGTGCTTGCTGCTCTACCTTGGGTATAAACCCGGCACGCCCGATGGCATTCGAGGAACGTTGACTGCTGACGCAATCGAGGATTTCCAGCGGGACAACGGGCTTGTACATGACCGCCTCTGGGGGGAGAAAACGGAGGAAAAAGCACGGTACAATTTCGACCATGACATTTTCAAGCCTGAAAAAACAGACGATACCACCCCTGCGGAAACCACCACGCCAACCACCACACCCGCCAGCACGGGCACTTCTACCAATGCCAAAACCGGAACTTTCTGGGATGAAATCAAATATTTCACACGCACGGAATTTCGGTGCCCCTGCGGAAAGTGGTGCAACGGCTTCCCTGTAGAGCCGAAAGAGGGCCTGGTGCGTTTCATGGACGAAATGCGGGAGCATTTCGGCAAGGGCGTAATCGTGGTCCCCCCAGATGGTCATTCCGGCGGGTCTGGTGTGCGGTGTGACAAGTACAACGCCACGCTTTCGGGATCTGCGGCCAACAGCACCCATAAACAGGGGCGGGCGGCTGATTTCTCTATCCCTGGTATCACTGATTCCGCAATTTCCACCTACCTGGCCGCAGCCAAGGCCAATGGGAAGATTGCCTACTGGTACAAGATTTCCAGCGGCGCTTTCCATGTCAATATCTAAGGGGGCGTTTCCGATGATTCAGGAACTCCTAAACAGTTCCCCCTGGCTGATTATTGCCGCCCTTGGGCTGCCCGCAGCGCTGACAGGCCTCTTCATCCGCCGGGTGGAGAAGCGGATCGATGCCCGGGAGGCAGAAAGAAAGGCTGAACAGAAAGCCGCAGAGGAACGAGCGGACGAGAGAGAGAAAAAGCGGGAGCAGCTTGACGTTGTGATGATCAACGCCATTAACGGCGCAATTGCTTTGTCGGAAGCCACCGCCCGTGCAGTCCAGCGCATCCCGGATGCCCATTGCAATGGTGATATGCACAAGGCTTTGGAATATGCCGGACGAGTAAAACACGCACAAAAAGAACTTTTGACGGGGCTGGGAATCCATGCCCTACATGACGATGATTAAGGAGGAAAACATTATGGAATTCATTCTGAAGAACCCCACACTGCTGCTTGTGGTAGTTGTGCTTTTTGCCATCCTGGTTGCCCTTTGCATCCTCTGGCTGCTGCCCGCACTGATTAAGCGCGGCGTGGATGTGTCCGGCACCATCGAAAAGGCCGACCTGGCTATTTCCACCCTGGATAGCCTCACGGACACGATCAAGGCACTGTTCCCGAATGCCCCCGGCCTTGATATGGTGGACAAGATCCTGGTATATGCCCAGAAAGCCGTAGACTCTGCTGAACAGCTGTACAAGACCAGTCAGATCCCGGAGAACCAGCGTAAAGCGGAAGCCACCCAACTTGTGTATATTTGTTTGCAGGAAGCCGGCGTGGACGTGACCGAGGACATGAAGAAAATCATCGACGGCGCCATTGAAGCGGCTGTATTTGCGCTGCCCAAGACGCACACCATCGAAACTTCCAAGGTATCTGCTTTGCCGGATGCTGCGGACGAGCAGAAGGAAAGCGGTCTGCTCACTGAGTAATAGCTTTTGCCCCTACTAGGCGGCCTGCTGGCTTGCCTGGTAGGGGCTTTCTTTTTTTGCCATTTTATCGTCCATTGGCTGTTCGCCTTTTACAGCGTCAACTATAGGGCTTGCTTTGCCGGTGTCCAATCCTTACTCATGCTGGTACCTCTTAATCCATGGGCAAGCAGTTACAAAGTAAAGATGCTCTCCGTAGTCCTCAATCCTATCTCCTGTTCTGCTCAACCCATGACTCTGGGCGCATTCGAGTATATTGCGAACCATTTTGTTCCGGGCTGTGTAATAATCGTCAAGGGGAAGCAGGTACTCCGTAAGGAATATTACTTGATGAATGTCGCTCCAAAAACCGTCCAGGTCGAAATCAACATCGATAACACCTTCAATCTCCATCAAATCGGTTCGCAACTGCTCAATTCTGTCCAGAATACCAAAGTGTTCAGCTGTTTTGCGGTCACGCTCTCGTAACATCGTTGTGCCTCCTCGCATTACTTCACTCCACAGATTTCTTCCACATCTGGGGGATTACCCACTCCTCAATGGGGAGGGGGATTCTTCCGAAGTCCCGAAGGGCTTCATCCATGCCGCAGTCCGGGCAGACATAGATATCCGCAACCCGGCTAAGTGCATTATGTAACAGTACTTTATCCATGCTCATTCGCCCACACCGGGGGCAAATCAGCGCCCCGGCCTGTTGTGTTTCCTTGATTTTCTCAATAACATTCATTAGAGTTCCTCCCATGTATTGCACATCGCCTGCCGCAATGCTGATTCATCAAATCCAAGATCCTTATATCCTTGTTTGCAAGTCCGCACATACGATGATGTAGGCATTCCTGCTTGACACTCTTTTGGCAGATAGTAGACCATAGCGCAGATTTTTTTGGTGGAACCATCATTGCAATTCAGAACAGTGTGCAACTCCATTTTCTTGTAGAATCGTGGAAAGCCTTCGTAGTTGTCAAGGTTGCGTTCGTCCTTCGGTGTTATAGAAAACACACCACATGGGACTGTGTTTCCAATCTCAGGCTCTATACTCAGATAATTGCCTGATCCAGAACCACGGAAAATCAGACGATAGTTGTTCACCATGGCATACCCAAGTAGTTTCGCTCCTGGGCAACGATTCTTCATTTGAGCAAGGTTAAGGTTGCTTCCATATGCAAGATACAGTCGTTCGCTTTTCTTGCAGCTGATACACGACCGGAACTGGTGGATTGCCTCAAGCTGGGTGTCTTCATGGATTGTATACTGGGATGCGTAGCCATCAAATTCATAGGGACCGTTTGCATTCAGGCAAATCCACCAACCATCTGCATCCTTGTAAAAATCCTTGACGGCGAATTGATATTGTTTCGGTAATCTTTCAATGTACTTGTTCATAGGTTGCTCTTTCTCCCCGTGAAGCCGGTAGGACAGCTGGTTTGTGGATTACGCTGCCTGCTGTGCGGCCTGGCGGAAAGCGGCGGTCAGGTGCAAGCGAGCAGTCTTAAATTCGGGGCCGCTCATACCCAGTCTGTTGACCAGCACACGGGTCATCAGAGCGGCTTTTTGTTCCTGGGTATAACCGGAGCAGTCCTTGAAATATTTGCGGTTGTCGTTGCTCTCGATTGACCAGGCAGACATTGCAAGGCAGAACTGAATGTAGGATTTAATCTTGCCTGCGTGGGTCGTTCCATTGAACAGTCGAAATTCAACTGTACCCTTGGTGAAAAATGCGTGAAGGTTGATCCCGTGATAACGGGTTGAGTTATAGTGATCGTGGTCGATTCTGCCAGTGTAGCCATCGTTTGCGGTGCTATACCATGTACGCTCAGCTGCCTGACGGCTGTCCTTTCCTCCGTTCTTCATCGCCTTGAACAGCTCGGGAGAAATCTTGTGGCACCAACGATTCGCTCGGTTACCAATCTGGAGGGCTTCATAGAACAGATCCTGTCTGCCGGTTGCGAGGTTCAACAGTCGAGTTAGGCTCTCGGGGGTATGATTGGCACCATCCACATGGACATGGATGCCGCAAGATGAGTTCGCCATGGCACCAGCCTTGACCAGCGCACGGACGATGTTCTGGAGATCTTCGATATCCTCATATTGCAGGATGGGGGAGACAACTTCGCAGGAATAGGAACCGTTGTTGGTGTCTACGATTCTTCCGTCACGCTTGACCTGTGTGCGGATGCTACCATCACTCATTGCCTTCCAGGTGCGCCCCTTCCGGTCAGTGGCACCGTAGGTTTGGTAATAGGTTCCGATGTAGCGAGTGGTCGTGCCGTAGTAACTGGCAATCACCTTGGCGGCGTTCTCTCTGGTAATACCGGTCAGCTCGATTTCAATGCCGAAGTTCTGATTCTTGATCATGCTCATTGCCGTCACCTCCATTACTGAATTTCGACGGTCAGATAGCCGGTGCCATTCTGCCAAAACTTCATGCTGTGCTTGCCGTCCTTGACAAACGCAGCTTTGGCGGTTCTGGTGGCGTTGGAAACGAACTTCTTACCGAAGTACCATTCGGTCATGGAGGCGGTGGTCATAACTCCGTTGGTTCTGTAAGTGATGCTCATAAAAATTTCTCCTTGATTTTTTCTTTGTTTTCCGTTAGAATCAAGGTGGTCGGGGTTAGGCTCCCGGCTCACCATTTTCTGGGGTGGAGAAGCGGCGTTCTGTGCGGAGCGGCCGCTTCTTTTTTGCTCTCGTAAGCTCTTGCTTACATTGATATATTACACTATAAAGTGTATTTTGTCAATAGCTATTTTACATTATTTTATGAAATATGAAAAAATTTCTTGACATGATTCACTTTTCCGTGTACAATAGCAGCAGGAGGGATTTTATATGAATATGACAGTTGCGGAGAAAATTCGCCTTATTGCAAAGCGGGTAAATATGAGCATGGGAGATCTTGCCGAAGGCACTGGACAGACCAGGCAAAACCTTTCCAACAAACTAAATCGGGATAATTTGTCAACGAAAGACATCCAAGCCTTGGCTGAAGCCATGGGATGCAGCGTAGAAATTACATTTACACTGCCGGATGGAACGGAGATATAAAGGAAGGCACAGAACGGAAGCGCCCGCTCTGTGCCTCTTTTACTTATGTACCAGTTTCCGTGATTCGTTGTCCCTGATCGCCGTCTTGTTTGGAAGCCGGATAATTATTTCATCCAGGTCACAATCCAAAGCATCACAGATCAGGTCAAGGTGTTCGAGGTTCACACGCTCACACAGTTCGTGGTACATCTCGTTGATCGTTGATGGCCGGATACCCGTTGCCCTCGCCAGGTCAGCCTGCGTCCACCGAAGTTCGCCCAACTTCCGGGACAGTAAAATTTTGATCATACCAACGCTCCTTCCGCTATATTCTAACAACATAGAGGTTATTAGTCAGGAGTTCGGTAGATAATAACAGTTCTGGTTATATTATAACGAAATAGGAAATTGGACAGAAAAATTCAAAATCCGACAATTTCTAGGTCACCTCAAAAGTCACCTCAAACCCATTGAAAATAGGCTCAAGTCACCTCAAAGTCACCTCAATAAAATCGTATCCGTTACGACAAACTACAACAGGTTAAGACAAACACCCAAAACAAAAGTCCCAAGAATTTCTGCAAATTCTTGGGACTTTTACGGAAATATAGGACTTTTTGCGACCTTTTATCTCTTGGAGAACTGAGGTGCGCGACGGGCAGCCTTCAAGCCGTACTTCTTTCTTTCCTTCATTCTGGGGTCGCGGGTCATGAAGCCGGCGGCCTTCAGAGAAGCGCGGTACTCAGGGTTCAGGGTGACCAGAGCGCGGGAAATGCCGTGGCGGATAGCACCGGCCTGACCGGATACGCCGCCGCCGGCGACGGAGACGACAATGTCAACCTTGCCCAGCAGATCGGTGGTGACCAGAGGCTGACGGACGATCAGCTTCAGGGTGTCCAGACCGAAATACTCGTCGATGTCACGGCCGTTGACGATGATGGAACCGGTGCCGTTCTCGTAAACGCGAACACGGGCAACGGAGGACTTACGACGGCCGGTGCCGTAAAAATACTTCTTCTTGCTCTCGTACATTCTAAGTTACCTCCAAATTAGTCCAGATTCCAAACTTCGGGCTTCTGGGCAGCGTGGGGATGCTCGGCGCCCTTGTACAGGTGCAGACGGGTCAGAGCGTTCTTGCCCAGGGTGTTCTTGGGCAGCATGCCCTTGACGGCCAGCTCAACGGCGTAGTCGGAGCGGGCAGCCATCATGTCGCGGGCCTTGGTCTCCTTCAGACCGCCGATCCAGCCGGACACACGGTAGTACTTCTTCTGCTCGGCCTTCTTGCCGGTCAGAACAGCCTTGTCGGTGTTGATGATGATGACGTTATCGCCGCAGTCAACGTTGGGGGTGAAGTCGACCTTGTGCTTGCCGCGAAGCAGGTTAGCGGCGGCGACAGCGGTACGGCCCAGAGGCTTACCGGCAGCGTCGATCACATACCACTTGCGCTCCAGGGTCTCCTTTTTCAGCAGAGTAGTGGACATTATGATTTCCTCCAATTTGGATTAAAATATTTTGACATTCTCAGATGCCTGAAGTATAATGCCTTCAGGACGCTTGAACTTTATACCACATTAAAAATCAAATGTCAACAGCATTTTTGAGAAATTTTATGAAATACCGAATGATCTTCCAAATGCTCGAAAATAATCGCGAATGCTCTCGTTTTCTAACGTCCTATTTTAAGCGGATTTCGGAGGAAAAACAACTATGCAAAAGCTGATGGGACTGGTTCGGCGGTGCGTGGACGACTATCATATGATCGAGGCGGGCGACCGCATTGCTGTGGGCGTGTCCGGGGGAAAGGATTCTCTCGCGCTGCTCGTCCTGCTGGCGGGGCTGCGGGAATACTTTAATAAGTCATACGAGCTGGAAGCGATCACCATTGATATGGGGCTGGGGATGGACTATTCTCAGGTCGCGGCGCTGTGCGAGGAGTGGAACGTGCCCTATACCGTGGTGAAAACGGAGATCGCACCCATTATTTTTGACCACCGCAAGGAGAAGAATCCCTGCTCCATGTGCGCCAAAATGCGCCGGGGGGCGCTGAATCAGGCGATTCTGGACAAAGGATTCAACAAGCTGGCGCTGGGACATCACTATGACGACGCGGTGGAGACGTTTCTTATGTCGCTGCTGTTCGAGGGGCGCATCAACTGCTTCCAGCCGGTGACGAACCTTGACAGGACGGGTATTGTGCAGATCCGCCCCATGCTGTACATTCACGAAAAGACGCTGGACAATTTCGCGGCGCGTATGAACTTGCCGGTGCTGCAAAACCGCTGTCCTGTGGATAAAATCACGAAGCGGGGAGAGGTCAAGCAGCTGATTTTCGAGCTGAGCAAGACCTATCCCGAGCTGAAAGAGCGGATTTTCGGCGCCATGCAGCGTTACCCGCTGGCGGCGTGGGAGCCGAAGGGGCGGTATAAGCGGCCGAAGGACGAAGAATAAACCGTGATGGTATAAATCGCCTCCTTGTGGGAAAACTTTTCCATAAGGAGGCGGTAAATTATGGTAAAAGGCATTTCCCGTCAGGTGATCGTGGTGCATTCTCCCGACCCGAAGCTGTTTGAACAGGCGATTTTCATCCTCAAGGACAACGCGGTGGGGGAGGGGATCACCGACGAGGCGCTTCTGAAGGAAGCCCAAAAAGCCATCCACACCGGCGACCGGACGAAAAAGAGGCGGCACCTGTACCTTTACGGCGCGGTGTGGGCGGCGGGCGGCGCGCTGCTGACCGGGCTTACCTGGCTCATTACGGTATTGTTTTAAGGTTGCGAAACGACCCGATCTGTGATACAATTCCCCATATTGCTGCGGGCGGCGGGGCGCCGCCCGAGGGAGATTTTCCCTGCGGATGAGGTGAGGGTATTGCGAATCGGAACGATCGAAGTGAAGAATCCCGTGTTCCTTGCGCCCATGGCCGGGGTCACGGACTGGGCTTTCCGCACCGTCTGTGCCGAGCTGGGGGCAGGCGTTACCGTGACGGAAATGGTGTCCTCCCGTGCGCTGGTGTACCGGGATCAGAAAAGCGCGAAGCTGCTCCGGAAAAATCCGGGCAGCGTCTGCGGTGCGCAGATTTTCGGCAACGACCCGGACACCATGGCAGAGGGAGCGCGGCTGGCGCTGGAAATTTCCGGCTGCGATTTTCTGGACATCAACATGGGCTGCCCCATGCCCAAGGTTGCGAACAACGGCGACGGCTGCGGCCTGATGCGCACGCCGGAGCTGGCGGGGAAGATCGTGGAGACCGTGGTCAAAGCGGTGGACGTGCCCGTCACGGTTAAATGCCGCCTGGGCTGGGACAAGGGCAGCATCAACGTGCTGGACTTTACCCGGCGCATGGAGGACAGCGGCGCGGCCATGGTCGCCGTTCACGGGCGCACCCGGAGTATGCTCTACAGCGGCACCGCCGACTGGGACGCCATCCGCAAGGTCAAGGAGCAGCTGACCATCCCCGTCATTGCCAACGGGGATATTACCGGCGGCGAGGCGGCGGTACGGTGCCTGAAACGCACCGGCGCGGACGGACTGATGATCGGCCGCAGTGTGTTCGGCGACCCCTGGATTTTTCAGGAGGTCAACGCCGCCCTCGCCGGGGAGGAATACGCCGGACGCCCCTGTCTCAAAGACCGGCTGGCGGTGGCGGTGCGGCAATTTCAGCTTGCCGAGGAAGACCACGGCGAACACATTGCCTGTCTGGAAGCCAGAAAGCACTTTGCGTGGTACTTAAAGGGCGTTCCCCACAGCGGATACTATAAAAATCAGATCTCGTCCCTGACCACCGTGGAGGATATTTACCGGGTGGCGAAGGACGTAGTGCGGGATTTAACGTAACGTCCATTTATTTCCATTGATAAAAAATCGGCCGCTTCATATTCTAACCCAAGAGGTGAGAATATGAAGCGGCTTTTGGCGTCCATATTGATCCTGCCCATGCTGGTGCTGCCGGTTCAGGCGGAGACCATTAAGTGGGTGGATTTTAACGTGCCCTATGAGTCCATGAAGTACGCGCTGGAACAGGACATTGCGACCTTCGAGCAGGAAAAGCACATTTCGTGGATCGACATATTGGCGCTGGCGGCCTGCCGCACCGGAGGAAAGTGTGGGCTTGCTTCGGTGAAGCAGGCAGTTGCTGATTTGAAAAAGGACAAACAGCCGGAACAGCTGCTGGGCGACCTGTACAAATATTATGACTACTACCACCGGGCGTACACGGCTGCTCTGGGCGGCCTTGTGGGCAGCTACGCCATCGAAAAGGACGGGCAGTGGGCGGCGACCTACGGCCTGAAAGCGTTCTCGCCAATCGCGGCGGGGTACGGCTACAGCCACTGCGACGATTTCGGCGTGGCCCGTTCCTTTGGATTCCGGCGGAAGCATTTAGGCAACGACCTGATGGGCGCTCTGGGAACGCCCGTCGTGGCGGTGGAAGGCGGCGTGGTAGAGGCCATGGGCTGGAACCGGTACGGCGGCTGGCGGGTGGGAATCCGCAGCTTTGACAGCCGCCGCTACTATTATTACGCCCATTTGCAGAAGGACACGCCCTTTGCCCCGGGGCTTGCCGAGGGGGACATGGTGCAGGCGGGGGATGTCATCGGCTTCATGGGCAGAACCGGCTATTCCGACCGGGAAAATGTCAACAACATCGAGACGGTGCATCTGCACTTTGGCCTGGAGCTGGTGTTCGACGAGAGCCAGAAGGAATGTAATTCGGAGATATGGATCAATGTCTACGACATTGTCCGGCTGCTGTCCGGTCACAGGAGCAGCATTCAGCGGACAGAAAGCGGCTGGGGCAGGGTATATCCCTATCAGGATTTGGACTGGGAAGAATATCCCAAGGTGCAGCCATAAAAAACGGGATGCAGAGAGTTCTGCATCCCGCATATTTTGACGTTATTCCA